>ERZ791607.678-NODE-678-length-30604-cov-5.086386_pt1 | contig 30604 bp, 28 predicted proteins | sample MGYA00509964_ERZ791607 | MGnify/ENA primary metagenome ERZ791607 (study PRJEB30046, sample SAMN00791907) | human gut metagenome | study: EMG produced TPA metagenomics assembly of the A metagenome-wide association study of gut microbiota in type 2...
CTTTCGTCTTTGCCCACAAAAACAGCGTTGTGGTATTCGGCACTTTCAAATATCGTACCGTCCGCAACGCAGTCCTGTATGAGCTGATAGTCAATGCCACGCCCGAAAAGATACTGTACCACTCTGTCGCAGTTCTTAAATCTGTTTGGCAGTAACTGCTCTTTCGGCTCGTCTTTCTTCGGGGCAGGGGGCGGCGGTATCCAGTCCGCCGTGACGCCCGTAAGGGCTTCAACAGCTTCCACAAAGGAATAATCCTTGACCTTGATGAGATAATCAAGGGCGGAAACACCGCCGAAACCTCTCGACCACCAGTACCATTTGCCATTGGAGATCTTCAAGCTGTCGTGTTCTCTGGTACAGTAAACATTCCCTGCCACACGCCTTAGATTGCTCGGCTCATAATGCTGCAAGTAAGTTAGCAAGTCCATCTGCCGTGCCTGCTCAATCACGGCAGGGTCAAGCTGTACATAGCTGTTAGTCTTTCTCATTCAATAAAATCACCTCCAGAAATAGAAAAAGCCGAGGGATTTTCCGTTAAGAAAACCTCTCGGCTATGTAAAAGCGGCATCAGCTTTACGCCAATGCCGCAACGGGTTAGAGAATACTTAGCTTTTTAAGGTAGCTGACGCAATCAATACAGCCTTTGAAATAAACCTCTTTCAGCTCTAAGTTTGCTATTTCGTTTTTGCATTTCAGCACTCCACTCAAAGCGGTACATTCTTCCGCAGACAGCTCGCAAGGTCTATCTACATCAAGGACTTTCCGTTCAGTCAAGGAAGTCCTCTCCTAAAAAGCACAGTAACTATACTTTTAAAGCATCTATCGGAAACGATAGGTGCTTTTCTATTGCCCATTTTTGAAAGGTTGGTGATGTATGATGGGTATCATTTCTGGTCTTTTCCGTTCCAGGGATAAGCCTGAAAACAGAACAGCGGGCAGTGCCTACACCTTTTATATGGGAGGTTCGACCTCCGGCAAGGCTGTCACAGAACGCACTGCCATGCAGATGACTGCCGTGTACTCCTGCGTCCGTATCCTTGCAGAGGCAGTGGCGGGGCTTCCACTGCACCTCTACAAATACAACGCAGATGGTGGCAAGGAAAAGGCGCTCGACCATCCACTGTACCGACTTCTCCACGATGAGCCGAACCCGGAAATGAGTTCTTTCGTATTCCGAGAGACCCTCATGACCCACTTGCTCCTGTGGGGCAACGCCTATGCCCAGGTCATTCGCAACGGCAAAAATGAGGTCATTGCCCTGTATCCGTTGATGCCCAACAAGATGTCGGTGGATAGGGATGAAAACGGACACCTCTACTACACCTATTATCGTGGTTCCGATGAAGCCATTAAAAATAAGGAATTTGCGGTGACCTTGCAACCTTCCGATGTGCTTCATATTCCCGGACAAGTGCTGCATTGCCCCTACAAAGCAGACAAGGCAAAGCTCGTCCTACGAGAAATGGCAGACTCCCTAGTTCTCGACTTGGTTGAGAAAGGGCTTGTCACAGATCAGATTGTTGTCACGATTGGATATGACATTGAAAACCTCACTGATCCTGAGCGCAGAAAAAAATATCACGGAGATATTGTCAAAGACCACTATGGGCGGCAAATACCGAAGCACTCTCATGGAACGATAAATCTTGATGGACACACATCTTCCACGAGAAAGATTTTGTCTGCTGTATCAGAACTGTTTGACCGCATTGTTGACAAAAACCTTCTCATTCGGAGGGTGAATATCTGTGCTAACCATGTGGTCAGCGAAGTCTCCGCGCCGAATAAGAATGCTGGATTTGAGCAGCTTGATCTCTTTACCGACTATGCTGCGCGGCAAGCCCAGCAGGAGCAGGAGAAATCCGAGCTTGAGCGCGAAAAGAAGATGCAGCAAGCGATGTTGACCATCAAAAAGCGGTTTGGAAAAAACGCTATCCTCAAAGGGATGAACTTAGAGGAAGGTGCAACAGCGAAGGATCGCAATGCACAGATTGGCGGTCATAAGGCGTAACTTTTCTATGAAGGAGGGATTTGAATGTACGAAGATATTATCAATCTGCCGCATCATGTTTCAAAGACAAGACCGCAGATGTCCATGCTGGATCGTGCAGCACAGTTCTCTCCCTTTGCTGCTCTCACCGGCTATGATGCAGCTATCAAAGAAACCGGGCGTCTGACTGATGAGAAGATCGAGCTGAACGAAGAAACTTTGACATTCCTGAATAGACGAATACAGATACTTGTGGATTGTCTAGGTGATCAACCCGAAGTAACTATCCCCTATTTCAAAAAGGATGAGCGCAAATCCGGAGGGGCTTATCTCACGATCACCGGCATTGTGAAGAGTGTCGATGAGTATGAGCGTGTAATTATCATGCAGGATAAATCCAAAATATCGATGGACGATGTAGTATGTCTTGACGCAGATGTATTTTCTGCGATTGAATAATGTCGCTTGCCATGCGACCAAAGCAACCGAACAAATCCGTATAATATGACTGTAAGGTAAACAACCGAGCAGTCATATTTTCATATACGGAGGAATTTATCATGAAGAAGAACTTAACAGAAATTGTATTCATCCTTGACCGCAGCGGCTCTATGAGTGGGCTTGAAGCAGATACCATCGGCGGCTTCAACTCCATGATTGAGAAACAAAAGAGAGCCGAGGGCGAAGCTCTTGTCTCTACCGTACTCTTTGACAACATCAGCGAAGTCATCCACGACAGAGTAAGCGTTCAGGATATTACGCCCATGACCGATAAGGAGTACACAGTACGAGGATGCACCGCCCTTCTGGATGCTATTGGTGGAGCAATCCACCACATCGGCAATGTCCATAAGTACGCACGAGCAGAGGATGTTCCGGAGCATACCATGTTTGTTATCACGACGGACGGAATGGAAAATGCCAGCCGCCGCTATGACAGCGAAAAGGTCAAGAAGATGATTGAGCATCAGAAGGAAAAGTATGGCTGGGAGTTTTTGTTCCTCGGTGCCAATATCGACGCTGTTGAGACTGCAAAGCACTTTGGCATCAGCGAGGATCGTGCCGTGAACTATCACTCTGACAGCGAAGGAACACAACTCAACTACGAGGTATTGAGCGAAGCGATCTGCGCTGTTCGTTGCAGTGCGCCTCTCGGTGCGGATTGGAAAAAGAAGATTGATGAGGATTACGAAAAGCATGGAAAGAGACGCAAGAAATAATCCGAAGACTACGGGAAAAGACGCTTTCGAGCGTCTTTTTTCTTTGCGATTGGGACAAATACGATTGGTGATTCACTTAATAAAGTGAAGGGGTATTTTACGGGGAGTACCTACGAGGGAATACGATTTAAGAGAATAGCAAGCACAGCAAGTGTATATACACATTGCGATTTTCGATTAAGGAACCCCTCCCCTTAATCTTAAAAATGCTTGTTGGGAGCATCCCAAACCCTCTGAAATTACGAAAGGACGAAATGCCTATGGCAAACAGAAAACGACAAAACCAGATTCTCTTCTTCGTCTCTGATGACGAGAAAAGAATCATCAAAGCAAAGATGGCGCAGCTCGGCACTAAGAACATGGGCGCGTATCTAAGGAAGATGGCAATAGACGGCTACATCATCAAGGTGGACTATACGCAGCAGAAGAAACTTGCTGCTGCTGTCAGCCGTGTCGCGTCGAATATCAACCACATTTGCAAGCGCATCAACGCCACCGGACATTTCTACGAGGATGATGTAGCAGAGCTGAAAGAGAGGCAAAAAGAGATATGGCAATTACTAAAATCAAGCCAATCCGAGGAACTGTAAACAAGGCGATTGCCTATATCCTTGATCCTAAAAAAACGGATGAAGAGATATATGTTTCCTCCTTTGGATGTGCTGCCAGCGATGCCGCTGCAAAGGAATTTGAGTGGACGCGGAATATCGCAGAGCAAAAAGGAATGCAGTCTCCAAAGGTAATCGCCCGTCATCTAATTCAATCCTTCGATGTTGGCGAGGTCACTCCGGAAATGGCACATGAGATCGGGAAAAGGTTAGCTGACGAATGGCTCAAGGGCAAGTACGAATATGTGATCGCAACCCATATCGACAAAGGGCATTGCCATAATGTACGCCCGGATAGGGCAATGAGAAAAACAGTATGAGGTACTGCCCCGTAAGATAACGCGGGAAACAACCAGCCTAACCGAAAGGCGAAAGCTGACACGGGAACACAGTACGGCTGGAAAGCGGTAAGTCACCTAAAGGCAATCGGGTGCGACTGAACCGCAATGTTAATCGGATATAAGGTATAAGTTGGATTTACTGAACGCGAGCTTCCAGTTTCTGTTATGTGCCGATGGAGGAAAATTGCCTGAAACCTCTGGTACGGAAAAGGCAAGTTATGGTTGTGGGCTTGTCGGTTATCAATCATTCCGTACAACCTGTAGGGGAACCTATGGTAACGAAGCGAAAGCGATACCGAGAATCCGAATTTACCAAGTCTCATTGCTAACCGGGGATGCCCTAACCAGGAGCGCCGCGCGAAAGGGGGAATGAAAAAAGCGGCTATGGCTTTTGAGCCTGAAAATCCTGCATGGGTACGGAGTGCTCGTAGTAGTCCGAGAGGGATAATGACCCTTACATGGCGAAGGGGCACAGTTATTGCGTACTAAAATTAGAAGTTGATTAGGGAGGAAAACCTCACATGAAGCCAACAATGGAAATTTTAGCAAGAATCAGTCAAAACTCACTTGCAAACAAAGAAGAAGTATTTACAAAACTGTATCGCTACCTGTTGCGTCCTGACATCTACTTTGTGGCATACAAAAACCTGTACGCCAACAGTGGTGCGGCAACAAAAGGAGTAAACGAGGATACGGCAGACGGTTTCAGCGAAGCCAAAATAGATAGCATTATCAAAGCACTGGCGGACGAAACCTATCAGCCCATGCCGGTGAGGCAAACCTATATCCAGAAGAAGAATAACCGCAAAAAACTGCGCCCTTTGGGCATACCAACCTTTACTGACAAATTGGTGCAGGAAGTGTTGCGAATGATACTGGAAGCGGTATATGAGCCTATCTTTCTGGATGTCTCCCACGGTTTTAGGCCAAAAAGAAGTTGCCATACGGCCTTAAAACAGTTGAGACGGGAGTTCAACGGTACGCGTTGGTTTGTTGAAGGCGACATCAAAGGCTGCTTTGATAACATCAACCACGCCGTTCTTGTAGGCTTGCTGAACAATAAAATCAAGGACGCCCGGATAACCAAGCTGATTTACACATTCCTGAAAGCAGGATATTTAGAGAATTGGCAGTACCATAAGACGTACAGCGGTACACCGCAAGGCGGTATCATTTCTCCGCTGCTCGCCAACATCTACCTGCATGAGTTGGACAAGTTTGTAATGAAGTTGAAATCCGAATTTGACACACCCGGAGTGGGGCAAATCACACCTGAATACCGGGAGCTGCACAATGAAATCAAACGGCTATCCCACCGCTTGACGAAAGTAACAGGTGAGGAAAGGGAATTGGTGCTGGCAGAGTACAAACCCAAACGTCAGAAGCTGATGTCCATTCCCTGTACTGCGCAGACCGACAAAAAACTGAAATATGTTCGGTATGCGGATGATTTTCTAATAGCAGTCAAGGGAAACCGTGAGGACTGCCAATGGATTAAGAGCAAATTGGCCGAGTTTATCGGAGATACACTGAAAATGGAGCTCAGTGAAGATAAAACGCTCATAACCCATAGCAGTAAATGTGCAAGGTTCTTAGGCTATGACGTGCGCGTGCGCAGAAGCGGAAAAATAAAGCGGGGTGGCCCCGGTCATGTAAAAATGCGTACCCTCAATGGGGGTGTAGAACTGTTGGTGCCACTTAACGATAAAATCCGTCAATTCGTTTTCACGAAAGGTGTGGCGATACAGAAGGAAGATGGTTCCATGTTTCCAGTCCATCGGAAATATCTGGTTGGACTCACAGACTTAGAAATCGTTTCAGTATCCAATGCGGAGTTACGAGGAATATGCAGCTATTATGGTATGGCAAGCAACTTTTGTAAGCTGCACTATTTTGCCTACCTTATGGAATACAGTTGCCTGAAAACGCTTGCTTCAAAGCATAAAACCAGCCTTTCCAAAACCATTGACAAGTTTAATGATGGCACAGGAAAATGGGGTATACCCTATGAAACGAAGCAGGGAAACAAAAGGCGTTACTTCGCAAATTACGCCGACTGCAAAGGCAAGGCCCCTGCTGCGGATTACATCAGCAATGCTGCCGTTGTCTACGGATACGCAGTCAATACCCTTGAAAACCGGCTGAAAGCAAAGGTCTGCGAGTTATGTGGAACGACAGAGAGCGACCATTACGAAGTTCACCACATTAACAAACTCAAAAATCTCAAAGGTAAGGAACGGTGGGAAATCGCAATGATTGCCAAACATAGGAAAACGCTTGTGGTGTGCAGGGATTGCCACCGCAGTATTATTCACAAAAAGTGAGTTTTGTCTGAACGAGCAGTAACAGAGCCGTATACTCCGAGAGGGGTACGTACGGTTCCCGGAGAGGGTGGCGCAAACCTATCACAGTAATGTGACAAGGCGTGCTTCCCTACTCCACCACATCATTTTTAACGCAGTGAATTTTGTCGATCACCACACATACCGAAGCAACAAAAGGACTCATCGGGAACTTCGACAACTCAGCGATGAACTCTGCAAGGAGTACGGACTATCCGTTATTCCTCCCTCTCAGAACAAGGGCATGGACTACAAGAATACACCGAAGCCAAGCGCGGCACGAGCTGGAAACAAAAGCTCAGACAGACCATAGGCCGCAACATCATCATGGCAAAAGACTACGATGACTTCCTGCGGCTGATGCAAGAGTCTGGTTATGAAATCAAGACCGGCAAGTACCTTTCTTTTCGAGCTGAGGGGCAGGAGCGTTTCACTCGTGCTAAAACCATCGGAGATAATTACACCGAAGAGCGCATCAAGGAACGCATTCAGGGACGCAATCCTCGCAAGCGTCAGATGCAAACCGAACGCAAGGGAGTCTCCCTCATTATCGACATCCAGAATAGCATCAAGGCTCAGGAGAGCAAAGGCTATGAGCATTGGGCTAAAATTAACAACCTCAAAGAAGCTGCCCGTACTCTCAACTTCCTCACTGAGAATAATCTTCTCCAATATTCTGATCTTGAAGCGAAGGTTGAAGACATTCACAGCTCCTACACTCGCACCGGCGAGCAACTAAAAAGCATTGAAACACGGTTGCGAACAGTGCAGCCTCTCATCAAGAATATCAGCACATATCAAAAGCTCAAGCCGATATATGATGCCTACACTAAGGCAAAAGACAAGGCTGCATTCCGAGCAAAGCACGAGGCAGAGCTGGTGATATTTGAGTCTGCAAAAAGCACTCTCCTTGCCCTACAAGGAGATGGCAAGCTGCCCAGCTTAAAGTCTCTCCAAGCCGAGCAGCAACAGCTTATCCAAGAACAGCAGCGGCTTTACGATGAACGGGCAAGGCTCAAAAAACAATCCAAGCAGATTGACACCATTAAGGCAAATGTGGATATGTTCCTCAGTATCTCGGATGATAAGGAACAGTCGCAGCGCAGCAGCCAGCTTGAATAATGAAAGAAAGGATCTGAGCAGTAAAGAAGCTGATCAGATCCTTTCTTTCTTAACCGCTTATCGAATAAGAATCGTGCAATTCGGTTAAAAAAGCCCGAAATTCGCGAAAGCATCTTGAAAATCCGCAAAATTTATGGTATAATGTAATGAATTATTTATGCGGAGGTAAAAATCATGAAGGCAAGTTATAAAAAGCTCTGGAAATTACTCGTAGATAAAGACATGAGCAAAGGTGATTTGCACAAGGCAAGTGGCTTGTCGTCCAGCACCATGACGAAACTCAGAAAAGGCGAAGATGTCTCAATGGAGGCTCTCAGGAAAATATGTGTTGCTTTGAATTGCAACATATCTGATATTGTTGAGTTTGTCTCCGACAATGCTGAGGCATAAAGTAGCCAATTTTATACGAAATAAAATAGCCAGCATTTGGCATTGTAGCGATATTAGTTTGCTGATTTCTACAATGTTATTATGGCAAGCAAATATCGTGACGAACAGGATGATACATTTATGATGACGAATAAATCTATTCCTTTCCGTCCTAAGTTGGAGGGAGAGTTCAGAACAAGATTTTATACAGTCGTTCAGCAAGTCAATGAGGACACAAAAACTTCTGAGTTAGAGAAGATCGCTGCACATGAAGTCCATTGGGCTGAACACGAATGCACTGTAAACCTTGTTCAAAGAAAAAAATATAGAGCAGTATGGATGCTGCTTCGCGATTTAATTAGAGCCTCATGGAAGGCGTGCTACCGTGAAGGTGTCCTTGAGATGCGACTTCCTGCCTTAGATAAGAGCGAACTCGAAGGCAGTTCTCTAACCGAGATGAAAAGCCTCTTGAGAAGCTGGATGCAGGATAGTCGTCTTGAAAGATTACAAATCTATTCCGATTTTATTAACCGTATGGAACGGGACACCGCTGCAAAAAAATCCATATGCCATCTGATTGCTGACGGTGATGACCTACATGCTCGGCTATGTGCAATTTCTAACAACGAGATAAAAATCGGTGATGCAATCAAACCTTATTTGCAATTAGTAAGAGAAAACGAGCGCGATGAATTTACAGGGCAAAAGCTTTCCGAAATTTGGAGATATTTCAGATTGTCTTGGTCCACACCGGCTGAAACAACTCCCGGAAGAACAATGCAGTATCTTATTCGAGATGCCGCGCATCCCAGCCATGCTATTATGGGAATTGCATCCTTAGAAAATACTGCTGTTCAAATTACTTGTCGAGATGACTATATCGGTTGGAATGCACCCTCTTTTATCGATAGGCTTAAAGCTGAGGGGTGTCATACTAAAGCTAGGAGTGCAATCGAAAAGCTCTTAGGATATCTTGAGGACGGTATTCAAGGAATCGACTATGTTGACCTTTGCTCTTCTGCTGATATCGATGCGCCTTCTGATGATGTAATACGAAAGCTACAATACATCGCAGTGTCCGCAGAAGAAGAACGCCAGGACTTACTAAAAGCGTATCAGGGAGGAAATCCCGATGCAGCATCAGAAGAAAAAAGCGAATTGGGTAGTATCTCTAAGGAGATTGAACAGGCTCTCTATAGGCGCAAGAGAGCTGATCAGCTTGGCAAATTGCTGGGTGCAAAAAAGGCTCTTTCTGATTTAATACATAACGAGAAATTTGATGAGCTTTGGAGTGCATTTTGTGACGGAGATAATGGTAAATCCTACATAAGAACTGCGCTCATAGCGCAAAAAGCAAAACACATCGGATCAAGCATGATGGAACTCAATGTATGTGGTGCAATTCCTCCGTACAACGAGATTCTCGGAGGAAAGCTTGTTGCCTTGCTTGCCACCTCACCGCAAGTCATTAGCGACTACAGGGATCGCTACTCTGATAAGAGAAGCGAAATAGCAAGTAGACTAAAGGGAGAAGATGTTTGCAGACCGGCAGACCTCGTTTATGTAGGCACAACATCCTTGTATTATGTTGGATCAAGTCAATACAATCGCCTGAAAATACCCGGAAAAATTTTCAATTCTTCCCATGATGTCAAATGGAAGGAACTTGGCAAAACCGTAGGCTTCGGTACACTTCACATAAGCAAGGCAACTACAATGTGCCTTACCGAAGCAACGAGTGATGGCTTTTCTAGGATCAATCATGTTTTCGGAGAAGGTGCAAGCCCGAAGATGAGACTGATGACAATGGCTATCAGAGAACTTCTTGAAGCCGACGAGAGTGATACTAAGGAGTTCTCCAAACACGCGATGTCAAGAATAGTGTACGGTGCTGAATTAGCCAGCAATACAACGAATTATCTGCTTGGAATTGACGACTCGCCGCACTATTACTTCGATACAAACGACTACACCGGTGAAACTCAAAAGATTATTGATTTCTGGCTCAACCGTTGGGTTGCAAGCCGTTTGAATTACACCCCTGTTTTTGAGCGAGTTCGATGCTTTAATAAGGAACAGTTCATGGTAAGCACAGAGCTAAAGAAAGCATCTGAATGGAAATTTGAAAAACTAAAGGAGCCTGAAAAGATGGTACAAACACAATCTGAAAAGACTGGGCTCGACTTCATACGCGATTTCTACCGTGGTAGCAGTGGATATGCTGACTTCATCGACTATGGCTTCTTGTCAAGAGTTCATGTCGTTACAGAGTTGGATTCTGCAATTATTGAAGCCGTAGGCACAGGAAAAGATGTCGTTCTTACCGGTAATCCTGGTGATGGAAAGACGCACATAATCCGAATGCTTCAGTAGAAGTTGGACACTCTTGAGGTCGATCCCATCATTGAACTTGATGCAAGCACTATGACAAACAAGGCAATTTACGAAAAATGGCTGTTTGCTAAGGAAGCATCGCGTCCCTTTGTGATTGCAATCAATGCTGCCGTTTTGCTTGCTTTGGCGAAAGAGTTCCCGACATTCCTGCCTATTGTTCAAGCAAAGGATCAGATGATTAAGGCGACGATTTTCCATGATGAGCAGATTGAAAATGATGAAGTATCTGTTTTTGATTTGAGCAAAAGAGAGGCGCTTGATACTTTGATTGTCAAAAGTGTAATCATTAACATGACAAAGGGTGAGCATTTTGAGCAATGCAAGACTTGCCAATTCAAAGCGCTTTGTCCCGCCATCAAAAATGCAAAGCTCATCCAAAATGGACTGTTTCAAGATCGACTTAACATTATTCTGACACAGGTTGCTCTACAGGGCTATCATGCCACACTGCGCGAATTGCAATCCTTTGTTTCCTATTTGCTTTTTGGTAACAGAAGCTGTACTGCCCTTACTACAACTTCAAGTCAGAATAAATTCGATTTGTGTAATCTCATCTATCAAGGTGAGGGGCGTATGTTTGATGCAGTCAGGGCAGCATTTGATCCTGCTAAGGTTTCCCACCCTATTTGGGACGAAAAGGTTTTGATGAATACGATGGAACCGGAATCTTGGATATCTGGCTACAGCGTATCTCCTGAGGCATTGAACCCCAACAATACAGAGTTGTTTGCGTTGCGTAAAAGACAGTTTTATTTCTTTAATTCACGAGGAAATGTGTTGCTGGACATTAGCGATGATGCAGTTATTAAGTTCCAGCGTTTTTTGGATATGGAGGATAAAGCTATCATCAAGGACCTTATCCAAAAGCTGAACGCATTTTTCGGAACAGCCTCAACCAATTCCGAGTTGGAGATTTGGGCAAGCCATCGTTACAACAATGCACCTCGCAAGATCCTTATTTCCACAGGAAAGATGAAACGCTCCGATTTTAGAATCGGTCGTCCAAAGCTCAACTCTGTTATGGAAAAAGGCATCAAAATGGTGCAAAATTATGTGCGCCTTGAGAAGAAGGGTGCATCCGAAGTTTTCTTGAAAATCGACTTTGATATGTATAACCTCCTGCTTGAAGCAGAAAGAGGTGTTCCGGTGCTGCTCATGGAATCTGACACAGTGAAGAAGGTTTGGCGTTTCATTGAACAGCTTCAAAGCGAAACCGATCTGGAAGATGAAGACGATGTGAATCTCGCTCTCTTTGATGTGCAGGGGAAACGAGAGATTGTAGTTGCGATTGACCGTGAAAGCAAACGCTATTCCAGCATCACGGTAAAGAAAAATCAAAGATAAGGAGGGGTATCATGGAAATCATTTATTTGAAAAAAATGAGAGAACAAGTAGATGAAAACTTCGTTGGCTTTAGACCTAACGGATCAAGCGTCAAGCCTGTTCATATTTATAGCGGTGCCTCTCGAATTATCTATGGTGAGAGTGTCAATACGCAAAATATCAAAAGGCTCTCCTATGTGAGTGATGCAAAGGGAAAAACTCCCAAAAATAACACCCTCGAAAAGGTCAAGGAATTGTTGCACGAGACTGATGCGCTTGATGAAGGGATTCGAGATGATGACTTGATTTCCTTTAGAAATCTCCTGCAAAAGCTTCTTGCCGCAGATAATGGTGTGTTTTCCGGGACTGACGATGGCATGGTTTCTTACAGTGCCGGTTCAAAATATTTTATAACAAGCCCTGCACTCTATGAGGATGCTGGTGAATTTGTTGGAAGTCTGATTAACAAGTATTGTCCTGAACTTAGTAAGCATATAAAGAATATTCTCGACAACAAAAACGATCCTATCAGTATTCTTTTTGAGCCTGTTGCAGAAGCAGACTCCAAAGCAATAGCATCCGATCATCTTGATGATGTTGCGATATTCAATTCTCCTAATGCTGAGTTCAAAAGCTTCACAAAGGGTCTTGCCGCCGCAGGAAATTGCTTATATAAGCATTTGCGTAATCACCCTAATCAACTCACACAGCTTCGCATTTTCAATTTCTTCTGCATCTATGTACTCATTAGATATCTGACATCCTTGGAATCCTTCTACTGCGGAGGAAATAAACGCCCCTTCCTGCTTGATTTCTCTGACGAGGCATCCAGCAGCGTGGCACGAGCATCTGTTATGTCATACACGCAGATACATAGAGCAATCTCAAGATTTTACGCTTGGGGATATGCGCAATCCTTGAAAAAGGATGGCATTACCAAATCTGATCTGATGGAAATGGATGCACCTATGTTCGACGAAAAGGGCAAGACCAAAGCCGGAAAAGCCGAGCTTGCAAGAATGTGGGATTTAGCAAAATCAGATGCGAGGGACCTTCCCGAAGATGACGCGCTACTCGTTTTTGGAACAACCATATACGATATGCTTGCACTTGAAGCATCCTCCCACCCTGTTGTATATCTCCGTCAAATCGGCACACACGCTGGCTTGCTTTATCCTCCGACAAATCTTCATGTGAATAAACGCTTTGTCGTTTCTCAGGATATGCTTGAAACGATAATGCGTTCATGTGTGGAGCCAGACGAAACGCTGGTTGCTTCCGAGCTAAAGGAGAGACTGTGGAGCCGGTTTGGAATAGTTATCGGTGGCGACGAAACAGATATGGAAAAAATTCAAGCTACCGGAAGCATTATCTCCGCAGACACTGATGCTCTCCGTAGTAATTTCAATCGTTTCTCCAAAACGCTTGAAGCCATTAACTTTGCTGACATTATGGCTGACGGCATATTACAAATCAGACTGGGAGGTGTTTCTAAATGAAAACTAAACAAGAAATACTTGTCGATGTCTTGAGTGCCAAACTCGAAAACACTAAGGTAGGCGTGATTGTTCGTGGTATCACAGATATAGATCCTGTTGCTGCTATTGACACACTCTCTCACGACAACGAAACCAAATATTATGTTTCGGCAGTCGGCTATAGCGTAATCGAAGCCTATGAAACAGATATGCTCGCTGTATCTCACATGATTGAGGATGCCGTTAGATGGCGTAGTGAGCCGACTCTTGCCGGAAAAATTATCGCTTTCGTTAAAAGCGACAGCGATAAGCTTCATTCCCTCGCTGAGTTTGATGAGGTAACAACAAGAGATTTGTCCCTCCAGCTTATTGAGGAACGCATCTCCGAAGCCCCAAATGCTCCTTGCGAAAAATTTTGGAATGCCCTCAAGGAAACATCATCTTACTATTCCTTTGATATCCTATACGAGTTCATTGACGCGGTTTGTCAGAGTCCTGATGAGAATGTCGCAATCCCTATGAATATGTGGCATTTAGGCTTGCTCTGCGACTACGACATCTTAAATACAAATATTAAACCAGAAGAACGGCTATCTCGTAATAGAGAGCTAATTATTATCATTGGACAGTTGAGCGATGAGTCGAGAAAGAAAATCAGTAGCGCACTGACTCGAAGCAGCAAGGAAAATAATACCGAGCTGCAAACTGCATACCGACATCTGCAAGAATATTTCAAGTATGGCAGAAAGGATACGCTAAAGCAGTTGTCCTATAATGTCGTGCAGCAGTTGTTTGTCTCACCGAAATCTAAAAAGAAGAAGGATACCACCCATGACGATACTAACAATGGTGGAAAAGATCCTGTTACCGTACAACCGTTAAAGACCAAAGAAATAAACAAGCTCATTGCTGACATTGTAGTTGATCCTACGGATGAGGATATGGAAACCTTGCGAAATTTCTTTGACGAGCTTGAAAAAAGATATGACGATAGCAGTTCGGAAAACAAGGATAACTTCCCGACAATCGGAGGTGCCTTTGAAAATCGTCCCATTGTTATGGATAATCACAATTCTCAGTTTAGACGAATTATCGGAACTGCTTGTAATCAGGAAGCTTGGGGCGGTGTGATGATAACCGAGGAATCGGTGCTTCGTGATGCTATGGCATCCGATTATGCGTCGTTTGTCCCATTTATACCGATGCAGGTTGATTCCAAAACAAGCTTCGATGGATCATCCCTTTTCGCGTTCATTCGTAGATTTGACGAGCAATTTGCTGCAAAGAAATTGGAAAATGTCGAGGCATTCACTCCTATCATCGAGAAGCTTTCTGAGGCAAGAAACACCTTGGTAAGCAAGCTTGATTTGGTAATGTATCACCCCATCCTGTCTTTTGGCATAAATGAAAAGCTTGGAGTTGCTCTTGAGGAATATATGACTGCATGGACTGATCTGCTTCGTGTATATTGCAGAAATGAAATTGCCATGCACGAAATCAGTCCTAAAGGAACGGTATTCATTGCAAGATCGCTGCTCCTGTTGGATGTTTTGTATGTAAAAACACCTACAGAATGGAAAGGAATGCTTCTGCCTACACATCCCCTGTTTTTGTGGCGTTATTATGAAGTATTCAAGGAGCTTAAAACTCATAGGGACATGATGAGCGAAGAGGATGCAAAGGATTTGACGAAAGCTATTTCCGACCTTCCGCAGATGCTCAATTTCATTGTCGTAGATAAGTCTATCACTAACAGCATTAGTGCTGAGCTTCCTTGCTCTGGTAGCATTGAGATGCTTCCAACATACGAAAACAAAACCAACAGATATTTGGGCTACGATGGAACACAGTCCATTCCTGAAATTCTCTCCCGTTGGGTAGCGTTTGCTCCGTACACCAGCAAGGAAGTACGCATCTGCACTGTAGATGCCCCTGATATACCAAGCATCCTCAAGGCATTCAAGGAAAGCATCGAAAAAGGTATATGCAGCCGTATTGTCTACGACGCATATCTAACAAGATCCCAAAACGGAAACGGTGAGTTGGCAAAGCTGGACTACATGATTTCCGACTATGAGGTTGGAGAATATATAAAATCCGGCAAGATATCAATCAGCATCCAAAACTTTGCTTCGTCTGCGGAGATTAAGCGTGTTTTGGACAATCGTCCTGTTCACCTCGCATTCTATTTCGATCAGTCCTCCTATTCGATTGAATACGGTCCTACGACGAAGAACCTTTACATTAGTCCATTGGTTGTTACCTATGACTACGACTTCGACGAGATCACACATCGCGGTGAAATCTTCCCGTCTTCTAATATGGAGTCTGGAATGATTGGCGATTATCACAAGATGCTTCGTTTTGCGGATATTGTCTCAAACGATAGAAGCCCCCGTCCGACATACAATCCTGAGGCTGACATTAGTGCTGTGCTGTCAACCATTCGTGACAGTAATACGCAGTGGTTAATTGCCGCTGACAGAACGACCAGCAATTACCTTCCTATTGATACGATCCCTATTGGCGAAAAGCAATACGGAAAAAGAATGGTTAGCATTTGGAGTTCTCGCGACTCCCGTATAATCAGCCAGTATCAGTCCTTGCTTAGACAGTATAACCTTCATCCAAAGAAGGAAACACTCATTGATATCCTTTCGCAATTCGGACATATTTCGTCCGAAGGCTTGATAAGCATCCCTCGCTATGGTGCTGATGCTCAGGCAATCGACAACCGCAAAAAGGGACTCATTGGTACGGTCTTTGCAGCTACATGGTATTCCAAATTGCATAAGAACTCCCTCGTTGCTTCACTCGATACACCAGATGCTCGTCAATGGCTCAATGATAGTCATTATCCTAACGACAGGGCTGATTTAATTGGTTTGTACTATGATGAAGAGAAACAAACTCTTTATATTCAGCCGATTGAAGTCAAAACAAGGGACGAGTCCCCTGATGCGGTCTTAACAGTAGATGAAAAAACCGGAGACAAGTATATCACTGGACACGCAGCTGATCAGGTAGCATCCGTGGTCAGAATGCTCAGAGAAATCTTTGGACTTGTCGAAACAGACGCTCTAAATATGTTTGTTTCTGCAAGACGCGAGGTTTTGAAATATTAAATCGTCTCTGAATGCTTCCGTGATATTCATGATCCTGACTGGCAAAGAGAATGGAGCAAGATTTTCAAGAAAGCCTTTGCTCCTTCTGGAGAGAGAAACATCAAAATTGATATTTCCGGTGTGCTTGTCCATGTCAAGCTGAGTGAAGCGGTTGCAAAAAAACCGGTGGATTGCATAAATCCGAAGTTTGATGATTGCCCCGTTCGTTTTGTCGAGCTTACATCAAAGGAAATTCAAGATCAAGTATTGGGTAACTGTGAAGGAATTATTCCTGCATGGACATCCGTTGATTACGATGAAACAGAGACTAAATCGACGGAGGAGGTTGAACAGGAAGAGGACATGATCGATAACTCTGATAAGGATCAAGGAACAGCACAAGCACAGAGTGATGATCCTGCTTCTACCAGCGATTCTTCTGAGGATGAAGAAGAGCATACGGATTCTGAGAACGAAGAAACGGCAACGGAGGTTACAGAAGAAGTCTCTACCACCAACTCCGTTCCTCTTGAGGAAATCGAGCAGTTGGTGTCTGATTTCAAAAAATCATGCAGGGATTATCACATTCAACTCAAGGAATGCTGTGCTGCAGATGAAGCCGTGGTAGGTCCGAGCGTGATTAGAATCTATTTCAAGCTTGCACGAGGTCAGGGCTTGGCTGCACTTAACAACCATCTCGAAGATATTTCAAGGGAAATGAAGCGCTCCGGTGTACTGATCCAGCAAATTCAAAACTCTGATAAGCTGATTTTTGATGTGCCAAGATTGAATCGCGAAATGGCGTCTTTCTCTGAGGTTATCAAAAAGCTTCCGACAGTCGATTCTCCTGAGAAATTGTACTTCCCACTCGGCAGAACTCCTGAGGGCAAGGACATCATCAAGGATATTTCAGAGTTGCCTCATTTGCTTGTGGGTGGTAGCACCGGTTCCGGTAAAACGGTGTTCCTGTTCACTATGCTGGCGGCTCTGCTAAAGACGCATCCTACAGCGGATGAACTGCAAATAGTATTGTCTTCCTCTGGCTTGGAGGACTTTATCCACTTTGAGGGAATCCCTCATTTGGTTGGTGGCAAGGTGATCTCCGACGCAGAAAAGGCGACAGAACTTATCAAGAGTGTTGTCTTTACTGAGTTTGAGCGTCGTGAGAAGATACTGACAGACGCAAGAGTTACGAATATAGCACAGTATAACCAAAAATGCACACCTAAACTTGCACCAATGGTTGTTGTCATAGATGAGTTCGCAGATTTGGCTGATCAGCTCGAAACCAAGAAGGAAAAAGAGGCGTTCTTTACGCCAGTAAAACGAATTGCGCAAATTGGTCGTAAACGAGGCATTCATTTGGTGCTTTGCACACAGCGTCCAGCTGCAACTCTTGTTCCTTCTAACATCAAATCCCAGCTTAGCGGCAGACTTGCTCTGCGTGTAAATGATGCCAACTCTTCCCGAATGATCTTAGAGGAAGGCGGCGCACAATACTTGCAGAAGCATGGCGACATGATTTATAAGAACGGCGCGGAGACTGAAAGAGCACAAGGCTATTTTATCTCCATTGATGAACTGGATGAAATTGTGGAAGGAATCAAGCGGCTCAATGAGTAATCTCGTTACTGCCACCTATCCTTCTGAACTTAAAACGGGACAGTTCATCAGCGAAAGCAAAAACAGATTCCTCTGCACTGTCAAAATCGATGATGCAGAGGAAGTCTGCTACATTGCGTCATCCTGCCGTTTAGATAATTTTATTGACCTACGAGGGAAAAGCGTTCTTTTGATTAAGAACAAGGGAACAAAAGGAAGAACACAGTATTCCGTGATAGGTGTGAAGCATAAGAGGAGTTACATAATACTTAATACCTCTTGGGCAAATAAGGCAATCGACAGCAGCCTTTTGAAGAGAAGATTTTCCTTTTTAGGAAGGAGAAAGGACTATCGGGCAGAAGCAAGTGTTAATGGTTACAAAGCGGATTTCTATATTCCTTGCTCTAAAACCATAATAGAGGTAAAGAGTGTTATAGCGACAAGTGATACAGCGGTATTCCCTACAGTATATTCCGAGCGCACATCAGTACAGCTTAAACGGATAGCCGACCTACTTGACGATGGCTATAAAGGATATTTTATCATTGTATCACTCAACCCGTATGTTAAGGATATCAAACTTCTTCAGGACACCGAGGTTGTAATGCAGTTAAACGAGTGTATTGCTCGGGGCTTAATTGTTAAAGGCTTTTGCTGCCGATTATCCGTAGATGGTTTTCCTCAGATTACAAGTGAAATACCAGTTCAAGTATAAAAAGAGTCTCAGCCGACACCCGAAACGGGCATCGACTGAGGCTCTTCGTGTTTGTCGAGAATATTGCTTAGGGTTTGAAATCGACACTTATCTGCACAGTACATGAGATAGAGCGTCTTATGGGAAAACATACGAGCCTATCTCTCCGGACGGCTCTGGGAGGCTAAAAACAGTCATTTTCGACCTTTATCCTGACAGCAAATGTTATCCTCTGACCGCTTCGAGAAATAACGAGAGCAATGCACAACCGAGGCGCGGAAACTTTGCTTGCAGTCATGAACACAGCGGCGGCACAAGTCATTGTACTTGCGCCGCCCGTCTGCATCTAAGAAGAAACTCCATTCAAGTTTCCACTTCTGGCTACGGCTCATACTTCACGATCAGCCTTGCGCTCTTTCTGAGGCGAAGGCTTCTCCTTTGGAGGCTCACTCTTTGCAGCCTTGAGGGGATTCTGACGCTCAAGCGCAGTCTTCCAATCAACCTTCTCAACACCGAAAATTCCGCCTTGAGCAGCATGGTCTTTGATTTCGCTGGCTTTCAATACCATACCTTCCGTATCGTCACCGTACAGTCGATAGATGGTGCAGGACTTCATGACCTCAGCCGCAGCCTCTTCTCTCATGGGGAGCATACCGCCCCACGCATAGCCATACTCCTTCATCTCATCGACAGAGATGCTGTCATCCGGCATCCGGTCAACCGGCATAACCTCCTGATGAAGCAAATCCATTGTATGCTCATCAAAGCCATCATAGATATTAGAGAGTGCAAGCCTTCCTCGTTCATCAATGATGATGCAAGCAGTTCCATCTCCATAGGTATCATGCTCCATGAGGTAGAAGGTGTGACCGTCAATCTCCTTGCTATCAATGGTGTGCCAAGTGCCGATGTGACCGGGAACTGCCAGACCGGAGGTGTCCATATTGACCTCATAGTCCTTTTGTTCCTTTCCGGCTTGCTTCTGCTGCTCTTCGGAAATCATGGGAATAGCTACGATTCTACTTCCCAGCTTTGCAAACTGCTCAGGTGCTTTGAAGTGTTCCGTGAACTTCTCAATCAGAGGCTTAGTGAGAGAGCCGAAATTGTCATCCGTCAAGTCCACAACGAGGAATGTACCGGCAACGATGTCATAGATGTCTCCGTCTTCGTCGCGGAGAGCGCGGTTGAGAGGAAAGCCTTCCAGCTTTGCCTCTTCATTGCAGATGATAGCAACGGGAGGCTCAAAGGGATATACCGCTTGAATGTACCCTCCAACCTCATGCTGCAAGGACTCCAGCCCGGAGTCAATCTCTTTGGTGTACGGCTCTTTTCCCGGCTCAACAACAAGGACGGTGATCCTGCTGTCTCTTTCCACAGCTTCTCCGGAACCGGTAACGCGATACTCGTCAGGAATATCATCCAGAGTTCCGTCAAAATAGTGCGTAAGCCCTTCGCCGGTACTGCGAACATAGCCGTCATCGGTAAATCTGCCGCCCTCATCCATACGCACATCACGCCCGAAACGCTCATGGTCAATGTAATTTGCCAGCGTTCCCATGTTCTTTGTGTCATAGTTACTAGCATCTTCGATGTAGTAATAACCGAGGTCTTCATCGTCGCATACGCCCGGAATGAAGTCGTAGCTGTCCAAACTGTAAGTCAGATTGATGAGGTCATCAATATCGCTGACCTCATCGCAGCCGCTTTCCATGATGGCAACGAATTTCTTCTGGTCATGCTCGTCCATCTCATCAATACGCGCCGCAAGGTAGTTGAGCTTATCAAGGCTGGAATACTCACCGAGAATATCGTGAATACCGTAAATGGGGCATTCATAGTCGGTGATAAACCATTCCTCATAGACATGACCAAACTCATCCGGCTTGCCGATCCCGATACGCTCAAAGACAGCCTTCAATTCCTCTTCGGTTGTGGGGAACTTTACCCACTCACCAACCAGCGCACCTTCATTGTATTTGCCAAGATTGGTGACATACGCTTCAAAGTTTCCATCTAATACGGGCATTTCTTTCCTCCTTCCTTAATACAGAAAAGAGTCCGGAGCGATATACAGCGCACCGAACTCTGCATCCGTCATTGCTTCGAGCCTCTTAACCAAACGAAACAGCATTTCAGCCATTTCATCATCACATTCCATCAAGGGAGTGCTGCTCATATCGTGAATGTGAGCCTTCCGGCTGGAAGTGTCAAAGTAGCTCATGAAATTGGTTTCTTCAACAGTAAATCTCATAATCACATCTCCATTTCTTTAGACTTAGTTTTCTTTTCCTTTGCCGGTGTTTTTTTCTCAGGCTGAGATTTTGAAGCCTTGAGCTGTTCCCGAATGGAGGGCTTCTCCTGATCTGCTTTCGCTTTGGAGGTACGACGCTGTTTAGGGGCAGCAGTCTTTTCAGGAGTGGTCGTTGGTGTAGAGGCAGCATCACTCCGTTCCGGTGCCTTGTCCGGCAGCAAATCCTTGAACTGATTGATGAAAAGATTTACCAAGCCCGGATGCACCTGACTGACAATAAAGGAGTCGCTGTATTCCTCACAGACAGAAATCCTTCCTGCCCAATCCTTATTTTCAGCGTGATACCTTCCGTCATGGAGATTGTGCTGCACTGTATTCGCCAGGACACACTGAACGCGCTCTTCGGAAAACTGCTCAAGCACCGTTTCTACGGCAACCCTTGTGGAGAGCCTATAATCGACATAATTTTCGCTGATCGCCGCTTCAATGGCTTCTTTACAAGCCAAATTTGCGTCACGAGAAGCGCGGTAGGCATCTATCTCACCGGCTTCGTAGGCGTAATTTGCGACATCGGTATAAACGGGGATTCCGTCATCGCGGAGAGAATAGGTTTCTGTGACATCAGGCGCGGTAGCTTCTAAAGAGGCTGGTTGCTCTCGTTCCTCAAGCAATACCTTGAGCTTTTCGTCAATGCTTTCAATCATCTCCGCAGCCGTTTTTCTGATGGTTTCCAGAGAGCCTTTCAGCTCCTTTGTTTCCTTGTCAGAAGACCAACCGGCGATGTAGCCGAAGGAATAGTCGGAGGTCTCAATGCCGTAACGCTGGCAAACTGTATATGCCACGCTTTCAGCCTCAACCTCCTTTGTATGTCTGTCTTTCTTTTGTTCCGGCTCAGGAGCAGTGCCATCGTCGATAGCATGGAGCTTTGCATGGGCAATCTCATGGATCAGCGTTTTAATGGTCTGCATCTCGCTCATGCCTTCATCAATGGCGATGCGCTTATCAATCAGGTGGTAGTAGCCATGTGCGCCACCTTCGATTTTCTCAAGAGCAACCGGAACGGGAGAAATCTCTTTCAGGGCGCGCCAAAAGGCTTCGTACTGCTCCACATCGCCGGTGAGCTGATCAACCATAATGTCGGGAAGCTACTTGCCATCGGTTTGAGAGACATCGAAGACACTGACCACCTTGAATGCAGGACGCAAAACCTCTACCGTCTCTGTGACGGGCTTTCCGTCTGCGTCTAAGACCGGTTTCTTGGTTGCCGGGTCAATCTTCTCACGCTCTTCTTTGTCCTTATACGGGGCAGGAGCGAGGATTCTGATGCCCTTTTCTCCCTTCTGCACCTGACGGTCAAAATTCCGCTGCCATGCGGTATAACCGGCAATCAGCGTTGCATCGGGCTTCTGCATTGCGATCAGCAGTGTGTTGTTGAACGAGTAGTTATAGAATTTTGACATGGTACGAAGATACTCTTTGAATTTTTCGGATTCAAAAAGCTCTTTAATGCCTTGTTCCAGCTTCTCCGTAATTTCACGGACTTGCTGTGCGTTTCTGTTCTCTGCCAATTTATCAACCTCCTATCTGATGAATTTTGGGTAGAGAAATCCCCGTCGAGCTTGCCTCAGCCATAAGCCGAGCCTTGAGTTCTGACGGGGTTTCTGTTCTTGTTACTCTGCGGTGATATAGATTGTCCGTATGTTCCCACCTGATCAGCTTTTCGAGCAATTCCGGATGCCTGTAAACCAAATGCTGCAACTCACTTTTGCTGGCATTTGGGCAAAACCAGCAGCCGTTTCTCGTTGTGTACTGATAGATCGGTGAGAGCAAATCGTTCTCCGCGCAGAGCTGACGGGCTTCTGCCTCTGTCATGCTGTACTTTTCAAGCAGACTTATCTTGTTTGTACCAACCAAACGAGCCAAACGCTCAGGCTCATCGCTGGCAATGCCAACATAGCTGACAATTTCACCTGAGAGTGACTTCTGATATTTTTGTATGGGCGGTATTTTGCAGTCACGGTTGACTGCGCATTTTCCCGGCCACACAAAGCCTCTTGTCAAGCCCTGATAGGAACCACGAGTGATGATGTGGTGAAATACATCGTCATAGGTCTTTTCAGCGCGAAGGATAGTGAACTTGCAGCCCAGTTCATTTTCGCAAAATGGCTTGAGCTTATCGTAAATGAAGTCACGATGCTCTGGGACCTCGCCGCTTGTCCATTTATCAAACATGACCTCACAATAGACCACCTCATCCAGCGGCTCATTGTGACGAGCCGCCAGAAGAAGGGTAGCTACGCTGTCCTTACCGCCGCTGCAAGAGGCGATATACCGCTTATTGGTTATCTGTCAAACTCCATCTTGAAGCTGACATACTTCCCTCCGGTATCGTCCAGCTTGATGATCGCGTCATAGAGCTGAGGCTTTTTCGGAGTATAAAGCCCCTTGACACGACACCAGCCTTTATCCAGAAGTTCAGCGGCGATTTTCTTTGTCAGCTTCTTTTTCTTGCTTGAGAAGAATTTGTTATCCTCCCACAAGCAGAAGGAACACGATTTGCTTTCGCAGTAGAAGTTGCCCTTGCCGACTACCACCTGAGATCCGCAGCGTGGGCATTTTCCGATGACCTCTTTGCTGCCTTCAAAACGACCAGCCTCCGTATCGGATAGGAACGGGTATGCCCTCACGAGATCGTCGGTCATCTGAATGATGCCGTCAAGAAAAGCATTTGCATCTGCATTGCCGCGCTCAATCTGCATCAATGTGTTTTCTCATTCCGCAGTCATTGTCGGAGAGATAATCTGTTCCGGCAGCACACATACGAGATTGTTGCCATCCTTTGTAGGAACGATGGATTTGCCCTTGCGCTCCACGAAGCCGGTTTTCACCAGCTTTTCGATGATACCGGCACGAGTGGCAGGAGTTCCCAAGCCTTTCTTTTCGGTATCGTCATCGAACTCTTCATTGCCAGCCGTCTCCATTGCAGAAAGTAAGGTATCTTCCGTGAAGGACTTTGGAGGCGAGGTAAAGTGTTCCGTGATGCTGGCAGATACAGACTCCAGCACAACACCTTCGATAACAGATGGTAGCGTTTTCTCGGCGTCTTCCTTGTCCTTACTCTTGAGAGAGTCTTTGAACTGTTGCTCAACTGCCTTCCAACCGTTTTGCACCACTGTCTTTCCTTTTGTCTTGAATACATAGCCTTCGCAGGAAAGAGTGATCCGTGTCTCATCAAAGGTATGCTTTGCGCCGGTTGCAGACAGCAGCCGCATTCCAACCAGATTTATGATTTTCTGTTCAGACAAGGGCAGCTCAGTTACATCCACTTTTTCAAGCTGGACAGTTGGGATAATGGCATGGTGATCCGTGACCTTTGCATTGTTGGTGACACGCCCAATATCCGGCTCATGCTGGATTCCGGAAAAAATCGCCAGCTTTCGACAAACAGCTTTTATCACCTGACGGACGGTATCTGCCATGTCATCCGTGATAAACTGACTGTCGGTGCGTGGATAGGTCAGGAGCTTCTTTTCATACAAGCTCTGCACCAGCTCAAGGGTTTGCTGCGCCGTGAAGCCGTAATATCGGTTTGCTTCACGCTGCAAGGTTGTTAGGTCATAGAGTCTTGGAGGATTGATCGTTTTCGTCTCCTTCTTGACAGAAGAAATGACGGCTTGTTTTTTATCACAAGCCGCCACAATCATTTTTGCCTCTTCTTCACTTTTGACCTTTTCCATATCAGCCGATAAGCCGTCCTTTTCCACATGGATATTGAAATACTTCTCCTTGCGGAAGGTGGCGATTTTCCCCTCCCGGTCAACAAGCATGGCAAGTGTAGGCGTTTGGACGCGCCCAACCACCATCTTCTTTTTGTAGAGCGTAGAAAACAGCCGGGTGCCGTTGATTCCGACAATCCAATCGGCTTTTGATCTGCTCAGTGCTGCCTCATAGAGCTTATCATACTCTCTGCTGTCACGCAGATGATTGAAGCCCTCTCGAATGGCAGTGTCCTCAAGGGAGCTGATCCAGAGACGCTTAAACGGTTTCCTGCATCCGGCTTTGTTGTAAACAAGCCGGAAGATAAGCTCACCCTCGCGTCCTGCATCGGTTGCACAGACAAGCTCGGTGACGCGCTTATCCTTCATGAGATCGCGGAGAACCTTGAACTGCTGCGCTTTGTCCTTCGGAACTTCATACAGCCATTCCTCCGGCACAATGGGAAGATCGTCATATCTCCACTTGGTAAAGCGTTCATCGTAGGAGCTTGCATCAGCAAGCCCCACGAGATGACCGACACACCATGAGACAATGTAATTGTTTCCTTCGAGATAGCCGTCCTTGCGAGAGGTTGCGCCTAACACCTTCGCAATGGACTGGGCTACAGTCGGCTTTTCAGCGATGACTAAAATCAATAAGCATAACCTCCTTTAGAAAAATGTGTGTTTTTGTGTCTTATAATGTCAGAAAAATGTGCGTAATTTCTATTGAAAAACTCAGAAAAATGTGTTATACTATAAACAACCACGACGAAGGGAGTGATTAACTTGAAGCGAAACGCAATTCAAGAGTTGATAAAATGGAAATCCAGCGAGGATCGCAAGCCGATGGTTATGCGCGGCGCACGACAGGTTGGTAAAACATGGCTGATGAAGGAGTTCGGTCATAGCTGCTACGAAAGCTATGTCTATTTTAACTTTGACGAAGAGGATGAGCTGAGATCCATCTTTGAAGCGAATAAAAATCCTAATCGCATTATTGAGCTTCTGTCCATGATTGCCGGTGCAAAAATCCTGCCGGAGAAAACGCTGGTGATCTTCGACGAGATTCAGGAATGCCCAGAGGCGCTGAACACTCTGAAATACTTCAAAGAAAAGGCAAACGACTACCATGTCATTGCAGCCGGTAGCTTGCTTGGAACGCTACTTGCAAAGCCGAAATCCTATCCGGTAGACATGGTGAATCTGCTTGACATTTACCCATTGACCTTCGATGAGTTTCTTGCTGCAACGGATGAGGCTCTGTTTGCTTATTACGAAACCATCCAAAAGGAGCAGCACATCGAAGAAATCTTCCATAACCGCTTACTTGAGGCGTATAACAACTATCTCATCATTGGCGGCATGCCTGAGTGTGTGTCCTCTTGGGTAAAGTATAAGGATCCTGCAAAGGTTTCACAAATCCAGCGTGAGCTTTTGGAAATCTATGAAAATGACTTCTCTAAGCACAATGGCAAGGTGAACAACGGACGCATCCTGATGGTATTCCGCAGCATTGTTGCCCAGCTCGCAAAGCCGAATGAAAAGTTCATGTACGGAGCAGTCCGTGAGGGAGGCAGAGCGCGTGACTTTGAAGAGGCGATTGAATGGCTTGTCTCAGCCGGAATGCTGAATAGAGTCTACAATGTTTCCAAGATGGAGCATCCTCTTTCTGCTTTTGACAAGCTCGATCAATTTAAGCTCTTTGTGTTTGACACCGGATTACTCAAGCACATGGCTGGCATCGACAACAGCGCAATTCTTTTGAAGAGCGACTATCAATTCAAAGGTCCACTGACCGAAAACTTTGTTTTGCAGCAGCTTAGAGGTCAATTTGATGTTGAGCCTCGCTATTTCTCCGACAAGAACAGTGAGATCGATTTTGTTCTGCAATATGGCACTGAAATCATCCCAATCGAGGCGAAGGGCGGCGAGGACAAGTCTGCACCTTCCTTCAAGAAATACATTGCAGATCACCAGCCGGATCATGCTATCCGTTTCTCAAAGCGTGGCTATCGCAAGGATGGATATATTACAAACCTACCCTTGTACCTCACACGAAAAACGAAAGACCTTCTGTAATGCAAGCCCCTCACATTCGCTGTGAGGGGCAATTTTTATAGGCTTAGTTCTCTTCATCCTCCGTTTCATCATCTTCGGCAATGTCAGGCTCTTCGTCTTCGTTGACATAGGCATCCTCTTCATAGCCCTCATCATCATAGAAATCAAGATCATCATCCTTCTGCTTCTTACCTCGGATGAACTTGAAATAGTAATAGGCTGCACCTCCAATACCCACGACAGCAATGACACCGATGATCATGCCGATGTTTGCACCGCCCGTCTGCGTAGGCTCCTCCGGCTCAATATCCGGTTCCTCCACAGGAGCTTGAGGCTCAGGCACAGAACCGGTGCATTCGCTCATGGTAGTCTTACACACCGAGCATTCCACATTTACAGCCCCGGCTTCACAGTGCGTTTCGCAAACGCAAGTGGTCAGCTTCTTCATCCATCAGGGCAAGCAGATCAGCCTCATCGACCATATTGAGGAAATATGTCTGATACTGTTCCTCTTCATCGTTGATGGGCGCATCATAGTCGATGATGATATAGAAGGTGTTGCCGTTTTTGGTCTGGATCGTTATAAACTGCTTGTTTGTTGCTTTGTCATAGAGCAAATCACGGGTATAAGCATTGCCCGCATCGTCAATCGGCTCACCTTCGGGCAGCTCAGTAGGGGTTTCTTCCGGCTCAGTCGTATCGGGCATATCCTCCGGCAATGTGCCTTCGGTGATGGGAAGATCTGGTCAGTGTCTTCCGCGTAGGCAAAAGCTGTCACAGAGAAGCTGCATACCAGCATCACGCAGAGGACGAGTACCGTCAAAAGGCGAAATTCTTTTCTCTTATTCATTCTAATGAGCGTCTGGATGCAGCTCGTGACAAGCTCCCTACAAAGAAGGTGCTAAAGAAAGAGCGCGTCCTTGATGAAGATAAGGGCAAAGCGAAGACCCGTCTCTTCTTTGAAGATGAAGTCAAGAAGCCGAAAACGCAAAGCAAGCTCACCTTTGAGGCTGACAAGAGTGTCCGGAAGGTGGGTGATACTCTTGCCTCCGGTATTCACGGGAAAATCCATGAGGTTGAGGGTGACAACTCTGCGGTTGAAGCAGCGCACAAAACGGAAATTCTTGTAGAATCCGCTACCCGTCAGTACAGTCATCATAAAAAAAGCAGTGCCAATAAGCCTTTTGAAAAGGTTTCAAAGCTGGAACACAAGGCAGAGATGGCAGACAAAAAGCTGCACTATGAAAAGACTGTTCAGGAACACCCTGAGATGAAGAAACAGCGCAACATGAATAGGCACTACCAAAAATCCGCTATCAAGAAGGATTATGCGGCGGCTCGTAAGGCAGGAACGCAGACGGCAGGAAAAGCTACTGCAAAGACCGGTAAGAAAACCGGAGAAAAGGTTGCGGAGAAGGTAAAAGAGTTTATTGCCAAAAACAAGGTTGCGTTCATGTGGATTAGAATAGGTCTTGCAGCCCTTATTTTGTTTGCCGCATTGTTCAGCTCTTGTACGGCAATGTTCTCGTCAACCGGATCGGCGGTTATTGCGTCTTCCTACCTCAGCGAAGATGCTGCTATGCAAGGTGCAGAACAGCAATATTGTCAAATGGAGGCAGATTTGCAATCAGATTATGGCTTTCCTCTCCAACATGAAGGGCGGCTCTTCCTCGAAGCAGCCTAAAATCGAAAGCATGGAGGTAACTGCCTTTTCTGACCTCTTTTCCAGACGCTCAATTTTTTGCGTCGGCGCACCCTCTCCGGTGATCGGCTGTTCCGCAGCTCTTTCGGCTGCTTTGGAGAGAATTGCATCTGCGTCCACAGCGGCTTCAAATCTGGTGTTCCTCATACTGCCGGTTACTACGGTATCGAAGGCAGAATGCCCACCGGAGGGAGCTGCATGAAAAGTATCGGAAACAGAATGGATATTTGCAGAGGAATAATGATGGATGCTCTGCTGCGTCGCGGCGTTTTCCATCGAAGGATTGTCTCTGGACGGCTCTTCCGGCTGAACAAAAGGAATATCCTCAGGTCTCGCGGAAACTCTATGCTCTGTACCTTGCGTCAGATTTTCTTCTACCGCGCCGTCCTTAACCATTCTCATGACAACCTTGTCTTTGGGCTTCAATTCTTCACGAGACATCAGATTTCACCTCCCATCCGATTTGTATCATCCCTTCTTTAGAACCCTTGCCAAAGATTTTTACAGTATGATTGGTTAAATCTACAGAGGACAACTTAAGATTGCAGATTTCAGATATCCTTGCACCTGTTGCAAAAAATATTTCAAGCACGGCAATATCACGGGTGGTAATTCTTTTTTGATATTCAGTTTTAGTTTGTGACTGCAAATTGTAGGCACAGATAAGAATGCTGTTAATTATGTTCAAAGGAATTGTTCTTGGAAGAATAACAGGTTCTTTGAAAGAAACTTCGATTTTGTCAAAAGGATTTATATCAATAACATCTTCAATTAAAAGATAGTGGGTAAAAGCTTTTACAGTTGCAATTTTTCTTTTTACCGTTTTTGGCTTAAACTGTTCATGCAGCATATCAATATACAGGTAGATTGATTCTTTAGTGAACGTATTGTTCGTAAATTCAGTGAATTGCCTAAGATCGGTTCTGTAGGCTTTTATGGTTTTATCGTTAAGAGTTTTTCTGCTTTTACAGCAGTTTAGGAAAATTTCAGTTTGTAAAGTAAGATTTAACATTTGCGGTTGACTCCTTTATTTTTTAGATATTTATATTATATACTATAAAACTAAGAATGTCGAATTGTGTAAATGATTTCTCGGTGAAATCTTGAAAATATGATGACATAGGTAGAATTATGGTGTGTAATTTTATAAAAAGGACAACCCAAGATAACTACATTATTCTAAAGGTTCACCTAACCTATGGAGTAAGTTTAATTCAGTAATTGATTTTATATCCGGAACAAGAAGTGATCGATCTAATTCAAGAGCAGATTATGGATTTTCTTCTTCTGGGTGTTTAAATTATCCTATAGTTGATGATGGAGGAAGATTTGAATAATTTTATCCAAATTTTTATTAACAACTTCAAAAATTTAAAGAGAAAAAATAAAATAATTATAATGATGATTATTATTCCCATTATATTTTCATTTGTTCCAATAAAATTTGTGATCAAACAAAGTGATCTTTGTAATAAAGAATTTTATATAATGGAATATATACCTGAGATTGTACTGATAGTGGATGGTGGATTATAGGTAATAAAGATAATCCATCAATAAGTTCATACATTTATGTATATTTAGAAGGTAAAAAACCATCAAGATATCTTTCAAATTCAATATGCTACGCATATAATAAGTATATTATATATGGATCATTGGAAAAAGAAACTCGGATATCCAATATAGGACGTAAATACGATTGCTATGTATTAAAAGGCAAAGGATGGGATATTTTAGAAGAAGTTAAGGGAGGAATTCATAAAAGATTTATCACAATTTATGATATAAAATGGTTTAAATAATTATTTAAACAAGAGCAAAATAAACGTTTGAAGTAAGTTTTGTTCCACTTTTTCTTTACAAAGCATTGGGATTATGATAAAATAAAATTGTTACAGTCATTATCGACAACCAGTTCTATGAGACAGATTGCTACATCCGTGGCATAAATCTTGTTGCTAAGTATAACTACTGGAACGGCAATAAGTCTGATTACACTTACTATACGCAGAATGCGCATGGCGATGGTTTAAATCTTACGGATTCACTAATACGATTATTAAACAAATTTGAGAGTAAAACAAACTTAATTGTTTGTTTTACTCTTATTTTTTTGACATACCCCCCTTGTCACCATGACACGGGAAAGTTAATAAGAAAAAGGAATATATATAAATACAAAGAGAAGTATATAGTAATTTAAAACGGAACGTGTAAAAGCGTTCCGCTTTTTTTGTCTGCGAAT
>ERZ791607.721-NODE-721-length-29376-cov-15.004707_pt1 | contig 29376 bp, 17 predicted proteins | sample MGYA00509964_ERZ791607 | MGnify/ENA primary metagenome ERZ791607 (study PRJEB30046, sample SAMN00791907) | human gut metagenome | study: EMG produced TPA metagenomics assembly of the A metagenome-wide association study of gut microbiota in type 2...
CCGGGCTTAGTAGGATCTTCTGTTTCACCGGGCTTAGTAGGATCTTCTGTTTCACCGGGCTTAGTAGGATCTTCTGTTTCACCGGGCTTAACTTCCTCAGCTGCAGGATATGTAGCGAGTAACTTGCCGTCCTTATCGAAGAAGTCTATCTTGTCAAATGTTGCTGTAGCGGCTGAACCGTCTTCCTGTGCGTTCATCCACCATATTTCAGCCTGGAGGTAACCTGTTTCGTTACCTTCTCCGTCTTTGCCTGCCTTAAGACCGCCAACGCTGTCCCAGGTCCATTCGTTTGTTCCGGCTTCCTTACTTTCGAGCTGGGCAGATGCAGCCCAACCGTCATTGGCAACAGTGTTACCGCCTAAAGCACCGTTAACGTACGCCTGGCCTGTTACTGTAACAACTATCTTGTCTACATTGCCTGCCCATGAAGCGACTGTGTCATCAAAAGTAAGCTCCCATTTAGCACCGACAGGCTTACCGCTTTCATCAACAGTAGCTGAAAGTAACGGATCAGCCGCAAATGCGCTTACAGCAAGTGTAGAAACTGCAACTGTAGCTGCAGCAACGCTTGCTAAAACCTTAGAAAATTTCATGAGTTTATCCTCCATATATTTTTTAGCTTAACTAAGCTAAAATAAATAATACTACATCTTCTTTTACTTTACAATTAGCAAAATAAACAAATTTTTATGACGATTTTGTATATTTCGCTATATTTTGTCATTGTCGCTTTTTGACGCAGAAGCACAGCTTGTTAAAAACGATACGCAAAACCTATGATTTATGTATCCGTGGCGATCTCCCAATGAACAGCATATCTCTCTATAAATACGTTCCCCTTGACTAATCGCCCCGTTTAATGTACAATATAATAGAGAAAATATGCAGACAGCACGCACTTCGTGCCATATATTCTGCTTCCCGGCAGTCAAAAATCAATATATGGTTATACTGCACAAAAAACATTCGTATTTTTTTACTTATCCGATACACAGAATTTTCATTTCGAGTGAAACTTTTTCTGAAATTCAGCCTACTACAAAGTAGGTGACAAAGTGAGGTGAGCCGATGGGCGCAGAGATTCACAGAGGTCACGAGAATAACGAAGAATATTTCAACCGTGTCTACAACGAAACCTGCAGATCCGTTTCCCGTTTTGTAGTCAGCAAATGCGGAAATATGGAAGATGCGGAAGATATTATTCAGAACGTCTATACACGTTTCTTCAAGCGTATAAGCGAAAAAGGACACGAGGACATTGAAAGCCCGGAGGCTTTCCTTATAAATATAGCGAAGTTTGAATGTCGCACCTATTTTTCGGGCAGGAAGAAGGATGACAAGGTTTCCTCCTTTTCCGACTATACCGAAGAAGAAATGGTCGCTATCGAGCGGGAGATGTCCAGGCCTCAGCAAAGACTTGAGGACGTTATCAGCAACAAGATCGTTGCAAAACAGATTTTCGACGACATAATGAAGACCGATGAACTGACAGGTCAGATATTCTATCTTCATTTTGCGTGTGATATGAAGCTGGAGGATGTAGCGAAGGCGCTTGATGTCAAGCTGTCCACCGTTAAAAACAAGCTCTATCGCACAATAGAAAGACAAAAGAAAAAATTTAAATTATAACGACTTACGGAAGGGGGCTTTCAGATGAATACAAACGATTTTTACAAAGAACTGATGAGTGAGTATTCGTTTGATTACGAGAAGATAAGAAAAGCCGCTATGGGTAAGTCTGTACAGGCTAAAAAGAGCAGGCTGAAAACGGTTTGGCTTTCTGTGGCAGGTGCCGCTGCCGCCGTAGCTATCACATTTTCAAGCGTTGCCCTGCTGAATTCCGGCAGTCCTGTTATCGTTTCACCGACAACCTCGATAAGTGCGGAAGACCGTTTCAGAATGGCTATGGAGGCATACAGCAAGGCGGAAGAGAACACCGAAGATGTTTTCCTTTACGTTACTTTCAGAAATACAGTAACGCCCGAAGAAATGCAGAGCATTTTAGCTAAGGCAGACAGCAAGGGTAATATCCGTGTTACAGAGGTTTATCTTTCCGACAATACAAAGGTAAAGGGCAGCGAGGCTATCGCCGCATTGTTCGATGAGAACGCAAAGGATATTACAGCGGTCAAGGTATATTGCCCCGGCAACTTCCTCATTAAGCTGACAGCGCTTGACGGCGTTTACCTTGTTGAAACGGAAGATTCCTTCTCGAAAGATGATTTTTCTGCGATAGATACAAGCAGCGAATATGATTACTACCCCGACTACAGCACAACCGAGCCGACCACACCGCCCGACGCTGTTCCGGGAGATACGACAGAAGTTTCCGAGTAAGAACTTCTCTCTATATATTATAATAGTATACCGCCTGTAAGACTTAACGGTTTTACAGGCGGTTTTTACATTCTGCAAATGCCATGTAATCGTTTTAACAAAATTTGCGGATAAACCCATTTAGCTATTGACTTTTTCCGTGAAAACCATTACAATATGATTGACGCAATAAAAAACGGCTGTCCGTACCTCAAAAAACGGGCAGTCAGGGAAAGAAAGGTACCTATGAAGAAAAGAATGCTCGCCGCAATTTTAAGCGGCATAATGGTGATAACGGGAATTTCCGCTTGTTCGGGAAATGCCGCAACATCATCTGAAAACAGCTCGGCTTCAACAACGACAGCTGCTACAACAACAGCTACTACAACAACGAAAGCCGAAACAACAGCGGCGACTACCACAACAAAGGCAGAAACAACGACCGTGACCACAACCACAACTACAACGACCACAACAAAGAAGCCGGAAACCGTTGCAACCACAACGACCATAACAAAGAAGCCGGAAACCACCACCGCAAAACCGGCAACAACCACAACAAAGAAGAACGAGCCTGCACCTGCCGCAACAAAAGGCGACTCTGTTAAGTTCTCGCAGAACTTAATGCCCGGCTGGAACCTCGGCAATCAGCTTGAGGCAAACTCAGGCGGAACACCGAGCGAAACAGCGTGGGGCAACCCCGTAATTACCGAAAAGCTCATCAAGCAGGTAAAAGCACAGGGCTTCAAGTCTATCCGTATCCCCGTATCATATCTTTCGAAGATAGGTGCAGGACCCAACTACACTATCGACTCAAAGTGGCTCGACAGAGTACAGGAAGTAGTCGATATGTGCATTGATAACGGACTTTACGCTATAATCAACGTTCACGGCGACGGCTATTACAGCATAAAAGGCGGCTGGCTTCTCTGCGCAGAACCCGCTTCCGAGCAGAAGACTATAAAAGCAAAGTACAAAAAGGTCTGGGAGCAGATAGCAAAACGCTTCAAGAACTATGACGAACACCTCGTGTTCGAATCAATGAATGAAGAATTTGACGGAACATACAACACACCCAACCGTGAATATTACGATAACATCAACGCATATAACCGGATTTTCGTTGATACGGTAAGAAAAGCAGGCGGCAAGAACAACAGCCGTTATCTGCTTGTTCCCGGCTGGAACACCGACATTAATTATACCGCAGGCGATTACGGCTTCAAAATCCCGAATGACAGCACCGGCAGATTAATGATTTCTGTTCATTATTATGACCCGTGGAAATTCTGTGGCGGTGAAGAAGCACCGGGCATATTCAGATGGGGCGACAGCATAAAAGGTCAGGCTATCCGCAACAGCGGTGAAAAGCACACAGACGCTAAGTTTGATCAGCTGTATGATGCCTTCATCAGTAAGGGCTACGGTGTGATAATCGGCGAGTACGGCGCTATAGATAAGACCTATAAGGACAGCCGTAGCACAGCTTACCGTGCTTATTTCGCAGAGTATGTGAATTATGCCGCTCACAAGAGAAATATCGTAACGGTTTACTGGGATAACGGCTATAACGGCGATAACGGCTTCGGTATTTTCGACCGCAAAAAGTGTATAGTAACGCAGCCCGAAATAATCAAGGGTATCATAAACGGCGCAAAGGCGACTAAAGCACCGAAGGCTGTGACAGAATAATCCTTGCCGCAGGCTGAAAAAATTTGTATAATTTTCCGCTTGCTTTTTCGGAAGAAATGTAGTATAGTAGTCTTTACAAAAAGAAGAAAGGAATGATACTTATTATGAAGAAATTAACCTCTGCGGTCACAGCCGCAGCAATGTCAATATTACTGGGCATTACCTGCTTCGCCGAAGAGATCGGTGCAAGCACAGTAGTCGGAGCAAGCAGCGGCAACACAAACACAGGCGTTCAGTTTGACCCTACAATATATATTGTTTGCGGTGTTGCACTTGCAGTTGTTATCGCCGTAGGCATTATAACAGCCGTACTCAGTAAGAAGAAAAAGAATAAGTAATTTCTTTGCGAGCCTCCCACACAGGAGGCTCATTTTTTCTATGTCACATATTATAATATGTGCTGTATAAATAAATTTTCGCAGACACCGCCGAAAACACTTTCCGTGCCGACAAGGAGTTAATATTTTCGTGAGTACATCATTACAACTGCACTGACATTGGCTCTTCAAAAAAACGCCACTAACCTGAGATATATGTACTAATCTGCGGACGTGTAGCGTTAAGCGTCCCTGCACTTACAGGATATACAATGTTCAGGTAGTTTTACGAGTTACGCCAACACCCCAGCGGGGTACGGGTGTGGGTAAGGAAAGAGAGAGCCACGAGGGAGAAAACCTAAGGGATAGGGTTAGGGGCGGCAGTCCCTCACCCTAGTCCCTTTGGTTGTCTCCCGCGTGAATAGCAGCAACGTTATTAAATGGAATAGCGAACCCGAGAAGTGCTATCCTACAAAAAGAACTATCGGTAGCTTGCTATTATAGGCAAAGCTGAATGATATAACAGAAGCATATCCAAATAAAAGACTTTTCCCACAATCTGCGAGCCTCCCACACAGGAGGCTCGTTCTTCTTTTCACAATATCACCATAAACTTTCAGCAAAGCTACACCGTATATCCCTGTTTATCAGCATAAAATGGAAAATATTCGCTTGACTTTTTGAACTTTTTGGGATATACTATATTGTGTACAAAGAAATAACAGTACATCTCAGACGACAGCAGTACAGCGTTACTCTACTGTCGCACGGAGGGTAAAAATGAAAAGATACGCAGTCACTTTGTTTATTGCGGCGCTGACTTTAGCTTTGGTGCCGGCTTTAAGCGGATGCGGCTCGGATAACACATCATCGGACAATTCAACACCAGACATAACATCAACAACACCGCAGAGTACCGGCTCAGAACCTTCGTCACAGCAGACAACGGTATCGGATATAATATCGCTCCCAGAAAGCTCTGATAACAGCAGTACAATAAATGACCTTCGCACTCAGATAGTGTCAACCGCCGAGGCTCTTGTCGGAGTCGATTATGTCAGCGGTATGGCAACGCCTGAGCAGGGCTTCGATAATTCGGGACTTATATACTATGTCCTTCGTGAAAACGGCTTTATCAATTGTCCGAGAGGAACAGCCGCACAGAAAGAAATGGGTACAACAGTACCGCTCAGCGAGATTGAGCCGGGCGACATCCTTTTCTTTACCGATAAAGATTCAGAAACAGGCGAGATGATCGACTTCGCCGGAATATATACAGGCAACGGTCAGCTTGTTTACAGCCCTTATCCGGGTGAAAAAGTAAAGTTCGCCGACCTTAACAGCTCTTATTGGCAAAACTGCTTCAGTTGCGCCGTAAGAGTTGCATAAAACCGATTATGACATTGTCCTTCATATAAAACTACAGGAATGCCGTCTGCATTGCAGACGGTGTTTTTGTATATTTGGGGAATGGTCATAAAAAGGTTGGATTTTGTTACCCTTTTGTAACCGTTGTAACCGTTTTGTAACCATTTGTAACCGAATTGTTACCATATTGTAACCGAATTTTAATTGAATTTCGGATTTTTTGTGATATACTTAAATCAAGGCGTGAATATCATGATTACCGCCGCATAAACGGTAAATTTACCGACATTACGGCGGACGATTGAAATTGACGCTTGATTTAAAGTTTCCCTCATTCCCAAACAGATTTGAAGCATCCCGTAAAAACACATCAGCATCCGGAAAAGTCACACTATCGCTTCCTTTTATATCATGAAACATAAGTTGAACGTTTTCTCATCGTTATAAAATCACTTCCGCAGTTTTTCAGAATTTTTTCCAACCTTTATATTGCTGCTTGACAGCAAAATTCTCCTCACATATAGACTTTACCCCGTCGCTTTCCGATGGGGTAAAATCTTTATATGTCGAAAAATCGATTATTATTAAAGCCACACAGTGAAATATATCGCCAACACCGCTTAAAATACTTCCCTTGCCGATAAGGCATTAATAATTTCGTGAGTGTATCAGTGCAACTGCTCTAACATTTACTTTTCAAAAAAACGCCACTAACCTGAGATATATGTACTAACCTGCGGACGTGTAGCGTTAAGCGTTCCTGCACTTACAGGATATACAATGTTCAGGTAGTTTTACGAGTTCCATCAACACCCCAGGCGGAGTGGGGGTGTGAGTAAGGAAAGAGGGAGCCACGAGGGAGAAAACCTAAGGGATAGGGAGAGGGGGCGCCTAGCTCCCTTGCCCTAGTCCCTTTGGTTGTCTCCCGCGTGAATAGCAGCAACGTTATTAAATGGAATAGCGAACCCGAGAAGTGCTGTCCGACAAAAAGAACTATCGGTAGCTTGCCATTATAGGCAAAGCTGAAAAATATAATAGAAGCACCTTAAACAAAAGATTCTTTCTACAGCCTAAGACTTTACCCCGTCGCTTTCCGATGGGGTAAAATCTTTTTGTGTTTAATTGCTTTTTGGCTTGATTTTCATTGTTCAAACTGTTACAATAAGACTAACGATTCATATTCATCTCAGAAGCCGAAAGGAAACACAGATATGAAAAAACGCAGAATTTTATTCAACGATAACTGGAGATTTACCCTAACCGAACCGGACAGTGACGGAAAGACGCTTGAAAACGCACATTGGTATAATGTTGAGATACCGCACGACTGGCTTATCGGCGATACAGCAAATCTCTATAAGTCCGGCTGTGGCTGGTACGAGAAGTATTTCACCGTAGACGCTCTCGGAGAAGACGATTGCTATATCCTGATATTTGACGGAGTATATATGGATACTACCGTTTATGTAAACGATAAGGAAGTCGGCAAGTGGAAGTACGGCTATACATCCTTCAGCTTTGATATAACCGATGCTCTGAAAAACGGCGAAAACCGCATTTTAGTCAGAGTAAACCATAAATCCCCGAATACCCGCTGGTACAGCGGAGCCGGAATATACAGAAACGTGTGGCTCAGAAAGACCTCACGCCGTCACATCGTTGAAAACGGTGTCTATATCAGCGCAAAGTGCAGTGACGCAGACCGCAGAGAACACGGTAAATGGAAAACTACTGTACAGATAAGCCTTTCCGCCACTGTCTGCGGATTGATTTCATATACATTAAGAGATCCCGAGAACAGAGAGGTTTACGTTTGCGAACGCAGACTTTGCGGCAAGAACGATAAGCTGGTGTTCTATATGGACGCTCCTAAATTATGGGATACGATCACACCCAATTTATATACCCTGTCCGTGATACTTTATGACGATAACGGAAACAGGCTTGATGATACCGTTGAAAAATTCGGCTTCAGAACCACAAAGTTCAGCGCAAACGAGGGCTTTTTGTTAAACGGTATGCACCTTAAGCTGAACGGTGTTTGTATGCACCACGACTTAGGCGCACTCGGCGCTGCGGTAAATTACGATGCTACCCGCCGACAGCTTGAAAAGCTGAGGAATATGGGCGTAAACGCTATCCGCACCAGCCATAACCCCCCGTCAAGAGAGCTTATGGAGCTTTGTGATAAAATGGGCTTCCTCGTTGACAGCGAGATATTCGATATGTGGGAGCTTGCCAAGAACGAGAACGATTATCACCGTTTCTTCCCCGACTGGTATAAGAAGGATGTTGAAGCGTGGATAAAACGTGACCGTAATCACCCGTCGGTTATAATGTGGAGCATAGGCAACGAAATATACGATACGCATAAAAGCCCCAGAGGACTTGAGGTCGCAAAGATGCTTTGCGAGGAGGTCGAAAAGAACGACCCTATGCACAATGCACCGCCCACGATAGCCTCAAACTATATGCAGTGGGAAAATGCACAGAATGTAGCGGATTATCTGAAGCTTGCAGGCTATAACTATACGGAAAAGCTGTATGACGAGCATCACGAAAAGCATCCCGACTGGGTCATTTACGGCAGTGAAACCGCCTCGACGGTACGCTCAAGAGGCATATACCACTTCCCCTATGATACAGGCTTACTGGTATATGACGATCTGCAATGCTCCGATCTCGGAAACAGCGTTGTAAACTGGGGAGCATCTCCGCTAAGATCCTTTGCTATGGATGCCGCCGCAGAATATTCAATGGGACAGTTCGTATGGACAGGATTTGACTATATCGGCGAGCCTACCCCCTACAATACAAAGAACTCATACTTCGGCATCATAGATACCGCAGGCTTTGAAAAAGACTCGTTCTGGTTCTATAAATCGGTATGGGATATAGCCGAGGAAGAATCCTTCATTCACGTTTCCCCTTGCTGCTGGGATTTCAACGAGGGTCAGATTATAGACGTGCTTGTTTATTCCGACCTTCCGTTTATCAGACTTCATTACTGCGGAGAGATGTATGACGGAAAGGTGATAGATCACCTCACGGAAGACAAGCTTTGCGCCCGCTTCACAGTGCCGTTCCATAAGGACAAGCCGCTTGCGGTAAGAGGCTATCTCAGCCCCGACTGCGATGCCGACGATTACGAAAAGGAAGAGGTTCTTTTCACATCTCTCGATCCTCACAGCGTGAATATGACTCCCGATGTGAGTGAAATAGCGGCTGACGGAAGATCGCTTGCGTTTATTACCGTAACCGTTGACGATATAATGGGACAGGAAGTTCAGAATGCGGTAAACAGAATAAAGTTCACAGTAAAAGGCGCAGGCAGACTTGTAGGACTTGATAACGGCGACAGCACCGACTATGACAGCTATAAGGGCAATCACAGAAAGCTGTTCTCCGGAAAGCTTCTTGCGATAATCGAATCCACCTTTGAAACAGGCGATATAGTTATAACTGCCGAAAGCGAGGGTCTGAAGCCTAAAACGATAACTATAAAAGCGGTAGCCCCCGAAACAGAGCCGCAGGGAGTAAGCGTTGTCACTCAAAACGCATTCCCCGCAGTAACCACGCCCTACACAAATGAAATTCCCGTAAGAAAAATCGAGCTTTTCGACAGTGAGCCTCGTACACTGACAAAGGAACGTGATACTGCCGAAATTTCGGTAAAGATATTCCCCGAAAACGCAACCTTCCGTGACATAGAGTTCAAATGCTGTACCGATAACGGAGTTGAGATAAGCTTTGCAAAGGTAGTTTCGTTTGACGGAAATACGGCAACGCTTAAAGCGTTCGGTGACGGCAAATTCCGCCTGAGAGCATATTCAAAGAACGGTACCGACATTCCGAAGATTATCTCCGAGCTTGAATATACGGCAGAAGGACTCGGAAAAGCGGAAAAAGATCCTTATATCTTTATTGCCGCCTGCCTTTGCGATTTCTCGAATGTTCCCGTTACCACGATAGACAGAGGTTCGCTCGGCGGCTTTAACGGAAGAACGACCGTCGGCTTCAGCACCGTTGATTTCGGCGGCGGCACAAAGAAGATCACGATAAGTATCGGAAACAGCGGCGGCGGTGAAGATTATCCCGTAGAGCTGTATCTCGGCGATGCCGACAACGGCGGCAGATATATCGGCACATTCGCAATAAAGAATAACGGCGGCTGGGACAGAGCATACCCCCAGACCTTCGACTTGCCGTGCAGAATTAGCGGAACGCACGACATCAGCTTTGTTATCAATAATTCCTGCATATTCGGCGGCTTTGAGTTTGAAAAGTACGACCGTACCTATGCGGAAAACTCTGCGGCAGACAACGATAATCTGTACGGCGATGATTACAAGGTAAACGGCTCGTGCGTTGAGGAGATAGGCAACAACGTTGTTATCGAATTCAACGGCCTCGATTTTGCAGGCGGTACGGATAAGATAACCGTTACAGGCAGAACACCGCTCGATAACTGCACGATTCAGCTCAGAGTAAACGATGAGAACGGCGGTCAGACCACCCGCCTGCTCGAATTCCCCCACGCAGACGAGTACACGCCGGTAACGTTTGACATCGAGCATATCGCAGGCAAGAACAACATTGCATTCGTATTCCTGCCCGGCACACAGTTCGATATGAAATCGTTCAGATTCACAAAAACCGAAGATTAAGCTAAAGCCACGGCACCCGCCGTGGCTTTTCCCCGCCCACCAACTAAAAACCACCTCTTTTTTCCAATCACACTATCATTTACACCCCTTCACTATAGACTTTTTGTGAAAAACGTGCTATAATATAAACGATTATAAACAACTGCACCGTGTTTTAATGCTTTGACAACGCAAGCGGTCAGACACAAGGAGGTGTTCGGAGCAGATGACTTATGAAAAGTCCTGCGGCGGTATTGTTTACAGAAAATTTCACGGCAATACGGAAATATTGCTTATAAAGCACATCAAGTCGGGCTACTGGTCATTCCCGAAAGGACACGTTGAAAACGGCGAAACCGAGGAAGAAACCGCAAAACGTGAAATAAAAGAGGAAACCGGCATAGACGTTTATATTGACTCAGGCTTCAGAGAAACAGTTACATATTCGCCACGCAAGGACGCAAAAAAGGAAGTTGTGTATTTTGTCGCCCGTGCAAGAAATTATGATTACACCCCCCAGCTTGAAGAAATTTCGGAGATACGCTGGGTAGGTATAGGACAGGCGCATAATCTGCTCGTCTATGACAACGACAAGCTGATAGTAAATAAGGCAAAGAGCTTTATCGCACTTATGAAATGAAGAAAAATTGTGTTTTGAGTAAAAGAAGAAAATGCGAAAGGAAACCCACATGACATACGAACAGGCATTTGAATACGTCGGTACTTTCACTAAATCCGGTACACCCGTAAAGGACCTTATAAGATTTGTTATTCTTATGAGGCTTCTCGGTAATCCGCAAAACGAGCTTAAAATAGTTCACGTTGCAGGAACAAACGGAAAAGGGAGCGTATGCGAATATATAAGCAACGCTGTAAAAGCAGACAACAAGAGCGTAGGAAAATTCACATCGCCCTATATTGATTGCATTGAAGAACGTATACAGGTGAACGGAAAATACATCTCACGTCCTGCCTTTGCGCTTCTTTGCGAACAGGTGAAAAACGCCGTAGAGCAGACAGGCTTTGACGGATTCTCACAGTTTGAGATACTTTGCGCCATAGCCCTGCTTTATTTCTATAAGGAGCAGGTAAACGTTGCCGTTATAGAAACCGGCATAGGCGGACTTCTTGACTGCACTAACGTTGTAAATCCCACTGTCAGCGTTATAACATCGGTAGATTTCGACCATACCGATGTGCTTGGCGATACGCTTACCGAAATAGCACGTCACAAGGCGGGCATAATAAAGCCGTCCGTTCCGTGCATAGTATATCCCGAACAGGCAAAAGAGGTAATGCGTGTCATTGACGATAAATGCCGTGAGTATAACTGCGAAGAAATTATCCCCGATATGTCAAGAGTGCAGACGCTCCATATGGATATTACCGATGTGTTCTTTTCGTACAAGGGCATGAATTATCACCTCATTATGTCCGGCGAGCATCAGATAAAAAATGCACTGTGCGCCATAGAAGCCTGCCGTATACTGAATATAGAGTACAGCAGTGTGTTTACAGGACTTGAAAGATCTGCCCTCAGAGCCAGAATGGAGGAGGTAAGCGTGAACGGCGCTACCTGCATCATAGACGGCTCACACAACCCCTCCGCAATGAGAGCCGCCGAAAAACTGCTGAGCTGCGACAAAAGAAAAATACACGGCGTAGTCGGTATGATGGCAAATAAGGACTGGCAGACCGCCCTTAAAATAATTCTCCCCCGCTTCGAAGATGTAATATTCGTTGACGGCTTTATGCCCGGATGCGTACCCGCTTCTCAGCTTACACGCTTTGCCATAGAGCAGGGAGTACGCTGTACCGCTTGCGGCGACCTTAACAGCGCAATATCACAGGCAACGCTCAAGGCAGGAACAAAGGATATAGCGATGGTCACAGGCTCGCTCTACCTTGCCTCCGCCGTCGAAAAGATAATCAGCAAGTAAATACGATCAAAGCCGCCCGATAACCGAGCGGCTTTATAAAAACAAAAAACCGACCTTATATAAAAGGCCGGCACAATATCAATATAGCAACTTTACCTGTAAGCCGAGTTTTGTCGTGTGCGATCATCTATCTACGCCCTGCGTCGCCGCAGACCTCAAGCCACCTTAAATCGGGACCGCCGAGCAGACGGTTTACCCCCGAAACCAATCGGTGTTGCATCGGATAGGGTTTACAGACAGGAACAGTCGCCTGCCCCGTGGTGAGCTCTTACCTCGCCTTTCCACCCTTACACTGTAAAAACAATGCGGTATATTTCTGTTGCACTCGCCCTGGAGTCGCCTCCGGCTGCCGTTAACAGCTACCCTGCTCTGTGATGCTCGGACTTTCCTCACGGTTTTCACCCCGTGACCGCACAGTAAAGTTGCGATAGTTATTGTATCATATTTTCTTGTAAAAATCAAGATGGTTTTATAGACGATAGGTTAGTAGAAAAAGTGTGATTTTCAATATGAAGTGCAAATTTCTAGCCCTAACCCCAAACCCCTTCCCCGTGGTGAAGGGCTGTGTATGCTTGGTTGGCTTTGCATCGTGCAAAGCCCTTGTGCATACACGCCCGGCATCCGTGCCGGGGCTGAGTGTGGGGCTGCCGCCCTCACCCCGCTTGGGGCTACGCCCCAAACCCCCGTTAGACATTATAAAAAATATTTATAGAAAGGAGTAAAAGCATATTATGACCGTAAAGCCGAATATAAAAAAGAACTTCAATATAACATGGCTGCTCCTGTACGGCGCAGGACTTATCACTGTCGGTATACTTGTACTTGTAAACGGAAGAATAGTGGTAGAGCCTGCCGCAAGGCTGGGCGGTATTTTTATCGTTGCAAACGGTATCCACCGCCTTATCCGTGCCTACGCAAGACATCAGCGACTGCCCGTGTTCAGTGGCATCGGAAACATTATAATAGGACTTATATCCGTTTTCGTTCCGGCCGCCACTCTTGCGCTTCTGTCGTTTATATTCTCGCTTTACGTTTTTCTTAATGCCCTTGTAAAATTCATCGACTTCGGCACAGCCCTTAAAAATGCCGTTCCCGATGCGTTCTATGACTTTTTTTCGGGAATATTCTTCACCGTTTTCGGCATTATTATGCTTTTCGGTACTCTTATGGGAAGTCAGGGTATGCTTGTTGTCATCGGACTGTATTGCATAATTTACGGTGCAGGCGAGCTGAGGCTGTTTATCCGTGAGGCCGCTCCGAATAAAGCCAAAGGCATCATCCGCCGCAGGATACGCTTTTCGCTTCCGCAGGTCATAACCACGTTCATACCGCTGAAAACCTTGCGCAGCTATACCGAACGCCTTGATTCCCGTGAGATAGATATTGAAAAACTGCAAAACGAGGAGCGTTACGAAAAAAGCGCCGACACCCCCGATATACACGTTCTTATCCACGTCAGCGCCGACGGAGTAGGCTCTATAGGACATTGCGACCTTGTACTGAACGGCACGGTAATATCCTACGGAAATTACGATAAAGAGTCCGAAAGGCTTTTCGGAGGCATCGGTGACGGTGTGCTTTTCAAAGCGGATTTTGACAAGTATATAAATTTCTGCGTCTATCACGATTTGCAGATGGTGTTCGATTTCGGCATAAAGCTGTCGGAAAAACAGCTTGCAAAAGTCAGAAAAGGCATAGCAAAGCTCGAACGAAACATCACCCGCTGGAAACCGCCCTATCAGCTTGCAGCCGAAAACAGCCCCACCGCCGATATTGCGGATTTTGACGATTATTGCAGTTCGCTGTGGAACGGCACACACGCACGGTTCTTTAAGTTTAAAAGCGGCAGATTCAAGACCTATTTCGTTATGAGTACAAACTGCGTTTTCCTTGCCGATTATATACTCAGCAAGGCAGGAACCGATATAGTAAAGACCGCAGGCATAATAACCCCCGGCGATTATTACGATTATATGCAGAGCGAATATGCCCTCCCCGGCGGAATAGTCATAACCCGTGACATTTACAGTAAATATAATGTTTCGCCGACTGAAACTTAAGTGAAAATCCTTGAACTTGACACGATAGTGTGATATACTACAATAGGACAAGAATTTACATTTACGGGTAGCAAAAAGTCAGAAATTTCATCGTTGATTTATGTTATATCATTATGTATTTTTTGTAGGGGAGGGGTTGTATGTACTTTACGGTTTTGCATCCCTGCAAAACTTTTGGTACATACGTTAGGCATCCTTGCCTAACTTGCCCCTCCCGTGAAAAGAATAAAGAAGTCCGAAAGATTGCTAAGTTGTTTATTTATAGCAATCTGCTTTATACCGGAATGATTAAAATCCTAACTACAGAAAATAAGTTGGTATAATATATTCGGTGATATATTTACCCCCGCATAAAGAAAGGACATACTATGAAGCTAAATATCAGGTTAACAGCGGCAATACTTGCCTGTGCGTCAATTCTGACGTCGGCCTCCGCCTGCTCATCACAGAATACAAGCTCCGCCACGGACAGCAAAAACGAAAGCAGTTTAACGGAAAGCTCCGCTACAGAAAGCAAGGATAATACAAAAAGTGATACAACAAGCGATAATTCATCCGCATCTTCAGAAAGCACAGCTTCTTCCGATGAATCATCGTCCGAAAACAAGAAGCCTGTCGGCGTTGACGGCGTTCAGACAAACGGTCAGCTTGTCGTTGACATAGACGGTCATACATGGGGCATCTCCCTTTACGGCGGCGGCGACGGCGCAAACTATGCGTCATACCTTAACGAGTTCAAGGAAAAGGTAGGCTCATCGGTAAATGTATTCAATATGGTAGTGCCTACAGCAGGCGCATACTACCTCCCCGAAGGCTACGAAAAATACAACGCAAGCCACAGGGATTCGATAAACAGCATTGCAAACAAGCTGGTGAACGTGATAAACGTTGACGGATACGCCGCACTTGAGGCGCACACAAACGAGTACATCTATACCCGTACCGATCACCACTGGGAACCCCTCGGCGCATATTATGCGGCAAAGGCTTTCTGTGAAATGGCACAGGTACCCGTAAAGGAGCTTTCAACCTACAAGACGGAAACGATAGAAGGCTTTGTCGGAACAATGTACGCATTTACCGAGTACAACGAGCGCATCAAGAATGACCCCGATACCTTCACCTACTATATCCCCTCTACAGAGTACACCGCTACTTATTATACCACCGACTTCAAGGTTGATAAGCAGTTCACACAGTTCCACAGCATATTTGTAGATCAGCCTGCAAGCGGTGCATATTCGACCTTTATGGGCGGCGATCAGAAGATAGTAAAGATAGAAACCGCAAACAAGAACGGCAGAAAGCTCTGCATCTTCAAGGACAGCTACGGCAATGCCGAAGTTCCCTTCTTTATAGATTCCTTTGAGGAAATCTACGTTTGCGACATCCGCTACTTTGACCTTTACGCCCCCGACTTTATTAAGGATAACGGCATTACCGACGTTCTGTTCACAATGTGTACATTCTCCGCTGTCGGTGAAAATGCAGAGGGTATAAAGAACAACCTGCTTTCAAAGTAAATCTCTGACAGGTTTTCTGAAAGGAGGAGCAGTATGAAAAAGCTCCCGAAGATAACAGCACTTATATTGACATTATCGCTCGCCTGCGGATGCTCGGAGGTTTTCCCCGACAGCAACGCAAGCGGCAAGGACACATCGGCATACACCCTACCACCCGACCCCGTATCATCGGAAGCTCCTTCGGACACCGAAAGCGAAGAAACCGAACAGCCCGATACCTCCGCTCCCGAAACGTTACCGCCGGATACTTCTGCCGAAGAAACCTCCGCTCCCGAAACAGACGGCACTTCTGCCGAAGAAAGCTCCGCCCCCGCAAGCAACAGCGATATAAACAGCTACAGGGCGATAGGCGACAACGGCATATTAGTCGCAGGTATGGATAATCACTACCGTGGAATTATGTTCTACGGCGGTACATACGGCTACTGCGACCAATATATGACCGATGTAAAGGCGTTCCAGTCGGCGCTTCCCGAAGTAACGGTATATTCTATGGTAATACCGACCTCTGTCGATTTCTACAATCCGACCGAATACAAGGGCTACACTGAGCTTCAGAAGGATAAGATAGATTATATCGAAAGCGGACTTAAAAGCACAGGCGTTACAAATGTCAGCGTGTATGATACTCTGTCAAAGCACACCTCAGAGGAGATATACTCAAGGACGGACCACCACTGGATGCCGCTCGGCGCATATTATGCCGCACAGGTGTTCTGCAAAACGGCAGGTGTAAAAGTGCCGGATATAAAGAATTACCGCAAGGAAACCTGCGGCGGTTATGTCGGCTCGATGTATTATTACTCTTCCGACGAACACCTTAACAATGACCCCGAAACCTATGCGGTCTACTATTCTCCGAATGAGGATAAGCTGAAAACCACATATTACGACCGTTATTACAGCAACGGCTATGACAGCAACCTTTTCCTTTGCGACAACGCAAGCTATTACTACCTGTCGTTTTTAGGCAGTGACGATCTCATCGCCCATATAAAGACCAACGCAAAGACAGGCAGAAATCTGGTCGTTATCAAGGAAAGCTACGGCAACGGGCTTATCCCGTTCTTCACCGAGAGCTTTGATAATATCTATGTGCTTGACCTGCGCTACTGTGAGGTAAACGCAATAAAATTCTGTAAGCAGGTCGATGCGACCGATCTGCTGTTTGCAAACTGCGCCTATACCGTTGCAGGCGGCAACTGCGACTACTTCTCATATATACGAAATATCTGAAAATTGTCGTTAGAATAACGTTGTATATCAGCAGTGGTATGGATAGCAAAAATAACAACAAGAATTATTCGTAGGGGAGGGGCTTGCCCCTCCCGCAAAACAAGCACTACAATTGCTTTTTACATCGAATGTCTTATTAAGCTAAATTTATTTTAAGGACACACCTATGAAAGAACTTGAATACCCCTTCGACAGCGGTTATCTGCTGAAAAAGAAACGCTCTATAAAAAGACAGCTCCTGTCAGACGGCAGTGTGCGTATAAAGAAAAAAATCGCCGTTCTCGGCGGCTCAACCACGAACGATATAATAAATATGCTCGAATTATTCCTGCTGAACTACGGCATCGAGCCGACCTTCTACGAATCGGAGTACAACCGTTACTGGCAGGACGCAGTATTCGGAAATGAGGAGCTTGACAACTTCTCGCCCGACCTTATTTTCGTTCACACGTCCAACCGCAATATTCTGAAATATCCTGCGATAACCGACAGCAAGGAGCAGACAGACGCTCTTTTTTCCGAGCAGATGAAATATTTTGAAACGATGTGGGAAAAGATAGCTGAGCGCTACCACTGCCCCGTTATACAGAATAACTTTGAACAGCCGTATTTCAGGCTTATGGGCAACCGTGATGCGTTTGACTGCCGAGGCAGAGTGAATTTCATAAACAGGCTGAACACAGCGTTTGCCGATTATGCCGCATCGCACGAGAGTTTTTATATCAATGATATAAACTATGTCAGCGCCTGCTACGGTCTTGACAAGTGGAGCGAGCCGTCCTACTGGCACCTGTACAAGTACGCAATGTGCGTTCCTGCGATACCCGACTTTGCATTCAATTTAGCGGCAATAATAAAGTCGGTATTCGGCAAGAACAAGAAAGCGCTTGTACTCGACCTTGATAATACGTTATGGGGCGGAGTTGTCGGAGATGACGGTGTTGACGGTATCGAAATCGGACAGGAAACCCATATGGGACAGGTCTATGCCGAATTTCAGAAGTATCTCGGACTTGTGAAGGATACAGGCGTAATGCTGACCGTCTGCTCTAAGAATGATGAAGAAAACGCCCTTGCAGGCCTTAATCACCCCGAGGGCAGTTTAAAGCCCGATGATTTCATAATGATAAAGGCAAACTGGGATAACAAGGACAGAAATATCGAGGCAATAGCGACAGGACTCAACATCGGACAGGATGCGCTTGTATTCCTTGATGATAACCCTGCCGAGCGTGCGATAGTTTCCGCACAGTTGCCTACAGTAGCCGTTCCCGAAATGGAGCGTCCGGAGGATTATATAAGAGTGGTAGACCGCTCACGCTTCTTTGAGATAACCGCTTTTTCAAGCGATGATTTAAAGCGTAACGAAATGTACAAGGAGAATGCGGTAAGAGCCGCACAGCAGGCACAGTTCACCGACTACGGCGAGTATCTTCACAGTCTTGAGATGGTGGCTGTGATAGATGACTTCCTGCCTGTCTATCTCCCCCGCATAACACAGCTTACAAATAAGAGCAACCAGTTCAACCTCACCACAAAGCGTTTTACGACCGCTGAAATGGAGCAGGTATTTGCAGATGACAGCTATATCAGACTATACGGCAGGCTTGCCGACAAGTTCGGTGACAACGGCATAGTATCGGTAGTTATCGGAAAGGTGAACGGCGATACGCTCGACATAGATTTATGGCTGATGAGCTGTCGTGTGCTTAAGCGTGATATGGAATACGCAATGCTCGACAATCTCTGTGACAGAGCAAAACAGCGTGGACTTAAGACGGTAAAGGGATATTATTACCCCACCGCAAAGAATAAAATGGTGAAGGAGCTGTACGGTGACTTCGGCTTTACGAAGGTCAGCGAGGATGCAGACGGCAACACCGTATGGGAGCTTTCGCTTTCGGGCTACGAGCCTAAAAACAAGTATATTACTGTAGAAAGGAACAAGTAAAATGAGCGAGCAGGAAATTTACGAAAGATTAAACGAGGTTTTCAGAAACGTATTCGACGATGACGATATCGAGGTCGAAGCAGGCACAACAGCAGATGATATAGAGGACTGGGACAGCCTTGAGCATATCAACCTCATCTCCGCTGTAGAAGACGAATTCGGTATCCGTTTCAAGATGGGCGAGGTTTCTTCGATGAAGAACGTCGGCGAAATGGTCGACATAATAAAATCCAGAGCCTAATGGCGAGTCGCCGCTGACAATTCCGCCTGCGGCTGTGAGCTGCCTCAAATTCCGCCTTTGGAATTGTCGGCGGTCAGCTAAGATTAGCAGAACGGCGGGCGGCAATGAGCCGCTTCAAATTCCGCCTTTGGAATTGTTGCCGTTCAGCTAAAGTTAGTTGAACGGCGGAGTTACACAAAGCAATAAAGCAGATAAGCGGTCACAGCGACAAGCTGTGACCGCTTTTTATATTCTTAACACACACCCCTTCGCCCCGCATAACCTTCCAAAACCGCACTATCCCTTGCTTTGCACCACCACACTTGCCTCCCTTGTTAAAGGGAGGTGGATTGACGGCAAGGCACAAGCCTTGATATTATTGCTTTCTGCTTGCGATATGCCAACCATTTTTATGTTGCAAACTTTTTGCCGTCAAGACGGAGGGATTGCACAACAAACCCTCTCCCCGCATAACTTTCCAAAACCGCACTATCCCACGAAAAAGCACTATATCCTTTCCTAGACACCAACCTTTTCCCACACCCTTGACATCCTGTCTTTTCGGTGTTATACTTTAGTTAGACAAAACTAACTAAATTGAAACGGAGCAACCTATGAAACATCTGCATTTTGAACCCGAAGCCGACGGCTTTTACGGCGCATATTGGGAATGTAAAACCCTGTCCGATACCGCAATGATAGCAATGCTCGGTGACGACCCCGAAGACTATATGGGCAAAACCTGCGTGAAATGGCTTCATACCTACGGAATTAACGTAATGTCAATGTCGCCCGGAAAGAAGAACTACAGCCACCACAACTATCCTCTTGAGCGTATCGGCTCGGCTATAGAATGGCTCAAAGCGCACGGCAACAAGAAAATCGGCATTGTCGGTGCCTCTACAACAGCCACAGTCGCTCTTGTCGCCGCCTCATATTATCATGACCTCACGCTTACCATAGCCCTGACTCCGAGCGACTTTGTATGGCAGGGCTTCGCACAGGGCAATCGTGACGGCTGTAAGGAATGGCCTGTTGAAAACGAATCTATCGTGTCGATAGGCGGCAAACCCGTGCCCTTTATGCCATTTGTCTATAAGCACCCTGAGTACTGGCAGAAGATAGCCAAAGCGTCTAAGGAACACGGCGATTCCACATATTCAAAGGATGTGTTCGATGATTCCGAAGCCGCAGGACTGCTTAAAGAGGAGCATTTTATACCCGTAGAGAATATCGGCGGCAGGCTCGTTCTTGTCGGTGCGGAAGACGATTCTCTCTGGGATACCGCAAAATACATACGCAGAATGGACAGTCGCCTGAAATCCCGCCCGCATTCCTGCAAATACTCGGTGTATCTCTATGAACACGGCACGCATTTTGTGTTCCCTGAAAGCGTACTGAAAAAAGCTCTGCCCGTCGGTGCCGATCTGCTTGTAAATATATCCTTCTCGGCCGCTAAAAAATTCCCGTATGAATGTAAAGCAATGCGCATTGATCTTGATAAAAAACTTACCGAAGAAATCCTTGATTGGAAATCAAACAATTAAAATTAGTAATATATAAGCAAAATATATTCAGTATATTAACTTATGCGTGAGATTTTTCTACTCGCCCGACCGCCTTTATATATTATAATAGTATCACAAAAATAAGCCGCTCACATCGGGCGGCTTTTTTCTGCCCTTAAAATCATCATAAATCATCAATTGTCGCTCCTACCGTTGCCACTATCTTCATCATAATTCATCACCGTGTGTCTTTCATAAAGGTAAAAAATCCGGGCTATACTATTATAATATATAAAGGACACGTCACAGCCATATTTTCGCCTTCAGACAGCCCCCGATATTTCACGCAAGTATACGTTTACATTCACGCCTCAGTCACCTTAAAAATGCTCATAAATCGGCTTTCCTGCTATAATATCGGCTGTTTTTCCGCCTGCCCGTCCGCCCTCACCGTGTAATTTTATTACCATTTCACAACACATCTGCATCAAAATCTCCGAATAGGTATAATTATTTTTGTCTAAAAACACAACAAAAATTCAAACTTCAATTTTGGGCAGATTAACAAATTAAATTACAAAATAAGTCAACAATAGCCAGAATTTAACTGATTACAAAACGGTAACAAAAAGGTTACAAAACGGTTACAGCTTTTTCTTGTGCATTTTCACCAAAAATGACTGCCCCAAGCTATTTGACATTTTGCAAAACGGAAATTATAATTGTCTAGAGCTTGAAAAAAGCCCGATAATAAACGTAGCAGCGGTTCTCTCCGAACGGGGAGTTATCGTACACGGTCAGTGGTGACAGACGGATTTAGCCGTAATTTTAATACCGTGATGCCCGTATGGGTACTGCTTAAACCTACCGATATGATGACGAAAGGCGGATATATGTTTCCCAGATTCAGAAACACCGGACTGACAATACGCATATCAAAGAACGCAGCACTTAAAATACTGCTTATATTCGGCAGTATCTTCGGAGTATTCCTTATGACAGGTCTGCTCTACTTCAGAAATGACGTTGAGATAATCGACGAGAACGAAAAGCGTATTGTTTATACGGTAAGTGCCGACCCTTATGAGATACTCAGAGAGAACCACATAACGCTCGGCACATACGACAGGATAGACTTCACCGGCTTTGAGGAGAACGTGGCAACAGCCACTCTTACTATCGAAAGAGCCTTTGACGTTGATATTCTGGAAGGCGGCAAGAAGACCGCCACTGCACACAGTGTAGACGCAACAGTGGCACAGCTGCTTGAGCAGGCAGGCGTTGAGCTTGGCGAATATGACAAGGTATCACCTGCAAAGACGGCTGTTCTTAAAGAAGGACAGAAGATCGCGATTACAAGAGCTTACGATGTAAAGATTGCTGCCGATGGCAAGACAACAACAGTAAAGTGCCTTGGCAACACGGTATCTGAGCTTCTGAAAAGAGCAAAGATAACACTCGGCAAGAACGATATGGTAAGCGAGGAGCTTGAAACAAAGATTACCGAACCTACCGAGATAAAGGTTTCAAGAGTCGAGATAAAGACTGAAAATCAGGATAAGACTATCCCTTATCAGACATCAACCGTTACGACCAACATTCTGGCTATAGGTCAGAGCGAGGTTCGTACAAAAGGTGTCAACGGCAAGATAAGAACAACAACGACTACCACCTACATCGACGGTGTTAAGACGGATGTAAAGAAGACCACAAAGGTAGTGACCAAGAAGGTTGACGAGGTTATAGCCGAGGGTGCGGCGATCGTAACTCCTTATTGCAAGATAGACGATACATCTATCGTACTAAGGAACGGCAGACCGGTTGACTATGAGTATGTGGTATCCGGCAAGGCTACAGCCTATACAGCACCCGAAGGTGCGTATACCGCAAGCGGCAGAATGGCTGAGATAGGTACAGTTGCGGTAAATCCCAACGTTATCCCCTACGGCTCGAAGCTCTATATAGTCGGTCAGTATGACAATATCTGCTACGGCTATGCTATTGCCGCCGATACAGGTGATGGAATGATGGCAGGTACAATTCCTGTAGACGTATATATGGGCAGTACAGAGGAGCATTATGACGATGCTTGCGCATGGGGCCTGCAATACGTTGATATTTACGTTGTAGAAGTCGGCAACGGCTAAGCGGGCGGCAATGTGCCGCTTCAAATTCCGCCTGTGGCTGAAAGCCACTGTAAATTCCGCCTTTGAAAATGTTTGTGGTTAACTGAGGACGGCGAAACGGTGGGGTTAAACAAAGCAATAGTCAATATAAAGCGGTCACGGTGATATGCTGTGACCGTTTTTTGCGGCAATGTGCCGCTTCAAGTTCCGCCTGTGGCTGAAAGCCACTGTAAATTCCGCCTTTGAAAATGTTTGAGGTTGGCTAAGCGTGGCAAAACGGCGGGGTTAAACAAAGCAATAAACAATATAAAGCGGTCACGGTGATATGCTGTGACCGCTTTTTGCGGCAATGTGCCGCTCCAAGTTCCGCCTGTGGCTGAAAGCCACTGTAAATTCCGCCTATTAAAATAATTCTGCTGACGGAGTGCAATCCCTCCGTCTTGACGGCAGAAAAGTTCGGTGAATAAAAAAGGCGGGGGTATCGCAAGCAAAACGGAATAAAGCAACGGTTTGTGCCATGCCGTCAATCCACCTCCCTTTGACAAGGGAGGCAAGGGTGATGGCAATTTTCGAAGGATAATGCGGAAAAAGCGGTTACGGCGGCAAGCTGTGACCGCTTGAATATTTAAGCACATACTGTGGCAACTACCGGATTGATACTTGACAGCAATAAACAACAGTGATATACTAAAGAAAAAGTGAACTGAAATTAAAATATTCAGATTATATTATGAAATGGTGAGAGATATGTGCAAGATGATAAATTACAATTTGTGTAAACGGGGGGGGGCTCTATAATAGCACCTCTGTAAATACTGCACAATATCTCTGCGTAAAATCCAATATGGTAATAAAGGCATAGTCTGCACGGGTGGACTGTGCCTTTTGTATAAATAATTATGAAAGAGGGATAAGTATGAGATTCAAGAAGCTGACCGCAGGCATAGTGGCGGCATCCTTGGCACTGTCTACACTGGCACAATCTGCCATTGCGGGTGGCATAACCTTCAGTGACGATCAGTGGTGGACAGTGGTGGACACAGATATCCATTAATCGTGACGATTTGCTTGAAGGTTATTACCCTGTTGACGTTTCGTCAATAACATTCTATTCACAAACCGATTATATGTTGGGATATTACTCGACATCAAGCGGTGAGTGGGAACAAAATAGTTATGACGCAAATACAAGGTATGACATCAGCGACATACAGTTGTATGACAGCGAAGAACAGTCATACGCTCTGAATGCGATACTCAGCCGAGCTTGCCGGCAGGAGTATTGCAAAAGCACTGAAAGGATCACAATAATTTGTAATTATTCAGACTGTCGATAAACCCACGCACCGCAAAAATGCAGAAAAGTAAACTGGCACAAACTAAAAATCCGATAAATAAAAAGAATTTCACACAGCCGTTTTTTACGGCTGTGTGAAAGCATTTTTGCTTACTGTGTCAACAGCTCCTCAACGTACCTTTGTACGCCTGTCGGAGCGGTTTCCTTGTCTGCGTGTGTCTCTCAACGTCTGCAGCGTGTCGAAAAATACTTTTTTGACACGCTGAATAATTTGTAATTATTATGCATATTTCACAATTATTTTAGCTTGGTTTAGTAGAAAGTGGTATAGACAAATTTCTCTCAAGATGTTATAATATTATAAATGCATTGATGCGTTGTTACATTATGAAAATAATACGGGAGGAAAAAGCGATGATTATTAATTGTATTAAGAAAACGCTTGCGGGAATACTTGCTTTGTCACTTATAGCAGGGTCTGTGTCGATACAGACTTTCGCCGATGAGATAGAGCAATATGTACCGCAGTGGATAATTACGACATCGGGAAATGATGTCCTCAATCCATCCAAAAATGTACTGGTAAGTACTGCTAAGGGCAACTATCCCATAACAGATGCGATTACCGTTTACATTGATAAGGGAGAAAGCAGCGATTTTAATATTCTTCTTGGCGAAGGCGTTGAAAACTGCGATGATGAAGTCGTTCTCGCAGTAAGCGACACTAAAGGAATTAAATGCAATCTTACGGCAGGAGCCGCCGGTAATTTATCTTCAAAACTCAATATCAACGGTGTGACGCCCGGTACATATACGGTAACGGTCGCTACAAAGAGCGGCGAAGCTAATCAGAAGATAAAAGTTGTTGTGCTTAATCCTATAACTTCTATAAAGCTCAAACACGGTGATGAAGAAATTACAGGCAAGGGCGTAACTGTAGCCGAAAATCATCTGCTTTATCTCACTGCGTCATCAACACCTTCTACTACGACTGACGGTATTGAATGGAGCGTAAGCAACAATACCAAGGCTGAAATTTCGTCCGAAGGCACAATTACAGCAAAGCTGGCAGGTACCGTTACAGTAACTGCAAGAGCCGTTAATCCTCTTTATGAAATGAACGATTACACGGAAGAACAGCGTGCGGCTTACGGCTTGAAGCAGAGAGATTTTGAGGTAACAACTTCTGTTACAATACTTAAGGCAAATCCCATAACAAAGCTTGAGTTTGATTATACAACGGATGATGCTGTAAATCTCAACGTAAATGATACATATAACGCATTTTCACATTTAAAAACAACTATACGAGATGAAAAGAACTCATCAACAGATAGTCTTGTATGGACTTCAAGCGACGAAAGCATAGTTAAGGTTGATGAAACCGGTATGATCAAGGCGCAGAATAAGAGCGGCTTTGCTACCGTAACAGTATCTTCTGACAGCGTAGAGCCTGTCAAGGCTTCGTTTGTTGTCAATGTTTCTTCGCCTGCTTCTGTCCTGAAATTTACAAGCGACAGATATCTTCTTGATATGAACGAGAAGAATACTGATTACATAATAGTGTCCGAATCTCCGAATACGGCAACCGAACCTCTTGAATGGACCGTTTCAAATCCTGACGGGGAAGAGATAGTAAAAATCATCGGGGAATCCGACGGAGATACACCCAACGTAAAAAAGCTTCAGTTACAGGCTCTTAAGACGGGTGTTGTCAAGGTAACTGCGTCAACAAAGCGTACACCGACAATCGAAGAACCGAATCCCAAGAATATTTCCGCTACCTGTGAAATAGAAGTAGTGGAATCCGTAGATAAATTTGTTTCGTTCAAAATCAGTAAAATGCCTGAGAATGTTACATATAACGGAACAATACAGATGCAGAAGCCCGAGGTTACCGACCGTGCGGGAAATGTTCTTGAAGAAGACAAGGATTATACGCTTACATATTCGGATGATGTTGTTAATTCCGGTATTGTTACAGTTACAGTAAATGGTATTACATCTGCTTCTCAGAACGGTAAACTGGTATGCACTTATCAGATACTTCCTGCCAATATAAGTGATAACGCTGTTACACGTCCTGTTATAAGGGATATGATATATAATTACGGCGATGAGCTTAAGCCTGCTTCCGATCCTGTTGTAAGGTACGGGGGCACGCAGCTTGTATTTGACAAGGATATTTCGGTAACATATACTAATAATGTCAACGTTGGTACGGCAAAAGCGACCTTCTACGGTTTGGGAAATTACTGCGGAAGTTTTGTTACGGAATATAAAATAACCCCAAAAAATATCGGTTCGGCAAAGGTTGTCGGAATCTCGTCACCTCAGGTTTATACGGGTGATTATATAATTCCCGAATACAATCTCTACATCAACAACAATGCAGTAATGCTCGAAGAGAATGTTGATTATACTGTTGAGTATATTGATAACCTTGACGTAGGCACTGCGAAGGCTGTATTTACGGGTATCGGAAATTACACAGGTACATACAAGGCTACGAACTTCTTCAAGATTACCAAAAAAGACGTTACAGAAGATAATGAAGTATTCGTTGAAGATATTCCCGACCAGGGATATATGGGCGGTATGCCTATAAGACCCGAACCCATTGTTACATATAACGGTAAAAAACTGACCGAAAATGTTGATTACACATTAACTTATACCAATAACAAAAATCCGGGCGACGAGGCTTATATAACCTTTAACTTCAACAAATCGTTGAATTTCACGGGAATAATCAAAAAGTATTTCTCTATTGTAAACAGAAATGTTGAAAATCCCGCTAAGGCTATCAACGCATTTGACAGCAACGGCAATATGATCGGCAATGACGCAGTTCTTTATGTTGACGTAAATCAGATAATGTATGTAGACATTGCCATAGAGCAGGAAAGCGCCGATTGTGACGACTGTCTGCTTGTTGCAATTCAGGCAAACAACACAAACGCATCCGCAGCATTTATTGCGTATTCAGAAGACGGAAAAACAGCTAAAGTTGCGGTTACAGGTAAAAAAGAAGGCTCATTTACAATGCAGATTTCTTCGCTCAGCGGCGAAGTCAATAAAAAGCTGAACTTTACAATACTTGTGCCGGCTACTAAGATTGAATTGTGGAACGGCAAAAACAAAGTTACCGAGGAAGGCGTATTTGTTCCCGAAAATCATCAGACACAGTTTACCGCCAAGTTTACTCCTTCCAATACAACGGATAAGATAGAGTGGTCTGTCGATGATACAACAAAGGCTGAGATTTCCAAGGACGATGGCATACTGACAGCCAAGAAGGCAGGCACTGTAATAGTTACCGCCAAGGTAATTCCGACCGAAAATTCCGAAAGAGGATTATATGTTACAACTACGGTAACCGTAGTTAAGGCTAATCCGATAACTGAAATCAATTTCCCGTTCAAAGACATTTCGCTTAAAGTCGGAAGCAAATATGACGCACTTGCGGTACTCGATAAATCCATACTTGATTCAAGTCAGTCATCAACCGATAATATTATATGGACATCAAGTAATGAAAAAATAGCAAAGGTAGATTCTGTAACCGGAAATATTACGGTACAGAACGCTAAAGGCTCAGCTGTAATCACGGCAACAACAGACAGCCTTACGCCTGTCAGCGCATCGTTTACGGTCAACGCTTATACGCCTGTAACAACAATGACATTCTCCTCGCAGAGTTATACACTGCTTACAGGAAATGATATTTATGAGATAGCGCTCAAGGAAAACCCCACTACAGCAAACGAAAAGATCGAGTGGGAGATAAGCGACGAGAGTATCCTCAAGATAGTTGACAGCACATACAATTCAGAATCCAACATTCAGATACTCAAGGTAAAGGCGCTCAAGACGGGCGATTGCAAGATTACTGCAAGAACAGTAAGAATACCCACATTAAAGGAACCCGAGCCTGTTCAGGTAGAAGCAACCTGCGGCGTAGTTGTTGTTGCTCCCGTAACTATGAGCAATACAACGATTACGCTTTCAGCAACTTCATTTAATTATACAGGAAAAGAGATAAAACCCGTTGTAACGGTAAAGTATGACGGAAAGGCGCTCTCTGAAAAGACGGATTACACGGTATCATATTTCGATAACAAGGATATCGGTACTGCAAAGGTAACTGTAACCGGTGTCGGAAGATATGTAGGCAGTGTAGATAAGTCGTTTGAAATCAAGCTCCCTGCCGTTACAGGATTTGCTATAAAGAGCAAAACCGACTCATCTGTGACATTCTCGTGGAACAGAAACGCAAATGCTACAGGTTATATCATCGAAAAGCAGAACGGAGCAAAGTGGACACAGGTAGCAAAGATTACATCGAACGGCACGGTTACTTACACGGTGTCAAAGCTGAGTGTGGCAACAACACATACATTCCGTATAAAAGCGTATAAGACTGTAGGTAATAGCACTTATTACAGCGATGTTTCAAAATCAGTTCAGCATAAAACTCCTCTCGGAGCGGTAAGCGGCTTCAAGGTTAAGTCATTAACCAGCACCAATGTAACATTGCAGTGGAACAAGAACACGAGTGCAAGCGGTTATGAGATAGAGCAATACAAGAGCGGCAAGTGGACTAATGTTGCAAAGATAACAAGCAATGCAACGACTTCATATACCGTCAAGGGATTAGCGGCAGGAACAGCAGGATACAAGTTCCGTATGAGAGCGGTCATGGATGGTGCTTACAGCGATTATACATCGGAATTGACTGTAAATACCAATCCTTACGGCGTTGGCGGATTCAAGTGTTCTTCAAAGTCAAGTACCTCTGTTACATTAAAGTGGAACAAGGGTACAACGGCAAGCGGCTACCAGTTACAGCAGTATAAGGACGGCAAGTGGGTAACTATCTATACCGGCACAAAGGCTACCGATACAAGCTACACTGTAAAGAATCTCAAGGCAGGTACGGCAGGCTACAGATTCAGAATAAGAGCTTACAAGACTTACGGAAATACTAAGCAGTACGGCTCGTGGAGCAGTGAGGTAAAGGTAAATACCAATCCTTACGGCGTAGGCGGTTTCAAGTGTTCTTCAAAGACAAGTACCTCTGTTACATTAAAGTGGAACAAGGGCACAACGGCAAGTGGCTACCAGTTACAGCAGTACAAGGGCGGCAAGTGGGTAACTATCTACACCGGAACAA
>ERZ791607.726-NODE-726-length-29297-cov-3.065556_pt1 | contig 29297 bp, 27 predicted proteins | sample MGYA00509964_ERZ791607 | MGnify/ENA primary metagenome ERZ791607 (study PRJEB30046, sample SAMN00791907) | human gut metagenome | study: EMG produced TPA metagenomics assembly of the A metagenome-wide association study of gut microbiota in type 2...
CTCTAAAAATCCTTAGTAGTAAGCTTTTTCCTTTTACTACCAACTTTACTACTAACAGGTAGTAACAACTTGCATGGTTCTGCTCTGATTTGCCACAATCACACATTTCAGAGCAAAAATACAAACAACAACAAAATTCCAGGAAACCCTTGAAAAACAGGGTATTTCCGGGCAAATTAAGGAGAAACGAAACTATGATAAAAATACTATTTATTTGCCACGGCAGTCTATAGTAAAATGGCTGAAACGTAGTAAAATAGGGCTTTTGAACAATCTGTGATTAAGTATTTACCTGTGATTTACTTATTTTCATTTTACGAATAAGTGAGAGGATTATTAAATTAAATGGAAGAGTACAAAAAACAAGTTATTGGAGATATTTTGCTTTCTATAAATACCTATGAGAAAGTTATTAAATTTGAAAAATACAGAGATATATTAGGAGATTGTAAGATTTACTTATTTGATGAGGAATATTCCAATCTAGGGAGTTCTTTTGGAAATTACCAATTAGGAATTTGCGGGATATATGGAGCAGGAGATTATACAAAGACATGGGTTATTGATTCATTTCATGATTTGAAGAAATCCTATCTACAAATAGGAAAAACATTAGATTTAGATTTGAATATTTTTACATATCTTAATAATATTATGCAGGGGCGTAATATGAAACTTAATAGAACAGAAATTGTGGATTATTTGAATTATATAAAATTAAAGGGTTTCCAATGTGGAATAACATCTGCACTCATGGAACGAGCTACAAAATATATGCCTTTGAATATTTTATCTGATATGTTAATTTCGTTTGTTAAGTTTGATAAAATAAGCTACGTGGATGAATCCAAATTAGATATATACTTAAATGAAGATGATTATGCATGGGCGAAGCAGATGTATGATATGGCGTTGGCGTTATCACAAGAGGAGTTAAAGCAATATGATATTATTTGTTGTTGCGTTATGAAAGCTTATTTGATAAAGAAGTGTGATTCTAGTTTGGGAGTGAATGAAAAAATAGACAAATTTATTTATTTTTGTTTGCATGACTTAAATTGCTATTTGGAAAAAGAAATTGTGTTGTTAGCATTATACTTGAGTGATGATGAAAGAACAAAAAAGACATTTGAAAAATTGGAAAAGATTTCAAAAATTGAAGAAAATATATTGAATGTTTCATGGGATATTTACCATATAAGGCTTATAGAACAAATAATGTTATATGACAATATGAAGGAAAAAGAGAAAACAATTTTGTCATATTTTGCAACTGCTGATAAGGGTTTGATTGATGCAATGAATATAAATCCGCTTAAAGCATTTGTTATCATAGATAATTATCCGATCTCTTATCATAGTCTTAATATCGATGATGTTTGCAGAAATAATTGCATTTTAGAAGAGATTGATACTATGGAATCAATAAGACGAATAAAAATTAAAACTATAGATTTTAGAAGAATTAAACAACAACTTCAACTTGAAATACATGGATATCAAGATGAAATGAGAAGACTTTAAATGAGCTCATTGTTTTTAACCGGAATTGAAATTGCTGTTATAAAAAATTATTTTATAACGGAGGTTCGATTACATGGAAAGCAACAATGTAAATGTATACGGCTACATAAGGGTGTCAACAGAGGGACAGGTCAAACAGGGATATTCCCTAGCGGAGCAACGTGCAGAAATTGAAAAGTATTGCAGTTCCAAAAGTTACAACTTGATAGAGATTTTTAAGGACGAGGGTATTAGCGGAGCGAAAGCCAACGAGGACGAAATGAGTATTGAGCGTGACGGTCTGCTTGATATGCTTGCTTCATTGAAAGAAAATAAAATTCAATATATTGTTGTGCTGTCAACAAACCGTCTGTGGCGGTCAGACTTGGTAAAGGTTCTGTTACATAGAGAACTAAAAAAGAATAACGTGGATATTAAAGCCATTGACAGACCAAATTATTCAATCTACACGCAAAATCCAAACGAAATTTTTGTAAATGGGATGTTTGAACTTTTGGATGTGTATGAGCGATTGGAGATAGCATTGAAATTAAAGCGTGGCAGATTGCAGAAAGCTAAGGGCGGTGGATATGCAGGCGGTGGTGCTCCGTTCGGATATGAGTGCCTGCGTGGTGGTAAGAAATTATATGTAAATACAACAGAGGCAGGAGCGGTACGGAGAGTATTTGAGATTAAACAGAGTTTTCCCGATATGACTTTGAAAAAGATATCCGAGTTTATGAATATAGAGGGTTACAAAGGCAGAAATGGTGCTGACTTCAATCCCATGTTAGTAAAACGTATTCTTAATAAGGAAAATTTTTATAGAGGATATTACAATTATGGCGGTATCGAGAGCGTAGGAGAGTATGAGCCGATACTTTCATAGAAAATAATATGTGTCTTGACATTGCTATCATTTTGGAAAGATTGCAATTGTTATATGATAAATTGCAGGAGCAGAAAAAACGTGGAATGGACTGTTGATAGGAAGTTGTACTGACAGTAAAAGTAGAAGAATAGCAGTAGGCAGGAAAGAAACAGCATTCAGAAGGGTATGGATGGTATTACATAGTAATTAAAAATTTTGAAAAAAAAGTGAGCAGGAAGGAGCGTGCAGAGAATATGGAAACATTGGAAAAGGTTTGTGTTCTATATGACGAGATGTTTTGTGACGAATTATCCATAAAGCTACTGTATCAGAAAAAAGATTTAATTAACGAGTTCGTGGATGAAAATGAAAATCCCATTAGCAAAAGTGCAGTAGCAGATTGGATTATGGAGAACTATCACAATGACAGAAAGTTTATGAAGTACTGCAAAGAAGGGAAAGGAAAAATAACCGAAACAGCAGAGCAACTGTATCAATGTAACGAGGAATACAGAAAGAGCGTAGACGAGGAAAGAATATATCTGCTGTTTTTAATTGGTGTGCCGGTTACAAAAGTTGCAAATATCTTTGGGGTAAGTCGGCAGACAGTATATAGCAGAATTAAAAACTTTGAAGAAAACAGATTGCAGGAATTTTTACAGGATGGCAGAGTGGCTTGACACTCTGTCATTTTTAAATTTGCCAGTCAGTTTGAAAAATAATGTGGGCGATGTTCCCCTGCTATATTTACAATATATAATGGGTTCAGATGAATACACCCCGATTTTGAAATTGACAAAATAAATATGCAAATACATTTGAAAGGATGATTGACGAAAGCAGACCACAGCGTTACAATTCCCAAACATTAAGAAGAATTGGAGGATTGCTTATGGAAGAAAAATTGGAACGCAGGATGTGTATGGATGCTCTTGAAAGTGTGGCATTGCGATTGGGACAGCTAAACAATATGATAAAAAGTCTTAGCATTGGGATGCAACAGGAGAACATAGAGCAACAGGCAGTTGACTGTATGGAATGTATTGCATACTGTGTAAATGATATTCGAGCAATGGCACTTGATGAATTGCAACAGATACGAGATGAACAGAACAATATGGATAAAATATAAAAGAGCATGGGTAATTGAGTTTACTCATGCTTCATTGTTTTAATAAGTGTTTGTAATGCTTGTATTTGTTCGGGTGTTAAGCCGTCAGTATCAAGTACAACAGAGGGTTTGTCATTGGATTTCCCTAGTAGGTAATCTGTGCTACATTTATAAAGGTAGATAATATGAAGTGACCTCACATTTGTAGCAACGTGGATTTACCTGTATACTAGAGTTTGATAAGAACAAAGGTAACAGGGATTACCGCATACAAAAGGAGATCACTCATATGAAAAGAATACTAAAAATCGGCATGGATGTCCATACCACAAATTACACATTATGCGCAATGGAACCAATAATTGGCGAGGATGATCGCGTATTTGCAACGATCAAGGTAACACCGGATTATAAAAATATTTTGATGTTTATTGAAAATCTGAAATTGAAACTTGGATTGAACGATGAATACGATATCCAGTGTGGGTATGAGGCGGGTTGTCTGGGATATTCGCTTTATAATCAGTTAACTGCCGCAGGCGTAAAATGTGTGATACTTGCACCAACAACAATGCTTACACCACAAGGCGTGAGAATTAAGACGGATATGCGGGATGCATATATGATTGCCCAGTGTTTGTCATATGGCGGTTATCATGCTGTTTATATTCCGACGGAGGATGACGATTCTGTAAAAGAATATCTGCGCATGAGAAATGATCATAAGCTTGCTCTAAAGAAAATCAAACAGCAGATTAACGCATTCTGCATCAGATATGGATTTTGCTATGATGGAACAAAATGGACGCAGACACATTTGAAATGGCTGAAGAAACTGGAAATCACGAATGGGTTATATCGTGAAACGCTTAATGAATACATGGCGTCATACGAAGAACAGGAAGCCAAGATTGAGAGATACGATAAACGGATCGAGGAAATCGCTGAACAGACAAAATATCATGACAAAGTCAAAAAACTGGAATGTTTTCTTGGAATCAAGACGCATACAGCATTGTCATTGATTGTTGAAACCGGAGATTTTGAGAGATTTGCAAAAGGAAACCAGTATGCAGCATATCTTGGGCTTGCCCCGGGAGAAAACTCAAGCTCAGACAGTATACGCCGGCTTGGAATAACAAAAGCAGGAAACAGTCATTTAAGACAGCTACTGATAGAGGCATCTGGCGGAATCTGTAAGGGTGCTGTGGGGCATAAGTCAAAAGAATTAAGAGCAAGACAGAATGGTAATACGGCAGATGTAATTGCGTATGCAGACAAAGCGAACACGAGATTACGGAGCCGATACTATAAATTTATAAGACATGGCAAGAAAAGAAATGTGGCAGTAGCCGCAATAGCAAGAGAACTGGCATGTTTTGTATGGGGTATGATGACAGATAATATTGAAATGAAAGTAGCGTAGAGGTATATCATAGTCATCTGCCAGTCAAGGGTGCAGGCACCGCTGTGGCGGCTAAGCCCTTGACAGCCAGCTGCCTATGATAAAAGGGTAGTCAAGCAGAAAAAGCAGCAATATGCAGCTTATTTCTGCCACAAAGTAACAAGTAAACAATCTGACAGTATTAGAAAAGAGCTTGTGGTCACTGTAAGGTCTGGGTTATCTGCGTTTCTCCTATGTGCGCACATGAAACACTGTGATCCACGCTGATAGATCGTAGAACCCAACGGCGGACCATTAGCCTGTAGGTAACCAATTCACGTATAACAGAGTGGCCAACTGCCGGGGACTGTTAAACTAGGGCTCTTTTCCAATGCTGTCAGGAAAACAAATGTGACTGGAGTTGAGAAAAATTTCTTGAAATTAACTCTTGACAAAAGTCACTTCATAACAGGGGAAAGTACATAGAAAAAACAAAAACTGAAGCTGGGACACGAGTATTGCCAATGTCGGATAAAGTTTATGCAGCATTCAAGAGGGTAGTACAGAATAGAAAGAAACCTAAAGTCGAGGAAATGATAGATGGTTATACAGGTTTTCTGTTCTTGGATAAGCGTGGAAAACCAATGATGCCTTATCAATGGGAAAAACGCTTTCAGCATGTGGTTGAGAAGTACAATAGAATTTATCGAGTGCAACTTCCAAAGATAACACCGCATGTGTGCCGTCATACATTTTGTACGAATGCGGCAAAGCGAGGAATATCTGTAGAAACATTGAAATATTTAATGGGACATACAGATATAAGTGTTACCTCAAATGTGTATACACACCTTAAGTTGGAGGATGCACAGAGAGAAATGGAGAGGTTTGAAAGGATAGAAAAAGAAATGAAAAAGTGTGCCAAGTAAGGAGATAAATAGCATAGGGAAAAAGTACAGATGAGTACGAATCGGGTTTATACCTAGATTTGTACTCATTTTACTTACCGAGATATGGTAAAATATGCGATTTTATGCTAGGATAGGTACATTAGGTTAGATGTTGTGAAAGTGCGATAAAACCTAGGAAAAATAAGGATATACAAGGAAAAACGAAGCTATGCAAGATAAAATAAAAGTACTTTTCATCTGCCACGGCAACATCTGCCGCAGCACCATGGCCGAAAGCGTCCTCACCCACCTGGTCCACCAGCTGCACCTCGACAACCAGTTCGAGATCGACTCCGCTGCGACCAGCCGTGAGGAGATCGGCAACCCGCCGCACTACGGCACAAAAAATAAATTATACGAAGAAAACATTCCGCTTGTTCCGCACCGGGCGCGCCAGATGACAAGGGATGACTATCTGTATTTTGATTATCTGATCGGCATGGATTCCGCAAATATCCGGAACATGACAAGAATCGCGGGAGGCACGGACAGCCAGGATAAAATATACAAGATGCTTTCATTTGTGGGCTATGAAGACACGCAGAAATTTACCGGGGCGCGGGATGTGGCAGATCCATGGTACACCGGCAATTTTGATGAAACCTATGAAGATGTGGTTGCAGGATGCAAAGGATTCCTGTATTATTTACAGCAGAAAGGGGACATTTCAAAAGAAATCGAAATTCCCCGGTAAGTAAGGAGTGACATTGGGTGAAATATCTGATCATTGGAGCTGGTGGCACAGGCGGAGTTGTCGGGTTTCACATGGCGCAGGCAGGAAAAGATGTGACGTTGATCGCCAGAAATGCGCATTTGGAGTGTATACAGCAAAAGGGACTGACGCTTCAGACCATGTGGGATGAGAACACAAAGACCATACCGGTAAAGGCATCTGACATGCAGCATTACAAAGACCGGCCGGATGTGATCTTAGTCTGCGTAAAAGGATATTCGCTGGATGGAATTTACAAATTTATCCGTAGAATTGCAAAACCGCAGACGATTGTGATTCCAATTTTAAATATTTATGGAACCGGAGCTAAAATGCAGGAAAAACTGCTGGGAATGCTTGTGACGGACGGATGTATTTACGTGTCAGCCAATATTAAGGAGCCGGGAGTTATTTTGCAGCACGGAAAGATTCTGCGCATTTTCTTCGGCGTGCGCCAAAAAGAAGAAAAATGCCAGCTGTTAGAGCAGATTCAGAAAGATTTCCGTGACAGTGCAATCGATGGGATATTATCAGAACAGATCCAGCGGGATGCGCTGGAGAAATTTTCCTATGTGTCACCGATCGGAGCGGCGGGCCTTTACTTAAATGCCACGGCAGGAGATTTCCAGAAAGAGGGGAAAGCAAGAGAACTGTTTTGCACGATGATAAGGGAAATCGTCGCACTGGCGACGGCCATGGGATTTCCGTTTGAAAAGGATATGGTTTCCGTAAATCTGCAGATTTTATCCAATCTTCCGCCGGAGGCAACCACGTCAATGCAAAGGGATGTGATGGCACACAGACCGTCGGAAGTGGATGGTCTGGTATACGAAGTGGTGCGCATGGCGCACAGATATCAGGTTCCGGTGCCCGCATATGAAAAGGTGGCACAGAAACTGCAAGGAGAAATTATGTGCGAAAAAAATTCTCACACAGAAGGAAATGTGGAGATAAAAAGGGAAGAAAAATAACAGGATTCATTGCAGATAATGAATCATAAAAACACAGGAGAACAACATGGAATACAAATACAGCACAATTAACGAGGTAAATCATTTTGAATTTGGCGAGGCTGTGGTTGGGGACATCCAGCTGACAGAGCGCATGTTTCATCTGGTACTGGACAATGTAAAAATCTGTCCGGAAAATTCCTGCAACCGCGACATCCGGATGATGCGTACCAATGAACTTTTATTTAAGATTTCAGATGCAGAAATCATTTCGCTTGTTGAGGAAGGATACAACGAATACGATGCTGATGGAAATTTAAAGCACACGTATCCGGACGAGGAAGTGGAAAAAGCAAAGTATGATGAGGTGGCACAGGTTCTTTTGGAGGGAACCATATATGAACTGACGTTACAGAGCGGTGTTTATACGTTTATCATTGATGGAACCAACGACCGTACCTACGCGCTGAAAGTAACCGGAAGCGGCGATACGCAGGAGTGGAACCGGTTCCTTGAGGTATAGAGTCGGGAAAGCTTTTGTTTGCCGGGTAGCCTTTGAACAGAAACACAGGAGGAAAAAGACATGATACAGACCGTTATTTTTGATCTGGACGGGACCCTTTTGGATACAGAAAAATACTATTTCGCGAAATGGAAAGAGGCTATGGCGCATTTCGGATATCATATGACCGATGAGGAGGCATACAGCGTGCGTTCCCTTGGGATGCCTTATGCACCGGAACATTTTAAAAAGCTGTATGGAGAAGATTTTGACTATGACAAAGTGCATACATATCGCAGAAAACTGACGGATCAGGTGCTTGATGAGGGACCGATTGAGGCAAAACCGGGAGCAGAGGAACTGTTAAAATATTTGCGCAAAAAAGGTGTGCGTACAGCGATTGCCACCGCAGGAGGTGTGGAGCGCAGCAGCAGTCTGCTGAAGAGAGTGGGATTGTATGACTATCTCGACCACATTGTTTCTGCCCGGCAGGTCGCCCATGGCAAACCGGCGCCGGATGTTTATCTGTACGCCTGCAGCCAGCTTCATGTGCAGCCACAGGAATGCTATGCGGTGGAAGATTCTCCAAATGGAATTCACAGTGCATACAGTGCAGGATGTAAGGTGTTTATGGTGCCGGATCTGACACAGCCGGATGCCGAACTGGAGAAATTTATATACAAAAAAGTGGAATCACTTGTAGCACTAAAGGAGTATTTTTAAATTTTTTCTTGCAATCACTGGAATTGTGTGATAAAACAGATTACAAAAGGAACGTACATCAGGGATGTACGACAGAAAATGCATAGATGGAGACTCTGATCATCAGACATCGACAGGAATACAGCGTCACCGACTGAGAGCGCTGTTTGAAAGAGATGATTATGGGAACACTGCCGGAGCAGACGGATTGAACACGGGCAGGATGGTTTTGAAAAACCGGAATGTGGAAGTAGGTTCGTACGTGAGCGCACGTTACGCGTAAGAGAGGGAAGATGAGAATGTCTCATTTTTCAATGCGGGTGGTACCGCGGATAATCTGAATTATTCGCCCCGGAATACAATTATAGTATTCCGGGGCTTTTCTTTTTTCATAAGAGGAGCCCCGGACCAGAAAAAGGAGTAGAAAAGATGAGTAACATTTACAGAGATGTCACACTGAATCAGGTAAGCGAGCAGGACATCGGAAAGACGATCCGTGTCGCTGGCTGGGTAGAAAATATCCGTGACCATGGCGGAGTATCTTTTATTGATTTAAGAGATATGTATGCAGTGATGCAGATCGTTATCCGCGATGGAAAGCTGTTAGAAGGAATCCGTAAAGAGCAGGCTATTACCGTGGAAGGTCTGATCGAAAAGAGAGATGAGGAAACCTACAATCCAAAGATCCCGACCGGAACCATCGAGCTGGATGCAAAGGAAGTGACGGTACTCGGAGAAGTATATTCCCAGCTTCCGTTTGAAGTAATGACCAGCAAGAGTGTGGTACACGAAGATGTACGTCTGAAATATCGGTATCTGGATCTGAGAAACCAGAAAGTAAAAGACAATATCATTTTCCGTTCCAAAGTGATCTCTTATCTGCGTGAAAAAATGACAAGTATGGGATTTCTGGAGTTACAGACACCGATCCTGTGCGCATCTTCGCCGGAGGGTGCAAGAGATTATATCGTACCGTCCAGAAAATTCAAGGGAAAATTTTATGCACTGCCACAGGCACCACAGCAGTACAAGCAGCTTTTGATGGTATCCGGATTTGATAAATATTTCCAGATCGCACCTTGTTTCCGTGATGAGGATGCCAGAGCCGACCGTTCACCGGGAGAGTTCTATCAGCTGGATTTTGAGATGAGTTTTGCCACACAGGAAGATGTATTTGCAGTTGGTGAAGAAGTTCTTTCGTCTGTATTTGAAAAGTTCGCACCGGAAGGAAGCGTTGTGACTAAGGCTCCATATCCGATTATCAGTTATAAGCAGGCAATGCTGGAGTTTGGTTCCGATAAGCCGGATCTGCGTAACCCGCTTCGTATTATCGATGTGACCGACTTTTTCCAGAAATGTACGTTCAAGCCGTTCATCGGAAAAACGGTTCGGGCAATCCGCGTACACGCCGATATGTCCAAAGGTTTCCACGAGAAACTCCTTAAATTTGCAACCGGACTTGGCATGGGTGGTTTAGGATATCTGGAAGTATTGGAAGATGGTTCTTACAAGGGACCAATTGATAAGTTTATTCCGGATGACTGCAAGGAAGAATTCCGCACACTGGCAGGACTTGAAGTTGGCGATACAATTTTCTTTATGGCAGATAAGGAAGAACGCGCTGCATATTACGCTGGAATGATCAGAAACGAACTCGGTGAGAAGCTGGATCTGATCGAGAAGAATGCATACCGTTTCTGTTATGTTAACGATTTCCCGATGTTTGAGAAAGATCCGGAGACAAAGAAGATCGGATTTACCCATAATCCATTCTCCATGCCACAGGGCGGCTTAGAAGCACTTAATACCATGGACCCGCTGGATATCCTTGCTTACCAGTACGATATCGTCTGCAACGGTGTGGAATTATCTTCCGGAGCTGTGCGTAACCACGATATGCAGATCATGGAAAAAGCATTTGAGATTGCAGGTTACGACAAAGAAGTGTTAAAGAACAAGTTCGGCGCATTATACACTGCATTCCAGTACGGAGCACCGCCACACGCAGGTATGGCTCCTGGAGTTGACCGTATGATCATGCTTCTTCGTAACGAAGAAAATATCCGTGAAGTCATCGCATTCCCGATGAACGGAAACGCACAGGATCTGATGTGCGGTGCACCAAACGAAGTCACCGAGCAGCAGCTGCGTGAAGTGCATATTAAGGTTAGAGATTAAGGAGAAGGGAACAAAATATGGCAAACGTAATCTCAGACGAGACAATGGAATATGTTGGAATCCTTGCAAAGCTGGAATTGTCTGACGCGGAAAAAGAAGCTGCGAAAAAAGACATGGAGAGCATGCTGGATTATATTGATAAATTAAACGAACTGGATACCTCCAATGTGGAACCGATGTCCCACGTATTTCCGGTACAGAATGTGTTCCGGGAAGATGTTGTGGAAAACGGCGATGGTGGAGAGGACACACTTGCGAACGCACCGGAGCGCCGCGACCGCGCATTTGTAGTTCCAAAGACGGTAGAGTAAGGAGGGGCAGCTATGAATTTATTATCGCTCACAGCGGTAGAGCTGGGAAAGAAAATAAAAGCGCATGAAGTGACCGTTGAGGAAGCAACAAGAGCTGCTCTTGACGCGATCCGTGCAAAAGAAAAGGATATCAACAGCTTTGTCACCGTAGATGAAGAGTCGGCGATGATCCGCGCAAAAGAAGTACAGAAAATGATTGATGACGGGACACTGACCGGGCCTCTGGCAGGTGTTCCGGTTGCCATCAAAGATAATATGTGTACAAAGGGAATGTTAACGACCTGCAGTTCTAAGATTTTATATAATTTTATTCCAACTTATACAGCGGAAGCAGTGATCAATCTGGAAAAAGCGGGCGCAGTCATTCTCGGAAAGACGAACATGGATGAATTTGCCATGGGAAGTACCACAGAGACTTCTGCCTATGGGGAGACAAAGAATCCATGGAATACCGCACATGTACCGGGCGGTTCTTCCGGTGGAAGCTGTGCGGCAGTGGCAGCAGAGGAATGTTACTATGCACTCGGATCGGATACCGGAGGATCTATCCGTCAGCCAAGTTCATTTTGTGGCGTGACCGGAATCAAACCAACTTATGGTACCGTTTCCCGTTACGGACTGATCGCATACGGTTCCTCTCTGGATCAGATCGGACCGATTGCAAAGGATGTGACCGACTGTGCCACAATTCTGGAGACAATTACTTCTTATGATAAGAAGGATTCCACATCGGTAAAACGAGAAGAAACCGATTTTACATCGGCACTGGTGGATGATGTAAAGGGAATGAAGATTGGTATTCCGCGTGACTATCTGGGCGAGGGACTGGACCCGGAAGTAAAGGAAGCCATTCTTGCAGCGGCAAAGACGTTAGAAGAAAAAGGCGCAATCGTAGAGGAATTTGATTTAAGTCTCGTAGAGTATGCGATTCCGGCTTATTATATCATTGCGGCAGCAGAGGCAAGCTCCAATCTGGCACGTTTTGATGGAGTAAAATACGGATACCGTACAAAAGAGTACGAGGGACTGCACAATATGTACAAGAAGTCCCGCTCCGAAGGATTCGGACCGGAAGTAAAGCGCCGTATTATGCTTGGATCTTTCGTGTTAAGTTCCGGATATTATGATGCTTATTATCTGAAAGCACTGCGCACCAAAGCCCTGATCAAGCAGGCATTTGACAAGGCATTTGCAAAGTATGATGTGATTCTCGGACCGGCGGCACCGACCACCGCTCCGAAACTGGGAGAATCTTTGAGTGATCCGCTGAAGATGTATCTTGGAGATGTATATACCGTTTCGGTCAATCTGGCAGGTCTGCCGGGAATTTCCGTGCCGTGCGGTGTGGACAGCAAAGGACTTCCGATCGGTCTGCAGTTGATCGGGGATTGTTTCAAGGAGAAAAACATCATCCGTGCGGCTTACAGTTTTGAACAGACAAGAACGTATCAGCACAGTCCGGCAGCAGAAGCGTAGAAAGGAGAGAAGAGATGTCAAAAGAATATGAAACCGTCATTGGACTGGAAGTCCATGTAGAATTAGCAACCAAGACAAAAATCTTCTGTGCCTGCTCCACTGCATTCGGAAGTGCACCAAATACCCACACCTGTCCGGTATGTACCGGTATGCCGGGATCGCTTCCGGTCTTAAACAAAAAGGTGGTAGAGTATGCCATGGCAGTTGGTCTGGCAACAAACTGTCAGATCAATCAGTACAGCAAATTTGACCGGAAAAATTATTTCTATCCGGATAACCCGCAGAACTATCAGATTTCCCAGCTTTATCTGCCAATCTGCCATGACGGAGGGGTAGAGATCGAGACGGAATCCGGTGGGAAAAAGACCATCGGTATCCATGAAATCCATATGGAAGAGGATGCCGGAAAGTTAGTACACGATGATTGGGAAGGGGTATCTCTGGTGGATTACAACCGTTCTGGTGTACCGCTGATCGAGATCGTGTCCGAGCCGGATATGCGCTCCGCAGAGGAAGTCATTGCATATCTGGAGAAACTGCGTATGACGATCCAGTACTTGGGTGCCAGTGACTGCAAGATGCAGGAGGGTTCCATGCGTGCGGATGTCAATTTATCAGTTCGTGAAAAGGGCGCCAAAGAGTTTGGTACCCGTACCGAGATGAAAAATATCGGTTCGTTTAAGGCAATCGCACATGCCATTGAAGCCGAGACAGCCCGCCAGATTGATCTGATTGAATCCGGGGAAAAGGTTGTACAGGAGACCCGCCGCTGGAATGATGATCAGGGATATTCCTATGCGATGCGTTCCAAAGAGGATGCACAGGATTACCGTTATTTCCCGGAGCCGGATCTGGTACCGATCGTTGTCAGTGACGAATGGCTGCAGCAGATCCGGGACAGTCAGCCGGAACTTCATGATGAAAAACTGGCCCGTTATATTGCAGAGTTTGGTCTGCCGGAGTATGATGCACAGATTCTTACATCGGAGAAAAAGCTGGCAGATCTCTTTGAGGCGACTTCTGCGATTTGCAATAAACCAAAGAAGGTTTCCAACTGGCTTATGGGAGAAACGATGCGTCTGTTAAAGGACCGGGAAATGGATGCCGAAGATCTCCGTTTTTCACCGAAGCATCTGGCAAAAATTATCGAATTGACAGAGGCCGGAACGATTAATAATTCCGTTGCCAAGGAAGTATTTGAAAAAGTATTTGATGAGGACGTAGATCCGGAGCGTTATGTGGAAGAGCATGGCTTAAAGAGTGATAACGATGAGGATGCGCTTCGTGCAACAATTGAACAGATCGTCAAAGACAATCCGCAGTCTGTGGAGGATTACCACAACGGAAAAGAGAAAGCAATCGGATTTTTGGTCGGACAGACGATGAAAGCAACCAAAGGCAAGGCAAATCCGGGAATCGTAAATAAAATCTTAAAGGAACTGCTTTAAATCTTAAAGAAAAATGAAAAAACAGGGGAAAACTTGTCTTTACAGGCTGAATATCGTATAATAATTTTGCCGTCGCTTACTGCGGCGGCAATGTTATATGTAAAAAAGGAGTTTATACGATGGCGGAAGACCAGAATAATAAAGAAAATACCACGACATCCGATACAAACAATACAAGTGAATATGAAGATGTCTGTTACATCTGCCGCAGACCGGAGAGTGTTGCGGGAAAGATGATACATATCCAGAATGATATCTGCATTTGTCAGGACTGTATGCAGAAAACATTTGATACCATGAACAACGGTACCTTTAACATGGGCGATTTCATGAATATGAACATGGGAAAAATGCCGAATATCAGTATGATCAATCTGGCGGATCTGCAGAATGCGGTTCCAAACAAACAGAAGTTAAAGAAAAAGAAACCAAAGGATGAGCAGCCGAAACCGGAACTGGATATTCATTCCATTCCGGCACCGCACAAAATCAAGGCGCGTCTGGATGAGTATGTTGTCGGACAGGAACATGCCAAAAAAGTGATGTCCGTTGCCGTTTACAATCACTATAAACGTGTGATGGAAGACACCAATGACGGCGTGGAAATCGAAAAGTCCAATATGCTCATGATCGGACCGACCGGATCGGGAAAGACGTATCTGGTAAAGACATTGGCACGGCTTTTGGATGTGCCGCTGGCAATCACAGATGCGACATCTCTGACCGAAGCCGGATATATCGGTGATGATATCGAAAGCGTAGTCAGCAAACTTCTGGCTGCAGCTGACAATGATGTGGAGCGTGCAGAGCACGGTATTATTTTCATTGATGAGATCGACAAGATTGCAAAGAAGCGCAATGCCAATCAGCGGGATGTAAGCGGAGAGTCGGTGCAGCAGGGAATGTTAAAGCTTCTCGAAGGCGCAGAGATTGAAGTTCCGGTTGGAGCAAGCAGCAAAAATGCGATGGTTCCGATGACCACGGTAGATACGAAGAATATTCTGTTTATCTGTGGCGGTGCCTTTCCGGAACTGGAAGAGGTTATCAAGGAGCGCTTAAACAAGGAGGCGTCCATCGGCTTTAAGGCAGATCTGAAAGATAAATACGACAAGGAAGAAAATCTTCTCTGTAAAGTGACAGTGGAGGATGTCCGTAAATTCGGAATGATTCCGGAGTTTCTGGGACGTCTGCCGATTCTGTTTTCACTGGAAGCACTGACGGAAGATATGCTTGTGCGTATTCTGACAGAGCCGAAGAATGCGATTGTGCGTCAGTACAAAAAACTTCTGGCGATGGATGAAGTGGATCTGGAGTTTACGGAGGGCGCTTTGCATGCAATTGCAAAGCAGGCGAAAGAAAAGAAAGTCGGTGCCCGTGCACTGCGAGCCATTATTGAAGAGTTCATGCTGGATATCATGTATGAGATTCCAAAGGATGACAATATCGGAAAAGTGACGATCACAGAGGATTATGTGGAGAAAAAGGGCGGACCGCTCATTGAAATGCGTGGAGTTGCGGCACTTCCGGAACAGGAAGCAAACGCATAAAATGTAGAAAAACCGAAATAAAAGATCTGATGCCGGAGGGCATCAGGTCTTTTTCTTTTCCCTATTGTATGATATGATAGAAACAGTATTGTTTTGTTCGTAATTCATAAGGAGGATGTATGAAAATCATTCATTGTGCGGATTTGCATCTGGATTCCCAGATGACAGCAAACCTGACAAAAGAGCAGGCAAGAGAGCGCAAAAGAGAAATCATCCGTACGTTTACACGGATGGTCGAATATGCAGAAAAGACAGGGGTGCGTCTGATCATGATATCGGGAGATCTGTTTGATACACGAAATGTATCAGCATTGGCGCGCAACACCGTAAGGGACATGATCTGTACACATCCCCAGATTGATTTCTTATATCTGAGAGGAAACCATGACAGTGACAATTTCCTTTCCAAGCTGGAGGAAGTACCGGACAATCTGCTTTTGTTTTCCGATACATGGACTGCATACCGGTATGGAAATATTGTGATCAGCGGAATCGAGCTCTCGGAGAACAACCGGGCGACCGTTTACAATTCCCTTGTGCTGGGGCATGAAGATTTCAATATTGTCATGATGCACGGACAGGCGGGAGATTATGCATGTCGCACACAGGCAGAGAATATCAGCCTGAACCAGCTGAAAAATAAAAATATTGATTATCTGGCGCTGGGACATGTACATACCTTCATGCAGGACAAGCTGGATAACCGCGGTACCTGGTGTTACTGTGGATGTCTGGAAGGACGCGGATTTGACGAGTGTGGACCGAAAGGATTTGTTTTACTGGATGTGGACGAGCAGACCTGCCGTGCCCAGATGCAGTTTGTTCAGATGGCAGCCCGCACGCTGTACACGCTTGAAGTGGATGTGAGCAATGTCATGACGACAAGAGAAGCGGCAGAGCGGATGGAAGAAGCTGTGAAACAGGCGCAGTATCCGTCGGGAAGCCTTGTCAAATTTGTACTGACCGGTGAGGTGGAAGTGGATGCGGAGATCAATTGCGAGTATCTGCAGAATCTGTTCTCGGATTATTTTTATTTTGAAAAGGTGAAAGACCGGACAACCCTTCGGGTCGATTACAGTGATTATGAAAAAGATGCCTCGTTAAAGGGGGAGTTTATCCGTATGGTACTTGGATCTGAACTGTCACAGGAGCAGAAGGCAGAAGTGATCCGCTGTGGAATTTTGGCATTGTCCGGGGAGGAGATATAGGATGAAATTACGTTCCTGTCATATCGACAATTTTGGAAAACTATCGGATCTGCATCTGGAATTTCAGGACGGGGTCAATCTGTTTCACGAACCGAATGCATGGGGAAAAAGTACACTGGCCGCTTTTTTGCGGGTGATGTTTTACGGGTTTGACTCTAAGAGAGAATCCGGGCTGTTTGATAAAGAACGTGTGGTATTCCGCCCGTGGCAGGGGGGAACGTATGGAGGAGAACTGGATTTTTCCTATCAGGGAAAAGAGTACCGGATCAGCCGTACATTTGGAAAAACAGAAAAAACAGATGTTTTTCATTTATATGATCTTTCCACCAATCTGGAATGTCATGATTTCTCTTCCGAGATCGGAAGTGAAATTTTCGGACTCGACAGTGCATCGTTTAAAAGGAGCGCATTTATTGCACAAAATGACTGCGAATGCTGCTCGACTGATGCGATCAATGCCAAGCTGGGAAATCTTGTAGAGAATACAAATGATATCAATAATTTTGAAACTGCCCAGAAAAAGATTCATGACCGGATGAATAAACTTTCGCCGGACCGTGCAACAGGTTCCATGAAAAAGCGGACGAACATGATCACGCTGTTAACGGAAGAACTGCGTGGCTATGATGCGGCAGAGGTGTCTTACAAAAAGATTACCGAAAAACTTACCGAAAAACAGGAGCAGAGAAAAGAACTGGCCGGGATTCGGGATCAGTATGCAAAAGCATTGCAGGTGGCGAGTGAAGAGAGCCGCAGAGAAGGAATCAAGCAGGCCTATGCGGCCACCAAACAGGAGGAACAGGAAAAGAAAGCGGCACTGGATGCTTTTGCGGATGTATTTCCGGGACAGGTGCCGCAGGATGAGGAGTTTGCAAAGCAGAACCAGGATGTACAGATGCTTGGTGTGTTAAAAACCACTTTGTTTAATCTGGGGCTGACCGAAGAAGAAGAGAACCGTTTGCAGGAACTTGGTGATAAGTTTGAAAACCAGATTCCTTCTGAAGAAAAAATAACGGAAATGGAAAAAGAGCAGGAGCGTTTTGCAAAACTGAAAGAGGAAAAAACGCAGCTGGAAACGAAAATGTCCTATTTTGAAGCGATGGCAATGAAGCGGGAAGAACCGGATTATACGGTAAAAAATCGTCTTCCGATGATGATCTGCGGCATTATCCTGCTGGTGATCGGTGCTGCCGGTGGTGTGTTGTCGTTTCTGTTGCCACAGGTACATAAGTTTTTCCTTCCGCTTCTGGCGGTATCGGTGGTTGCGGCAGTGGCAGGTATTGTGCTTCTTGTGGTGCGCAAGGTGCAGGTATCAAAGGAAGAAGAAAAGGTGCGTGCACTCCGGGTACAGCATCTGGAAGAGGAACGTAAGCTCCGCGGACCGGTGGAAGAAATTCAAAAAACCATGGAAGAGGCTTCGAAAGAAGCTTCGCGCATCGAACAGGAGACCAAGCATTTTCTGGAGCAGTATCAGATGGTTCCGGGAGAAAAGGATGCCAGAACCTGCCTGTATGAACTCCGCAGCCAGCTGCAGGAATATGAGCGTCTGCGCAGCCGTGCCGGAAAAAGCGATGCGGCAAGACAGGAATTTGAGCGGAAACAGAACTCTTTGCTTGCATTTGGAAAAGAAGCGGGAATGGATTTCGGAGAAGATCTTGCAGCAGGAATCAGCCAGCTGCAGATGAAGGCAACGGAGTACCGGATCGCACAGAAAGCATACGCGGAGGCAAGAAAAAAGAGAGAACTGTTTGAGCAGGAACACAATATGAAAGAACTGGCAGCGGTGGAAAAATGTCCATATTCTCTGGACGAACTCAATTCCATGATCCGTGATGTGGATGAGCGGAGCGAGGATATCCGGGAAGCCATCGAGCAGTACCATCATCAGCTCGAAGATCTGCAGGATCAGCTGGATATCCGGGACGAAAAAGAACAGCAGCTTTCCATCTGCAGACAGGAACAGGAAGAAGAACAGCATTTATACGAAACCCTGCGTCTGACGGGAGAGTTCCTGCAGAATGCAAAGGAGCAGTTTTCTGCGAGATATTTGGGTCCGATCGAGAACGGGTTTGGAAAGTATTACACGCTTCTAACAGGGGATAAAGAAAAAGACTGGATGGTGGATGCCAACATCGAGGTGCAGATGAAAGAGCAGGGCGAGATGCGGGAAACCAAGTGGCTGTCTGCCGGATATCAGGATCTGCTGGGAATCTGTATGCGTCTGGCGCTGGTGGATGCGATGTATCCGAAGGAAAAACCGTTTCTGGTGCTGGACGATCCGTTTGTCAATCTGGATGAAGAAAAGATGGCACATGGCAATGAACTGTTTGGAAAAATTTCCGGGGAGTATCAGATTTTATATTTTACCTGTCATGCAAGCCGGAATATAGAAAACGCAAAATAAAGGGAGAGGAAACATGGAGAAAAAGATTTTATTTCCGCAGATCGGCGGAATTATGCACGGAGGGGATTACAATCCGGAACAGTGGCTGGACCGGCCGGACATTCTGGAAGAAGATATCCGTATGATGAAGAAAGCCGGGATGAATTGTGCAACACTTGGGGTATTTTCCTGGTCAACCTATGAGCCGCGGGAAGGGGAATTTCATTTCGCATGGCTGCATGACATCATGGATAAGTTATATGCCAATGGCATTTATACGATACTGGCGACGCCGTCCGGAGCGCGACCGGCATGGCTGGATGAAACATATCCGGAGTGCAGACGCGTGGATTCTTACGGGGTGCGTGAACATCACGGGGTGCGGCACAACCACTGTATGAGTGCACCGGTTTATCGTAAAAAGGTTTCTGTGATCGTCAATAAACTGGCAAATGAATTCGGAAATCATCCGGGACTTCTGATGTGGCATATTTCCAATGAATTTGGCGGGGAATGCTACTGTCCGCACTGTGTAAAGCGGTTCCAGGATTATCTGGCGGAAAAGTTTGACCATGATATTGAAAAACTGAACAAGGCATGGTGGACAACGTTCTGGAGTCATACTTACAATGATTTTTCCCAGATTGAACCGCCGTACCGCAACGGAGAATTCAGCATTATGGGATTGAATCTGGAGTGGAAACGGTTTACCACCTGGAATATGACGGATTACATGAAGGCAGAGATTGCCATTTTAAAAGAACGTACCCCGCAGATTCCGGTGACAACGAATTTTATGAAAGAATATGACGGACTGGACTATCATAAAATGCAGCAGCCGCTGGACGTGGTGTCCTGGGATTCTTATCCGCGGTTTCACAATGATGAGGAGTCGTTTTCGGATACGATGACGGAAAATGCGTTTGATCATGCCATGATCCGTTGTCTGAAAAAAGAGCAGCCGTTTATCCTCATGGAGAGCGCGCCGGGGCTGGTCAACTGGCATCCGTTTAATAAAATGAAACGTCCGGGCGTACACCGGCTGGCTTCGCTGCAGGCAGTGGCTCTCGGTTCCGATACGGTGCAGTATTTCCAGTGGCGGAAAGGAAGGGGATCGTTTGAGCAGTACCATGGGGCGGTTGTGGATCATCTCGGAACGGATGATACCAGAGTTTTTCGTGAAGTGGCAGATCTTGGGGAAGAATTAAAGAAACTCAAAGATCTGGCAGGGACAGTCGTAAAAGCACCGGTAGCCGTGTTATACGATTGGGACAGCCTCTGGGCAACGGATGGAATGAAGGGGCTGGCAGAGTCCACCCGCAACTATATTAAGACCTGCAGGAAAGCATACCGCAATCTGTCGGCACTCGGAGTGGATGTGGATGTGATTTCCAGTGAAGAGGATTATAGCGGTTATTCTGTGATTGTGGCACCAATGCTGTATCTGCTGCATACGCATGTCGGGGAGCGCATGAAACAGTTTGTGGAGCAGGGAGGTCATCTGATTGCAACCTATGTGACCGGATATGTGGATGAAAACCAGCTCAATTATCTGGGCGGATTTCCGGGAGACGGATTAAAGGATCTCTTTGGCGTGATCAGTGAGGAAATTGATACACTGTATCCGTCCGACCGCAACCGCGTACATTTTGCCGAAATGCCAGAAGGGGAAGTACGGGATTATGCGGAAGTTCTGCGTGTGGCAGATGGCACAAACGTGCTTGGTACCTATGAACAGGATTATTACAAAGGAATGGCAGCAGTGACGGAGCGCACATGTCAAAACGGCAGTGCCATGTATATCGCGGCCCGGCTGGATGATGCTTCCATGCAGCACCTGTATGCGCGTACACTGAAAAAAGCGGGAGTTTCGATGTATAAACTTCCATATGGCGTGGAACGTCACACACGCGAAGCGGATGGTATGCGGTATGTATTTTATCTGAATGATACGACCGGACCGCAGATTGTTTCCGGGGTAGAGGGAATTGATCTTCTGACGGGAGAGGTGATCAAGGGAATTCTTACACTGGAACCGTATGGCGTGGCATGTGTAAAAGAATAAGTTCTATTCTGAAAGTTTTGTGCATATAGTTACGGAAAAGAAGTGTGGGAGCTTCTTATGGATAGAAATTGTGATGCATTTATCCGCTCCAACAATACCTACGATATCCTGATTGCCAGAGAGTCTTTGGAGATTTCTGACGACCGGGCAGAATGTATACAAAATATCGGTGAAAAATTTGTGGCAGAATATTTTGACCGGGACGAGGTGCCGCAGCTGAGCATTAAGACATACGGATATTCGATTATCCCAAAATGTTTCGGACTGCTGGATACGCTTGCACTGGAGACAACCGGTATCCTGCAGCTGCAGAATCAGCCAGCCCTGTCCCTTCGGGGACAGGGTATTTTTATTGGATTTGTTGATACGGGAATTTCCTATGAACTGCCCTGTTTCCGGAATGCCGATGGAAGTACAAGAATCCGCTCAATCTGGGATCAGAGTATTCCGACGGGGGAGAAAAATACCCCTCAGGGATTTTTGTACGGAACGGAATATACACAAAAAGAGATCAATGAGGCACTGGAACAGGAACATCCGCGGGAACTGGTTCCAGTGACGGATGAAGATGGGCACGGAACCATGCTGGCAAGTATTGCCTGCGGAAGTGAAGATCTGCAGGCTGGTTTTACTGGGGCGGCTCCTTATGCGGAACTTCTGGTTGTAAAGTTAAAACCGGCAAAACCATATCTGAAAGACTTTTTTTATATTCCGCAGGAGATGCCTGCCTATCAGGAAAATGACATTATGGCGGCAATTGAATATCTCGAAGAGACTGCCAGAAAACTGGGGCGGCCCCTTATTCTGTGCCTTGGTCTCGGGACAAACAACGGAAGCCATTCCGGTGGCAGCAATCTTTCGGAACTTCTTGATGATATTGCGGGCAGATGGCGCCGGTGTGCGGTTGTGGCAACCGGAAATGAGGCGAATGCCAGACATCATTTTTACGGGAAAAGTGATGGAAATTCAATGGTTGCGGTAGAGGTGAATGTGGAACAGCGGATGCGGGGATTTTATCTTGAGTTGTGGGCCAGTGCACCGGAATTGTTTGTGGTGGCGGTGCGTTCGCCGGGAGGCACTCTTATGCCGGCGCAGAATGTGCCCGGAAATTCGCATCAGGAACAGGAATTTATATTTGAAGGGACAAGAGTGGAAATTGATTATGCACAGGTGGGACGCACGCGGGGGGATCAGCTGGTGTTTATCCGGTTTGAAAACCCGGCGGCAGGGATCTGGACGCTGTATGTTAATCCGAGTACCACGATCACAGGACAATTTCATATCTGGCTGCCAATGAGTGGAATGTTAGAAAAAGACGTGGTGTTTTTGCGTCCGGATCCGGATGTGACACTTACCGTGCCGTCTTCGGCAAAAATTCCGATTGGGGTGGGTGGAATGGATCAAAAGAGTGGTATTTTATATCTGGATTCCGGGAGGGGGAATACCATTGCGTCGGTTGTAAAACCGGATTTTGTGGCTCCGGCTGTGGGCGTGCAGGCGATAGGAAGGCTTGGAAATTATGTGACACTGACGGGAACGAGTGCAGCTTCTGCAATTGCGGCAGGAGCATGTGCACAGATCATGGAGTGGGGAAACAGCCGTGGGAGAAGACTGCTTTTAAATTCGGTGCAGATCGGAAATATTCTGATCCGCGGGTGCGAAAGGAACCCGGATGTATCCTATCCGAATACCGCCTGGGGCTATGGAAAAATGAATGTTTACGATGCACTGATGAAATTTTATGGGGTATAAAATTTATATACAAAGCGTAAAAAGATATAAAAAATTTATGAAATGCTTTTTTTTGAGAACCAAGTACGATATAATTAAGACTATACAGATTGGAGAGTGAAGTATGGAGAAAAAAGATTTATTAGCAAATTACGCAGCATCAAAACAGAATATGTGTATTACGAATGATACGATCTCGGACCGATTGTTTCAGGAGTATGGGGTAAACAGAGGACTTCGCGATGTCAACGGAAAGGGTGTATTGACAGGTCTGACCCGTATTTCAAAGATTGTGTCCTTCAAAGATGAAAATGGAAAACAGGTGCCATGTGACGGTGAGTTATGGTATCGCGGATATAATGTAAAAACACTGATCAAATCCATTGGACCGAACGAATTCGGCTTCGAGAAAGCAGCATATCTGCTGCTGTTTGGAGAACTTCCGGATCAGGCGCAGCTGGATGAATTCTGTGAGGTGCTCGGCAACAGCCGGACACTTCCGACCAATTTTACCAGAGACGTTATTATGAAGGCGCCTTCTAAGGATATCATGAATTCCATGACACGAAGTATTCTGACACTTGCGGCCTATGATCCGTATACGACAGATTCTTCCATTGAGAACAATATCCGTCAGTGTATGCAGCTGATTGCCAATTTCCCGATGATCGCGGCATATGGATATCACGCATATAATCATTATGAAAATGATTCGAGTATGTATATTCACCGACCGGACCCGAAGCTTTCCACGGCAGAGAATTTCCTTCGTATGCTGCGGCCGAATAAGCAGTATACACAGCTGGAGGCACAGGTGCTTGATGTGGCACTGATGCTTCATATGGAGCATGGCGGCGGTAATAACAGTACGTTTACCACCCGTGTGGTTACTTCTGCCGGTACGGATACATATTCTGCCATCGCTGCAGCAATGTCTTCCCTGAAAGGACCAAAGCATGGCGGTGCCAACATCAAAGTTATGCAGATGATGAATGATATCCGGGAAAATGTGCATGACTGGAGCGATCGTGACGAGGTGAAGTCCTATCTTGGAAAGATGCTGGATGGACAGGTCTTTGATAAGAAGGGATTGATCTATGGTATGGGACATGCCGTGTATTCCCTGTCTGATCCGAGAGAGCGTGTGTTCCGCAGCTATGTGGAGCATCTCGCGGAGGCAAAAGGACGCCAGAAAGACATGAACCTTTACAATATGATAGAAGAAGTGGCTCCGGAACTGATCGCAGAAAAGCGTCATATTTTCAAGGGTGTCAGCCCGAATGTGGATTTTTACAGTGGTTTCGTATATGAAATGCTTGGCATTCCGTCGGAATTGTATACACCATTGTTTGCCATTGCAAGAATTGCAGGATGGAGTGCACACCGGCTGGAGGAGCTGGTGGGATGCAACAAAATTATTCGTCCAGCATATAAGAGTGTCATGGAAGAACTGGAATAAGATTATTACAGCGGACAGAATTGCATTTTATTTTGCTCTGTGCTAGTATGGAAACAGAAACTTTCGTGTGTTATAACTATAAAAGGGGAGAGGACTGATTATGAAAATAAAAGAAAAATATTATCGCTTTGCGGAAAAAGGGCAGCAGATACAGAGAGTAAACCGTTTTTTTGTAACAGAATATCTGATTTTTTATGCATTTATTCTGTTTATGCTCTGGGCATCAAGAGCAAAAGGAGTACGTTCTTTGGGCTTTGCGGCATTTGTCAGTGTGATTGCAGTAGTCTCCGGAGGTGCATTGCTCATTGGATGGAAGCGGCGTCCGGAATCGGAGCGGCTGAGATATCTGGCACTGATCGGGTTATATCTCGTATCATTTTTCATGACTTTTGCATATACGGAGAGCTTTATCCGTTTTCTGGGACTGGCTCCTTTTATCGGCTGTATTTTGTTTTTTGATCCGAAATATTCCAGAATCGGCGGCATCGGTTATCTTGTATTGAATGCGCTGACTGTCTTTGGTCAGATCCGTCAGCAGCCGGAAGGCGTAGCCGGGACAACCAATCTTGTACTGGATCTGCTGGCACTGGGGGTACTGGTATTTGCTGTGATCTTTACAACAAATGTGGCACAGAAATTCAACCATGATACCCGGCACAGTGAACAGCAGGAGCAGCGGAAGCAGCAGGTAATTTTAGACGATGTGATCGGTGTGGCGGAAGAAGTGCGTAAGGGTACGGAATCCGTGATGAAGATTGTCAATGATCTGAATGGATCGACAGAGGTGGTCAATGGTGCGATGAAAGATATTTCTTCCAGCACGCATAGCACGGCGGAAAATATCCAGACACAGACAACCATGACACAGGATATCCAGCATTCAATTGAGCAGACACTGGAAAGTTCCGAGAATATGGTAAAAGTGGCAAAGCAGTCCGGGGAACTGAATCAGAAGAGTATGGAGATCATGGAACATCTGAAGAAACAGTCCGCGGTAATCGCAGAGACAAACTCCGGAGTGGCAGATTCCATGAAAGCGTTACAGGAGCGTACCGAGGCAGTAAAGAGTATTGCAGATACCATCTTTTCCATTTCCAGTCAGACCAATCTGCTGGCGCTCAATGCTTCTATTGAGAGTGCCCGTGCAGGGGAAGCCGGAAAAGGGTTTGCTGTAGTGGCTGATGAAATCCGTCAGCTGGCAGAGAAAACCAGAAGTGAGACAGAAAGCATCGCACAGATTCTGGATGAATTGTTTAAAAATGCAGAGGATGCAGCAACGGCGGTGAGCCGTTCGATTGAGGCTACCAATGCGCAGGATTCCATGATTGCGAAAGCGTCTGAGAGTTTTTCGGGAATGAATGAGAATGTCAATACACTGGTTCAGGAGATCGAAGGCATTGACGGCATGTTAAACCGTCTGTCGGATGCAAACAATCAGATTGTAGACAATATCAGTAATCTTTCTGCAACAACGGAAGAAGTGACGTCCTCTTCCGTACAGGTAGCGGATCTGTCAGTTGAGAATTTAAACTATGCCGAGCAGGCAAAACAGAAACTTGACAACGTGCTTGCGGTCTCTCATGAACTGGATAAGTACATAAAGTAAACAGATGGAATGAGATAAAGGTGCCTCAGCAGGAGAAATTCTGCTGAGGATTTTTACTACTATAACTTAGAAGGAGATAAAAATTATGAATGTAACAATGAAACAAGTCGAGGGCGGTGTATGTGCGGCTGCAGGATTTTCCGCAAACGGATTAAACTGTGGGTTAAATCCGGATCGGAACAAAAATGATCTGGCACTGATCTGGTCAGAGAAGGAGTGTACGGCAGCGGCTGTCTATACAACGAATAAAGTAAAGGGTGCACCAATCCTTGTGACAAAGAAACATCTGGCAGCAACCGGAAATAAGGCGAGGGCTGTTATTGTCAACAGTAAGAATGCCAATACCTGTAATGCAGACGGAGAAGAAAAGGCACAGATGATGTGTGATCTGGCTGCAGCAGAGCTGGGAATAAAGGCAGACGAGGTGATCGTGGCATCAACTGGTGTCATTGGACAGAAGCTTCCGATTGAACCGATCCGTGATCATGTGCAGGAGCTGGCACGCGGACTTTCTCCACAGAATCATGGAAAAGCAGCACATGCCATCATGACAACCGATACCTATGCCAAGGAGACCGCGGTTTCTTTTACGCTTGACGGGAAGACCTGTACGGTTGGCGGTATGGCAAAGGGAAGTGGCATGATCCATCCGAATATGGCTACCACGTTAAATTTTGTTACAACCGATGTTGCGATTTCCTCAGAAATGATCCAGAAAGCACTTTCTGAGATTGTAAAGGTGACATACAATTGTCTGAGCATTGATGGAGATACTTCTACCAATGATATGGTCAGTATTCTGGCAAACGGCATGGCAGAAAATACGCCAGTCACAGCAGAGGGAGAGGATTATGATACGTTCCGTCAGGCGCTGTATCAGGTACTCATGACGCTGACCAAGATGCTTGCCAAGGACGGTGAGGGAGCATCGAAGATGCTGGAGTGTACCTGTAGCGGTGCGCCGGATCAGGATACCGCAATCATTATTGCAAAGAGTGTGATCCGTTCCCCACTGTTTAAGTGTGCAATGTTTGGGGAAGATGCCAACTGGGGACGTATTTTATGTGCAATCGGTTATGCGGATGCGGAGTTTGATATCAACAAAGTGGATGTGGATCTGGCATCGTCCAAGGGAACCATTGCCGTATGCAGAAATGCTGCCGGTGTAGATTTCTCTGAGGAGAAAGCAAAAGAAATCTTAGAGGAAGATGAAATTTATATCAATATTGATCTGCATCAGGGAGAGGCATCTGCCAAAGCCTGGGGATGTGATCTGACGTATGATTATGTAAAAATTAATGGAGACTATCGTAGTTAATATATAGCAAAATAAATTATTTGACTAGATAGTCATTACTGGAAGGGAAGTAATGACATGGAAAAGAAAATCGGTTTTATCGGCTGTGGAAATATGGGAACAGCCATGATACAGGGAATTTTGGAATCCGGAAAATGCCCTCCGCAGGAGATGATGATTTCCTGTCGTACGAAGAAAACGCTGGAAGAAAAGAAAGCACAGTTCGGAGTGCAGATCAGTACGGACAACCGGGATGTGGCAGCATTTGCAGACATTTTGTTTGTGGCAGTAAAGCCACAGTTTTATGCCGAAGTGTTAGAGGAAATCAAGGATCTTCTTACAGAAGAGCAGATTCTGGTATCCATCGCGCCGGGAAAGACACTGGTATGGTTTGATGAAGTGCTCGGACGAAATTTAAAAGTGATTCGTACGATGCCGAATACCCCATCTATGGTCAAAGAAGGCATGATGGGTATGTGTGCGGGAGCACGTGTGACGGATGAGGATATGGCTCTGGTGCGGGATCTCTGCAGTGGATTTTCACAGACGGAAGTCATTCCGGAGCATCTGATGGATGTGGTTACTGCCGTCAGCGGAAGCTCTCCGGCCTATGTATTTATGTTTATTGAAGCCATGGCAGATGCAGCAGTGGCTGGTGGAATGCCGAGACAGCAGGCGTACAAATTTGCAGCACAGGCGGTACTTGGAAGTGCAAAGATGGTTCTTGAGACGGGAAAACATCCGGGAGAACTTAAAGATATGGTATGCTCTCCGGCAGGAACCACCATTCAGGCAGTGCGTGTGCTGGAGGAAAAAGGCATGCGCAGCAGCGTGATCGAGGCAATGATGAAGTGCCTGGATATCTCCCGCAATATGTAAAACCGTTTACTTGCTTTTTCTGTTGAAAATGTGTAGAATAGAACCATCAACAGATTTAGGAGAGAAGGAAATATGAGTCAGGCAAAGGTAGATAAATATAAGAAAGAAAAAGCCAATCGTAAAAAAGAGATGGCAAAGCAGAAAACGGAAAAAATCATTGGTATCATCTGTGGATGTGCAATTTTAGTTGCCATCGTTGGATGGGCCGGTTATACCGGATACAATTATTATGAGGATAATAAGCCGGCACAGACGTATTATACCAATACTTCTGCATTGTCCAGCTACGTGAGTGGATTAAACACAGAGGCACAATAAGATCTGCTTATCAGATATTTGCATGTGGGGCATCACCGATCGGGTGATGCCTTTTCCAATGCCTCGGATACTGCACCGATGAGCAGACGACAGGTATACTGGTTGTTTTTGGAATATGTAAGATCCGTAAGGGACTGGCTGGAAATAATCTGTTTTGCCAGTTCATCGAGCGTAGGACGGACCAATGGGTACATGGTTTCTACAGTTTCATCCAGATGAACCATGGTGATTTCGTTGATATGGTCTTCGTCGACAGATACCTGCACATCGAACGGATTTCCGTCAATCATGACAGAAGAGGTATAGACACCCGGAACGTACATGGTTTCCACCGCTTCGTTGTCTGTGGACTGTTTGTGGGAACTGCCGAGCAGGATTCCAAGGAAGATCACAAGCAGGATACCAAGTCCTGTGATGACACCTGCAAACACAAGTTTTTTCATATGAAGAACGACAATTCTGGTTTTTGCACTCATTTGTTACCTCCATTTCCAGCTTTGGTATATTCTATGCAGGGAATATCTATTCATGCGTTTAATTTTAAACTTCCCATTGGTATAAATTTTTCAAAATGTATAAAAAATTCAAAAAGTGGTTGACAGAAGAGCATGTATCTGTTATTATCTTATCTGTGCTCACGAGAGAGCTTACATATGCGATAGTGGCGTAGTTGGTAACGCGCGACCTTGCCAAGGTCGAGACCGCG
>ERZ791607.751-NODE-751-length-28565-cov-4.382603_pt1 | contig 28565 bp, 34 predicted proteins | sample MGYA00509964_ERZ791607 | MGnify/ENA primary metagenome ERZ791607 (study PRJEB30046, sample SAMN00791907) | human gut metagenome | study: EMG produced TPA metagenomics assembly of the A metagenome-wide association study of gut microbiota in type 2...
TGGTGATTCAGATGCTGGTTTCCGGCGTGCTGATGCTCGTCTTTGTCTGTGCGTCGCTGACGATCTGGGTGTATCGCTCGATCTTAAGACCGCTGAGCAAATTGCAGGAGGCAACCAGAAAGATCCGGGATGGCAACCTTGATTTCACGCTGGATGTGGAGGAAGACGATGAAATCGGAGAACTCTGCCAGGACTTTGAGGAGATGAGAATTCGCCTGAAAGAGAATGCGGAGGAGAAGATTCAGTACGATATTGAGAGCAAGGAGCTGATCAGCAATATCTCTCATGATTTAAAGACACCGATCACCGCAATTAAGGGATATGTCGAGGGAATTCTCGACGGAGTGGCATCTTCGCCGGAGAAGCTGGACAAATATATCCGAACGATTTACAATAAGGCAAACGACATGGATCGCCTGATCGATGAGCTGACGTTTTACTCCAAGATTGATACGAATAAGATTCCGTATACGTTTTCCAAGATCAATGTGAACAGCTATTTTGGAGACTGTGCGGAGGAAGTCGGACTCGATATGGAATCGAGAGGGATCGAACTTGGATATTTCAACTACGTCAGTGATGATGTGGTCGTGATCGCTGATGCCGAGCAGATGAAGCGAGTGGTCAACAACATCATCAGCAACTCGGTTAAGTACATGGACAAGCCGAAGGGGATCATCAACATCCGGATCAAGGATGTCGGGGATTTCATTCAGGTCGAGATCGAGGACAATGGAAGGGGCATCGCGGCGAAGGATCTTCCGAATATTTTTGATCGCTTTTACCGGACTGACGCATCGAGAAATTCTTCTCAGGGTGGAAGCGGAATCGGTCTCTCGATTGTGCGCAAGATCATTGAGGATCACGGCGGACGGATCTGGGCGACGAGCAGACTCGGAATCGGCACGGAGATGCATTTTGTGCTGAGAAAGTATCAGGAAGTTCCGCAGACAGAACCTTCTGTTCCTGAGTCAGATCGACGTGGCGGCTCTAATAAGAAGGAATCCGGAAAGAAAGATTCCGGAAAAAAGGAAAAGTCGTCAAAGTAGAAATAACAGAGGGATATGACGGCTATTGAAAATCAGCGATATATAAAGCAAGATAGAAAGAGCAATATATAGAAAGCAGTAAATTAAGAGATCAGTAAATAAGAATGATACGCCAATATGTATAAATGAAATGCAGCCAGAAAGTTAAATCAATAACTGTCTGGCTGCATTTTATGTTATTTAATATTCTATTAACGAAAGTCTTATTTAATAACCTTGATCCATCCTTCAGGGGCTTCAATATGACCCATCTGGATTCCTGTTAAAGTATCGTATAATTTCTGGATGACAGGTCCCATCTTTTCCATTCCGCTTGGGAAGCAGATTTCATTACCGTGATCATAAATCTTTCCTACTGGAGAGATAACTGCGGCTGTTCCACATAATCCACATTCAGCGAAATCTTTGACTTCATCAAATAATACTTCACGTTCTTCGACTTCAAGTCCAAGGTATTCTTTGGCTACATAAACTAAAGAACGACGAGTGATAGATGGAAGGATACTGTCAGATTTAGGTGTTACAACTTTACCATCTTTTGTAATAAAGATAAAGTTAGCTCCGCCTGTTTCTTCTACTTTTGTTCTTGTTGCTGGGTCAAGATACATATTCTCATCAAATCCCTGACGATGAGCTTCCATGATTGGGTAAAGGCTCATAGCATAGTTTAATCCGGCTTTGATATTACCTGTTCCACGAGGAGCAGCACGATCATAATCACTGACACGGATAGTAATAGGTTTAGCTCCTTCTTTGAAGTATGGTCCTACTGGTGTAGTAAAGATACGGAACTGATATTCATTTGCTGGTTTTACACCGATCACAGGATCACTTCCGAACATATAAGGACGGATATATAATGTAGCACCAGAACCGAAAGGTGGTACGAATGCTTCATTCGCTGCAACGACTTTCTCGATCGCTTCTACAAATTTATCTTCAGGGAATACAGGCATCTCAAGTCTTCTGCATGAATCTGCCATACGGCTTGCATTTAAGTCAGGACGGAATACAACGATATGTCCATCTTCTGTTGTGTAAGCTTTCATTCCTTCAAAACATGTCTGTGCATACTGTAATACACCAGCACATTCACTGATAACAACTGTTGCATCATCAGTTAACTGACCATCATCCCATTTACCATCTTTAAAATTTGAGACAAATCTCTTTTCTGTCTGAACATAACCAAAACCTAAATTTGACCAATCAATATTCTTCTTGTCCATATTTTTTTCCTCCGATTTATCTGTGTAATACTATCAGTAAGGATTGGTGCCCTGCAAAAGGCAAGTTATCTCTGATTGCTATTGCACTTTATTTAGTCTCGTATATACTTTACTCGACCCATAAGATAAATTTTACTCACAAATTATTTCAATGTCAACATGTGAATACGCATAAGACTAAATTTATTTTTATAATTTTGTCAAAAGCCCTTTATCTCTATGTTTGTTCTAAAACATCCTTGATTTTATTTAATATTTTATTTTGATTTTTCTGTATAGATATATTGATTATATTTAATATTACTGCATGACTAATTTCTGCAATGCAATTATACAAATTATAATTCCTTTACGAGACACAAATTTAATTCATCGTCATTACAGCAATTTTCATTTAGTCCCAATACCTTTTTTCTGTATATGTCATTTTCCTAATTTCAATTTTTTTCATTATTTTTATACACCTTTACCCACAAAACTATTTTCACCTTCACCACCGGTAACATACATAAGAGCCTTATCTATTTCCCTAGACCACAATTGCCAATTATGTTCGCCGTGAGATAAATTGTAATAACATTTTACATGTAATTCTTTTAAATAATTAACAAATTCAGTGTTAATCTGTCTAAGTTCTTCTTCCCTGCCACATGAAATGTAAAAGAAAGGTAATTTTTTGCCTTTCTTTAATTTCTCTTCAATTACATATTTGTAATTTTCACTAAAATTACCCGGAACTGATTTTTCCTTAAAGACCTTATCAAACATTTGTAATTTGTAATAACCAAATTTTCCTTTATTAAGTTCATTGACTGATTTTTCATATAGGCATGCCGAAGATAAACCTATTACGGTGCCAAATGTATCACAATATTTTGCACCGTTTCTTATTGCACCATATCCTCCCATTGAGAATCCTGCAATAATGGTGTGTTCCCTGTCCATTGGAAGACTGAATTGCTTTCTCATTCTCTCAAGAAGTTCTGTGCCTACAAATTTTCCATAATTTCCAAATGCGACTCCATGATCTATGTAAAAACTGTTTCCACAGCTTGGAATTATAAATGCTACTTTATATCTATCAGCCATTCCCTGCACATCCATATTACTAACACAATTATTAGCATCACTTAACACTCCATGCAAAAAAATCATTACATATTCAGGCTTATTATTACAAGGCATAACTAGTTTGACTGTTGTGGGATGCATTAGTGATTGAGACATAAAATTATAATCAATAATTGCCATCTTTTTTCCTCTTTATATTAAACAAGCCAAGTTCAATTATTTTTATTTTTCATAAAAATAATTCGCTTGGCTCTTTTTGTTTTCCTATTTTGTTATTTTAAATTACTGTAAACGCTTAATCATTTCAACTAAAGTATCTACATTCTGGAAGTTTTCTTCTGTCTTTTCTTCCATTGTGATTTCGATATCAAACTTATCTTCAAGTTCAGCAATTAATGCGATGATATCCATAGAGTCAAGATCTTCTGCAATATTTAGGTCTTCATCTTCAGCGTCAATTGCTGGATTAATCATTGCTAAAATTTCAATAACTTCATCTCTCATTTCATCTTCCTCCTCATGGCAATATTTTATATACATATATATCTATCACATTTATCTATACAATTCAAGGCAAAAAAACAGTTTTTGATTTTCCCTTTTTAGTCGGTTACATATTTAAAAAAATTTGTTATTACAAATACCCTTGCGTCCTCATTTTTCTTTTTCGTTTCGTTATAAAAAACAATTTCTTTTTCCTATTCACTGATGCTTTTATTACACTCATTAAACCAATCCTCTACTAATTCAAGTACATCTTTGTCAAGTGCCTCTGTAACATTATCATAATTATAATTTGAATCAAATGATTTGCTAATAACATTATATGTCAATCTAAATTCATGAGGACATTTAACATCATATGCTTTACAAATATCTATTATATTTTCTATATCCTCTACACCGCAATCAAAAAAATCGTCTATTTCTTCTTCCGAGAACAACTCACTTGTAGTATACAAATTTCCTTCTTTTTCAAAAAAAGCGTCTATATAATCTTCATCATCATTTTGAAATAGATATATATATATTTTATCTGCTTCCTTTTCAGAATTTTTCAACAATTCTAAACATAATGAAACAACTCTTGATTGTACGTCAACAAAAGCTTCTTCAAATCCTTCTAACATATCTTATACTCCTTAATTTTTTAAAACTTATCATTATATATATCATTAACCAAATGTATATCACCATTTGAATCGAGAAGTTCATTGCCAATACATAATAATGCTGCATCAACACGAGGTATTCCTCTGGTATCAATCCCTCAGTTTTCATTATAGTATTAACTTTAATAATATCATCATATGACGATTCTCCTTCTTGATAGAAAACATAGAATTCTCTATCTTTCATTTTTAAATTGTTTTTTTGAAAACTTACCATAAATTTTAATCATTTATTCCAAGTTTTGATATATACTCCATATTAATACTAACCAACTCGTAAAATGGGACTATTTTTTTTGTTGCATTTTGTATTATTATTTCATCAGACCATAAAAAAGGATATATCAAAATTCCTTGATCTATTTCAACATTTATTGCTAAATCTCTCCAATTTTTCCATCTCATGCTCTGATAAAACTCATTTATATTTCCTTGTGCAAGCCATGCAATAAACTCTGAATATTCAAAAGATAAACTCTCCCATTCCAAAGTATCTGGTGCTAAATACCAAACCTTTCCAATGTCTTCGCAGTATTTACCTTGATTTATAGCAAATATGCCACCAATTACATCTGTTGCAACAACAAACATATTTTTTTCATATTTCATAAAATACGAATTAAAGTCAATTATTCCATACTTCTCTTTATTTCCCCTTCCAATTACTCTTACCCAATTATCTACTAATAGAAATTCCAAGTTGTAAATGATACATCCAAGTACTGAATTAGTTGTAACACCTATTTTTTCAATAACTCCGAACGTTTTCACTTTTGCATTATATACTTTAATCGAATTTCCTGATGTCTCAAACATCTCCTCTAATTCATTCCACAATGACATTTTTAACTCTCCTATTTTAATCAACAATTTTTATTTTAAATGTTTTTCCATTAGGTATATTTCTTAATTTATGTCCTAAATATGAACCTGAACCTCTATTATCAGATCTACCAATAGCCCTAACATCAGCACCTGCTCCCCCTTCTTTTGTCATAGCGAATGGATATTCGTCTAAATCCTTTCCCGGCACTTTATCTATGCCCTTCAAGCTTGCCTTTCTATTACTTTTTGCATTTCCTCTGCTAATTGTCAATTCTTCAGGCTGTCCATCAGCAATAGCATCCTCTATATGCTTTGCAGATTCAGGGTATTTTCCTCTAGACAATTCAATATCATAATCCGCATTATGAACTAAAATACAGCTTTCTCCAACATAATATGTATGATAATCTTCAACCTTGAAGTTAAATACTTCTACACCATCATGATTCGACTCTCTAAGAATGTTTTCAACACAAACAGTATGACCATCATCATTTATTAATTCACTTCCAATTACCAAGTTCATTGCCGGAACAAATCCTTTGCCTTTTTACCCAGAACGGATGATTTGTCGTTGTAACTATATCTTAATCGCCAATGCTATATAACGAATCAATAAATTCATTAAATGAGTTACATACTTTCGATATTGTAAATTTATTCTTTTTCGAGTTAAATAAGTCATGGTTTGAAAAATATATATTTCCATTAAACTCACTTTCATCTAGTCTTATCAACAATAAATTGCCAAATGAAGTTCTAGCAAATGGTACATATTCTTCTGATATATAATCCTCATCAACAATATCTCCATATTCAAATTCCATTTCATTTAAAGAAAAAAATTTTTCTACATCTGTCTCCTGCACAAATTCAATATTTGTATTTGGATTTATCTCAATAAATGGATGTGTAAATAATTCCTCTCTTGGATATCCTCCATTTGATTTGAGTAAAAATTTTTTGAAGTCATTTGGGAAAATCTTTCCTATTTTTTTTTCAAATGATTGAATTTCATCAACCGTTAACTTTTCTTCAGATTCATCTAAATATATCTCTTTCATTTTTTCTCCTTTTAATTACCTCTAAGAGCAGACGCTCCACCAGAATGATGAAATCCTCCATGTATTTTTGAATCAACCAAAAGCATCCCCTTTCCATCTTCTAAATGATGCCATGTATATCCATTTGGTTTTCCATAATTAGATTTCATCATTGACAAATCATGTTTTTCATTTCCATTCAAAACTAGTCCTTTATCACTTGGATAAACAGGTTTTGGAAAATCCGGATGTGTTGCATAGTCTTCAAAACGAGCGTAATAATTTCCATCTTCTCCTTTTGTATAAGTTACCTCATATTCTTTTCCATCTGATAATTTACGCTTATAAACCCTATCACCATTATCTTCTGTTCTATCCAAGTATTTTTCAGCCGGTGTACAATTTGCATTATGTACCCATATCTCATTTGTTCCAACAAAATATGTATGAAAATCTTCAACTTTAATATTGTAAACATACGTCTCTTTATCACATAGTTCTCTATATATTCCATTAACAATATGGATATTTCCGTTTGAATCAACAAGTTCATCTCCAATGCATACTATTGATGCTTCCAAAAATCCTCTTTCCATTACATAAAACGGATGATTCTCTGTAGTAACCAGTTCCTCATCATCAACTACGAGATGTATTAATTTTTTTACTTTTCTACGAAATACTTTTTCAACACACTTATATTTTTTATCTAACGTTTCTGGATTTGCTGAAAGAACTTTATCTCCAACATTAATCTTGTCTATTGCACATCTTCCGCTTATTGTTGAAACTAACGTTCCCTCAATAAAGCATGACATTGTCGAAGTCATTCCTCCAGTAAATACTGCCAGCGCAGATATTCCTGTTTGAAATATATTATACGCCTTGCTTGAATGTAGCTTTTTATTCAAATCAGCAATAGGATTATTTTTATTATCAATAGCCATATCAGCTAAAGAAATCATATCAAATCCAGCCATTCCAAGACTCAGCACTTTTGATACCGCTGCCGTTCCCTTTATTACTTTTCCGAGTTTTGATGCACAACTGATTCCCTTGCCTAATGTGGATCCGGCGACTCCAAGTCCTGCAAAAGCTGCGCCTCCAATAGCACCGCCTACTGCACCTGAAAAAGCACCATCTTCAAATCCGTCAAGGAAAGAACCGCCTTGGCTCATACTTTCCAGTCCACCGGCAACACCACCGATAACTGCTCCTGTTATTGCTCCCCAACAGGCTCCAAGCAATATTCATTACTTGAATCATTTTATTAATTACAGATTGATTTCTATTTACTGAATATATTTTTTATTCAGATAATTCTTCAAATCCTTTTAACATATACTATACTCCTTGTGTTTATTACATAATTATCGACTTCATATCTGATATAATTCCAACCATCTCAATTATTACTTCAATATGCTCCTTTGTTTTTATTTTTTTAAGATTATCAACCGTCTCATTTCCTCCCAAAGTGAGTAATGGGACATAACCAAAGCATTCTTCAAATTCAACTCTCCCATGTTTTTCGACAGCAGCATTATAAAGAATATTCTTAAACATTCTTTCATTCATAAAAGAATCGCCAGCAAACACCTCAAACATCTCCCAACCAGTTGCAATTACACTATAATATCCATAACGATAATAAATAATATCAACTCTCCCCTCACTATTAATAGTTATTATGTCTCCAAAAGCTGTTAACATAACTGGAACCACTCCCTCATAGTCTGCAAAAGACTCCCGAAGTATCTCAATATATTCATCCGGATTAACTACTTTAAGAAATCCGTTCATCATGCTTCCAGTACCGTATTTTTTCCAAATAGAAATTAATTCTTTTGGAAGAATATCACTATATTTTTTTATTACATCATTTCCAATTTCATTTTCTCTATGAAAGTCTCTATATATCATCTATGTTCCTTTCTAGTTACCTATCGATAACTCTACATCTAAATGTAAATTTTTCCAACCATTAGTATTAGTGGGATTTGATTTTATGTAGTTGCTAATTTTCGAGTTTACATAATCGTCTAATACATTAACTCTACTCTTCCATTGGCTTCCAATTGATGAATTTATTCCCGAATTTCCTAAACCGGTGATATTATCTGCTCGCCCCCCAGCAATTTGATCGGGACCATGCAATGCAGCTAAACCCTTTACATCTTGTTTTGCAAGTTGTAAAGCCTTATTTGAGTCAACACCTTTTTTCATATACGCAAGCTGTCGATTTAAAACTTCTTTATCTCTAGCTGCAGTTTGATACTTTTGTCCCTCTGGGTTTCTTCCGTTTTTAATATAAGTTTCTCTGTTATTCTTATATTCTTCTAGTGTTAACTTATTTAATCCTTCTTGTTGGTCATTCAATTGTTGTTCATATTCTTTTTGATCATATTTTGATTTTTTGTTAAATGCGACATTACATTCTGCATTATGGACCAATATAGTATTCTGTCCAATAAAATATGTATGAAAATCCTCTACAGTAAAATTATAAACGCAAACTTTACTATTACATTGCTCTCTATAAATGTTTTCTAAAACATGAACATCTCCATTTGCATCAATTAATTGCATGCCAACGCATAATAAAGAAGCTGCAACAAATCCTTTTCCAACTATATAAAACGGATGATTATCAGATGTTACAATCTCATCTCCACTGATGTATAAATGAATTAAAAAGTCAACCTGACGATTAAAAATATTTTCTACACGTTTATAAGATTTTCTCAATGTATTAGGAGCTGCGGATAATACCCAATCATTACATTTAACTTCTTCAATAGGAATCTTTCCTTTTTTTGTTGCCACTAATGTTCCTGCAATAAAGCATGACATTGTTGTTGTCATTCCACCGGTAAAAACTGCCAATGCCGACACACTAGTTTGGAATATATTATACGCCTTGCTTGAATGTAGTTTTTTATTCAGATCTGCAATAGGATTATTTTTATTATCAATTGCCATATCCGCTAAAGAAATCATATCAAACCCAGCCATTCCAAGACTCAGCACTTTTGATACCGCTGCCGTTCCCTTTATTACTTTTCCGAGTTTTGATGCACAACTGATTCCCTTGCCTAATGTGGATCCGGCGACTCCAAGTCCTGCAAAAGCTGCGCCTCCAATAGCACCGCCTACTGCACCTGAAAAAGCACCATCTTCAAATCCGTCAAGGAAAGAACCGCCTTGGCTCATACTTTCCAGTCCACCGGCAACACCACCGATAACTGCTCCTATTATCGCTCCCCAACAGGCTCCAGCTAAAAGTGTTCCACCTATTAATCATAAGCTATAAATCTTATTTTAAATGCCCAATGATTTGCTTGTTCAACAATATCAAACGTTTCTAAACTTCCTATTCTATTTCCAAATATTTCTTTTATCTTTCTTCTAATTTCTATTCTAATCCCATTAAACTCACTTAGTTGCATACCAAAAATCTCCTATCATTTAGTAATGTTTTTGTCGCAATCATCAAACCAATCTTTAGCCAATTCAAAAACACTCTTTTCACCTATATCGATAATATTTTCATAGTTGTACTCTGAATCAAATGATTTTGTAACAACATTATATATTAGTTTTAATTCGTGTGGACACTTTGAATCATAAGCATTACAAATATCTATAAGTTTTTCTATATCCTCAACACCACAGTCAAAAAAATCACTTATTTTTTCTGCTGGAAACCAATCATTTGTAGTATATAATTTCCCTTCCTGCTCAAAAAAAGCATCAATATAATCAATATCATTATTTTGATATAAATATACATATATCTTTTCTGCTGTCCTTCCTGAATTACTTAATAATTCTAAGCAAAGTGAAATCACACTTGCTTGCACATCTACAAAAGCATCTTCAAATCCTTTTAACATATTATTTCTCCTTAATTTTTAAAATGTTTTCTTCAATGCATATCACCATTTGAATCGAGAAGTTTCTTTCCACTATATTTATGTAATAATCTCTATTTTTGTCTCATCTATATGTTTTATTATATATTTTACCATTTCATCATAATTCTCCATCAATGGATCCAGTGACACTATTTTCTTTTTATTTTTATAAATACGAACCCTACAAGCATTAATAGCTTTTCCTGTATGTGAAGGCATAATAACTTTTGTAATATCATCTAATTTAATTTTAATGTGTCTACCATACCATTTTCTTACAATAATACATTCATCTGTTGCTGTTATTTTATATACTAATATTCCAAATATTATAAGAAAAATAGTCATATCAAAAAAATAGAGCACACTATCCCTTCAATGAAATAGTCATTATTAGATATTACGCTCATACAACAAATCGCTGTCCAAAGAAGGAATAGATAAAATAATATCTTTACAGTTCCTCTTGGTTGATAACATTCTAGCACTTTCACTTTCACTTTAACTCCTCCATGTATTTTTATTTAATTATATTATTGAAAATTTATATTTTCTTTCATAATATTTATTAAAGTTCATTATATTGCGCATTGCATTTTTCTTTTTCATTCCGTTATAAAAAACTATTTCTTCCTCCAAAACATCTCTATTTTTATTCACTGCATCACTTATTCTTTTTGCAAGCAATTCTCTATCTATATTAAAACTTGCTTTTTTTCTTTCTTCTTGAAAAATGCATGCATCAAAATATAAGATTGCTATATATAATTTTGAAGGATTATTACCAAAAATCATCTTTGTTAAAGCATCCTGAAAAATCACATCAATCTGTGGAACTTCTGATTTTATATTATATATATAATTAACCAACACTGCATTTATATCTGTTGTAAAAACATCTGATGTAAATCTCGAACATTCCACTTCATATGGTTCTTTTCCACATAATACATCTATTATATTTTCATTTTTAATTACTTTTATAATCTCTTTATTTGAACGATACATTATAATCCCCCTTTGTATTTATCTTATACAAATGCTATTTTTTTCTCACAGAACTTCATCGTCTATTTCCATCTCAATCTGTTGTTCTGTTTTTTTATATGACGTCAATAAGTTGTTTAAAAATTCAATCGTTGTAATTTCATCATGTTCATAAATTTTAGAATCAATACCGTTTGTCTCCATATCTTGCTGAATCGCTATTATTGTTTTAATGCCTTCTGAATCTATATAGTCGCACGCATATATATATTCACCATTTATCACTTTTAGCTTAATATCAGAAATGGAGTCCGATATGTACTTTCTCATTATTTTTGCAATGGGCGCATTAAATGTTTGATTAGCTAATTTTATTCCTATCATTCCAATATTCTATCCTCTAAAAATCTAATATAGTTTTTATTTATTAATTTCAACTTTGAAACACTATAAACTTAAAATACTCACTTTTATCGTCTATATTATCTCTACGAAATTGTATCTATTTTTGTTTCATCAATATGATCTAATAAATACTTTTTCATTTCATCGTAATTCTCCATTATTGGATCTAAAGATAATACCTTCTTTTTACCTTTATATATGTGAATTCGAGTAGCATCCACAGGCTTTCCACTTAAAGTGGCAAATACAACTTTGGTGATATCATCAAAGTTAACTTTTACACGTCTGCCATACCACTTTCTAATTACAATTCGGTCATTGTACACTGTTATTTTATATACAAATATTCCAAATATTATAAGAAAAATAGTCATATCAAAAAAAATAGAGCAAACTATTCCTTCAATGAAATAATCATTATTAGATATTACACTTATACAACAAATCACTGTCCAAAGAAGAAACAAATAAAATAATAATTTTGCTATTCCTCTTGGTTGATAACACTCTAATACTTTCACTTCAAACCCTCCTTGCATCTTTATTTTTCTTTACTCTATTATGTATAACTTCTTTATAAACTCATCAAACGAATCTGCAACTTTACTCATTAGAAAATAGCCATTGTTAGTATTCTCCAACTCATGATCGCAGAAGAATATACTTTCCTGATTCTCTCCACCTGTTTTCATACAAATTGGATTCCCCGCTGAATCATCGGCAAATACAAGGCATTCTTCTGGTACCAATCCTTCAGATTTCATTATATAGTTTACCTTTATAATATCATCATACGATGATTCTCCTTCTGGATAAAATATATAAAATTCTCTAATATCTGTACTATTTTTTTATTAGACGCAATATCTATAAAGTCAAAAGCCAAATCTTCTTCCGGAGTTCCTCCATTGCTCTCTAACAAAAAATCAACATATGCCTCTGGGAATTTCGTATTCAATTTTTCTTCAAATTCCAAAATATCTTCTTTTGTAATTTTTATCCCTTCATCAAATAATTTCATATCAAGTTCCTCGAATTACAATATTTTTCTCTATTCGTAATATCCTTTTTCTCCAAATAAAATGCTTTCCATCTCCCCATCTGGTGCGTAAATACCTATTGACATATCAACACTAATCATTCCTTCGTCGTCCTGTTTAAGTGATTTTTCAACATTTTTTGCCACAGCATATGTTGTTGGGAATAATAATTTCTCTCCAATATATACTTCCACATCATTAAATATCTCTACGGCTTCGCATTTTCCTTCATCATTATAATATACATGACAAAATCCTAAATCGTCAGTCAAGTTATTAGAACAATCATTTTTAATAAACTCTCCCTTAACCGCATATTTTTCTCTTACTTCTTGCTTTGTCATTCCAAACTTTATATTTCCAACACTTTCTAACAAAACAACTTGTATTTTTTTCATTAAATTTTACCTTCATTTTCTAATTTATTAATATAGTCTAACAATTCTGAAATACTTATATGTTTTCATTTGTACTATCTGCAAAAGCTAACACTTTAGACGCAAGTTTTATTTCTTTATGAAGAATTTGAAAAATATATTTTTTTGTTGCATATTTCCTTTCTCCTCTTTCTACTTTTCTGCTTTATATAATCTAATCATAGTCTTAGATATAAATCTGTTAAATCTTCATATGTGTGCCCTCTATGTAATAACTCCAAGACCAACTAGTACACCAAATATAATTAATATCAAAATAAACGGAGACAGCATAGCAAACTCTAATTTTCTATTACAAATTCTATAGTTTTTTATTATTTGTGGAATTCCATACTTTATCCAAAATTCTCCATTAACATTTCCGAAATATAAGCCATAATGCATCGCCTTTTCTATATGCACCTTTGAATCTAAACTCAAATCCTCAGATGTCAGTTTCTTATATTTGTAATATATTAATTCCTTTATCTTTAATTCTCCAGAGTTCCAAGGCATAACCTTAAAGGAATCTTCCAAACAATCCCATAAGAAACAATCCCCTTGGCTGACAAGCTGTTCAGGTCTATTTTTAAGTATTCTTGACAAATTATTATATTTCCCCGGTACTGACAAATTTTTGTATCTATATATTAATAATTCAGCATTAATAACGCCAATTGTGATATTATTTTCTTTTAAAAATTCTAAAAATTTTTCCGAATCTTTTTCATCTATATATCCGCAAAAGGTTATATCATATGAATTCATATAATCATCATAAATATTATCTATGTAAATTTTATTATTTGTTTTATCCAAATTAACAAATATACTTCTTTTATTTAAATAAAGTTTGTTTTCATAAGCTTCTATTTCAAGTTTTTTGCTAACCCATTCATTTTTCTTGGCTTTACGTGATATAAATATCACATGAATCATAACTGGTATGAAAAATAATAAATCAACTAAAAATAATAAATCAACTAAAATTTCAATATGCTCATTTTTGTTAAGGTTAACCAGTAATGCCAACGAAATGATAAATGTAACAAACCATATTCCTATAGTTTTTAATATTTTTAGTTGAACTTTATTTAGATTTTTTACATCTAATAATTTTGTACAAACCTCCATAGGTTTCCCCTTTCCATTATGTTTAAGTAATTATCTCTATTTTTTGTTCACCAATATGATCTAATAAATACTTTTTCATTTCATCGTAATTCTCCATTATTGGATCTAAAGATAATACCTTCTTTTTACCTTTATATATGTGAATTCGAGTAGCATCCACAGGCTTTCCACTTAAAGTGGCAAATACAACTTTGGTGATATCATCAAAGTTAACTTTTACACATCTGCCATACCACTTTCTTATAGTAATGTAATTATCTATCACTGATATCCTATATACAAATATTGCAAGTATCCCCAACAAAATAGGTATTATAAAAAACAACACATACACTATATACCCACTTGTTTCTTCATCTTTCATTACTAAATGCCCACAGAAAGGAATCATTCCCAAGCACAAAACAAAAAAAGCTATTTTTGCTATTCCTCTTGGCTGATAACACTCTAATACTTTCACTTCAAACTCTCCTGTATCTTTATTTTTCTTCACTCTATTATGTATAACTTCTTTATAAACTCATCACGTTCCCATTCATATATATTTTCAAAAATATTTAATTTATATTCACTACTATTCTCCATTATATAATCTCCCTCAAACATCCAGTCTTTATCAATCCCTTAATCAACGAAGGCATTTATTTCACAAGTGTTGCTTTAAAATCATCTATTAACTGTTTTATTTCATCTAATTTTGCAATATTCTGTATCCATCTATCATTTATTGACGAAATTCCATATATAACACCTGCACATCCTCCGGCAAGAGCTGCAATTGTATCTGTATCTCCGCCTAAGTTTACTGCCTTCAATACAGTTTGTTCATATGTGTTTTCATTGAAAATCAACCAAAATACGGCTTCAAGAGTATCAACAACATATCCTGTCGATCTAACTCCATCCAACTTTTCATTTATAATTGTTTTTTCTAATATTCTGTTAAAATATGGCCATTCACTCATATATTCATCTTTACATTCTTCTTTTACAAAATCTAGTGTTCTATCATATGCTTTCTCTTTGCTGCAACCTTTATATAGATTTGAAACAAAATTCACATATATTATTCCTGCTAAAAGTGAACGTTTGTGTCTATGAGTTACTGAAGAAACACTTTCGACCATCTTTTTCTGATCTTTGTTAGTTATGTTTAAAAACGCTATAGGTAATATTCTCATTAACGAACCATTTCCATTATCATTTTCTGTACTTCCACCACACATCGTAGGCAAAACTCCTTTTATGATATTTTCTATGGCTATTCTTGTCGAATTTCCTATGTCAAACATAACCCCCTCTGGTGTAAACATTCCTTCCTTATAATATTTAACAAAATAATTCGATAAACGTTCAAGCGAAAATCCATCAATTAAACTGGCGATTAATGCTATCATTAATGATGTGTCATCTGACCAAACTCCAAACCCTTGATGATATGTGCCATACGCACGAAGTTCTTTTACCGGATCCATGCTTCGTTCTACTCTGCTAGTGAATTCCACAGGAACCCCAATCATATCTCCAATACAAAACCCCAATATGCCGCCATATAATGAATTATCTTTATCTGTATAAATATCAAATTCTATTCTGTTTTTACTTTCAAAATATTTACACTCTTTTTCACAAAATAGAACATAATCCGGTTTGTGCTTTATTCTATATTTTTTACAATTCATAGCATTACCAGCAATATCATATCTGCATTTTTCGCACTGAGGAGATGCTGTTATAACAGAAGCACCGTCTCTGTACGCCTGAGCATCTATTTCCCATTTTTCTGCTAATGTCAGTATTTTTTGTTCCATAACAACTCCTTATTTTGCTATAACATCGCTTATTTACATCTATTTCAAATTTTTTAATTATCTCGTTTATTATATCTTGCATATTCTCTACCAATAGTGCTCCTTACCTCATTTTTATTGTTAACTATTGATTAATGGAGTTAATACGGTCCAATAAACATCCATATCAGACACCTCAAGATTTTCAACGATATCATATTTCAGCCTCTTCTTTTGTTCCCAATATGTAACATTCCATTTTTTCTTTTTCAACTTTTTTCAGTAAATAATTTAACAGTTTGTCAAAATTTTCCACTGTATCAATGTATTTATCTTTACTAATACTTGATATGATTTGTATTGTAACAATCTTGCCTTCACTTTTTTCAAAAATAACTTTGTCAATGTCTTGAACATAATATTTTCTTCTTAATCCATACCACTTTTTTATAACAATCTTATTGCCATAAACATATAATTTGGGTGCAAATGCTATATATTGAAACAGTGCTATTCCACCAAAGAAAATCATGAAAAAAATTGATGCTATTATTGAGACATTAACCGGCTTTTTTTCAATGCAGTAAAAACTAATTGGTCCCCAAAGTACTCCAATAAAGAGAATAGAAAAAAGTACAACAAGACGCATATAATAGCGTGTATAAACTTTAATATCATATTTATTTCTTCTCATAATTTTAAACTCCTTTATTAGCTGCACTTTTATCGTCAATTCCCGTAATCAAAATCTCTATCTTATTAAACCTTTCATCATTGAGATTTTTTGCCAAAGACTCACCATCTAAATTAAAACCTATTAATCGTCCTTTTTTTTACTTCAAATTTACAATTACTTTTTTATCTTTTGTTTCTTCCAAAACTTTAATCATATCCTCATAATCATTACGGTCATACATTTTTAAGTCAGACAAAACAAATGTAGCAGATAAAAATTTCATTTCACCATCAATTTCACCGTAAGCTTCAATAGTGATTCCACCTGCTTCTATATCCTCTTTGTTTTTTATGTACTTATTTTTACCAAATAACCTCATAATTGCCCTCCTAACATTATTTCGCACACAGCTATTATAATCATTGTGTATTATAGCATGAATATCTTGTTACAAACACGTCTTTTCTATTTTTCTTACCAGATTGCTCTTGCTATTTCAAAAATAAAACCCCTCCTATGCTGAGCCTGGCACATACTGCCATTATCTCATTAGCATAGGAGGGGGTTATTTGATTCCATATTTTTTTCACACTGTTAGATTCAATGTCATTATAATCCATATTGTTGAACCCACGTCATCTGAAATAAAATATACATTACTTATGACAAATGATATCATTACTGCATGTCTAATTCTTTTAATTTCTTTCGTATTATTTTTCCATTGAAGGTTCTTGGTATTTCATCTATAACTTCAAAAACTTTCGGGACTTTGAACGCTTCAAGCTTATTTAGCATAAATTTTGCAATTTCTTTCTGGTCAAATTCACACCCTTCATTCATTACAACAAAAAGCTTTGGTGCTTCACCTGTAATTTCATCTTTGATTGGAATGCATGCACAATCCTTTATTTTCTCATGAGTCACAACAACTTCTTCAATTTCTGTAGGAGCAATTTTTAGTCCGCCCATATTTATAACATCTCCTTTTCTTCCAAGAAGATATACGAGACCATCTTCTCCAACATATCCTAAATCATTTGTGTAAATATTCCCATTTTCCAATGCTTCTTTTGTAATTTCAGGTTCTTTGTAATATCCACTCATATTCATGTCACCTTTAAATGCCATATATCCGGGATTTTCAAATGATGCTTCAATCTCGTTTCTATTTTCATCTACAAAGAAAATTGTAGTATTTACTGTAGTTCTTCCGATACAGTTTTTCTTATCAGCATATTTATTAAATTCAAGAATTACTGTACATCCCGATTCTGTAGCACCATATGTGTTGTAAAGTCTTACTGTAGGAAACATCTTAGTTAACAATTCTTTGTCAGTTTCTGATAATGGTGCTGAACCCATTTGAATATAATTAAACTGACCGTCATATGTTGCAAATCTGTCTTTTGCAAATTTTAAAACCATGTCTAAAATTGCAGGAACAAATGTAATGGCTGTTATTTTGTAATTGTCGAGTAATTTGAAGAAATCCTCTACAAATAAAAAGCCGTCTGTCAAAATAGCTGTACTGCCATTGTACATTGCACCATAGAATCTCCTGATAGCCAATGAATGATTAATTGGTGTTGAAAGTAATTCCACCTCATCCTTGCCCATTTCAACGCTGTCTATAACATTTTGTGCAATAGCAACATCTGTCTTAAATGTAACTTCAATTCCTTTTGATTTTCCAGTTGTCCCTGTTGTAAATAAAATTTCTGCTAATCGGTCAGACTTAGGCATTTCAAATTTTTCTATTGGACTTGTGTCGTTCGTTACAATTTTTAACAATTCCTTTAAACTGATATTTTTTACACTTTCATGATTTACCGGCTTTTCTGCCACATAAACATCTGCATCTACAAAATTCATTATTTCAAGAATTCTGTCATCCTTTACTGCTTTTTCAAGTGGTAGATAAACTGCTCCCGCTAACTGTATTCCAAGCACAGCCACAAGATATTCAACTTTTTGAACTCCTCTTATTACAACAATGGATTTTTCCTTTACTCCATTGTCTTTTAAATATGTTGCTGATCTTTGAATCATTTCCCAGAATTCACTATAAGTAGCTGATTTTTTCTTATCTCCAACGCATAATTTGTCAGGTGTTTCTTTTGCATGTTCTTTTATTGCTTCTAAAATTGACAATACGTCACCATTCATTATTTTTCTCCTATTTATTCTTATTTTCTTCTGTTAATGCATTATTCAAATGCTCCCACAATTCTCCGTATCCTTCGCTTGCAGGTGTTACAGGTTTAGAAATCGGATTATCCATTTTTTCCTTAATTGTCCCATTTTTAGACATAACCATAATTTTGTTTCCAAGAGAAATTGCCTCCTGAATATTATGTGTAATAAAAATTACAGTCATTTTTTCTTTTTCTTTTATATGAAGTAACTCTGACTGCATTTTATTTCTTGTCATGGCATCTAAACTTGCAAACGGTTCATCCATTAATATAATCTTAGAACCTAACGCAAGTCCTTTTGCAATTGCTACACGCTGTTTCATACCACCACTTAACTGGTGTGGATAATAGTCTTTATACTGTAACAAATTAACTTTATCTAAATACTTTTCAGCTCTCTTTATTCGTTCTTCTTTATTTTTCATTCCACCAACTTTAAGTGGATATGTTATATTTCCTAAAACCGTCTTCCATGGAAATAGCTGATTAAAATCCTGAAATACCATAATTCTGTCAGGTCCCGGTTTTGTAACTTTTTCTCCACTTACTTCAATTGTTCCTTCGTATCCTTCAAATCCCGCTATGCATCTAATCATTGTTGATTTTCCGCATCCTGACGGTCCTAATATACATAAGAAATCTTCTTCGTTTAAATCTAAATCAATTCCTTTTAAAATTACATTTTGTGAATTATCGTACTGTTTTACCAAATTTCTGATTTTTAAAATATTCTTATCCATTATCTTGACATCCCCCATTTCTTAAATGTGTGATTCTCAATAGTTCTAAATACTCCGTATTCAACAACTAAACCAATTAAAATGATAACTAAAATTGTTGCAAATACTCCGGCGATATCCATATTTGTTCTTCTATCTGTAATGTAGTAACCAATTCCTTTTGAACCGCCACTTCCAAAAAGCATTTCTGCACTTATTAAACCTCTCCATGCTCTTGCCCATCCCATTTTTATACCCGAGAAAATCCTCGAAAGAGCTGCCGGCAAAAATACACCAAATACTAATCTTACAGGACTAAGTCCAATATTTTCTCCTACTTCCAAATATAATTTAGGAACTGCATTAAAGCCATCTATAATACTTCTTGACATTGGCCATACAACTGAATGAATTACGATAAATATAATTGATGCATCTCCAATTCCTAGCCAAAGAATTGCAATCGGTGTCAACGCAATACCCGGAATCAGGTCAAACATTGATACTATCATATTGTAAATAGCATAAAATGTATCACTTACAACTGCTAAACTTGAAAAAATAAGTGCCAATATTACACCTATTAAAAGACCTTTTAACATAAGCTGCATTGAATGTGCAACCATGGCTCCAAACCCATTTACCGTAAACGCATTCATAAATGCTTTACCCACACTTCTAAGTTCAGGGAATAAAAGTGTCTTACCACTTGGTTCAATCACGTTATAGTAATACAATTCCCACACTGCAAAAACTGCAACTATAAATACTAACTGTGCAATTAATCTCTTTGTACTTTTCTTCACTGCTTTTCCTGTTCCTTTCTACTTTCTTATGCTTTTATCCATATACGGTTTTCACATTTATTCACACAAAAATACTACTAAGTCGTTTTACACTACTTAGCAGCATTTTCATTTATGTGATTACTCAATTTCTTCTACTTTATATTAATTTCCTTTTACATTATCAAATGCAATTTCACTTATATCTTTTGGACCATTTTCAAGAAATCCTGCTTCTACCATAAAGTCTGCTAAATCCATAATTCCCTGAAGTTGTGTTGTATAACTTGAAGCCGGATCATTCATCCATGAAAGAATTTCATCTGCTGTTGCATCATATCCATCTGACAATATTTCAGCTGTTTCCTGTGGATTTTCCTTAATGTATTCCATTGCTTCTTCCATTGCATCACAAACTGCCTGATATAATTCAGGTTTATTTTCTTTTAACTTATTTGAAGCAACACCTACAATAAATGTATTTCCATTAGGCCATACATCTTCACCTATTTCAATTTTATGAACATTATCCGCTGCTTCTTCCATAAAATTATATGGAGAAATTACCATGTGACATTGGACTGCACCACTTAATAATGATGTATATCCATCTGCATTTGATAAAACCGTAAGTTTTCCGTCTAGTGCATGTGCATCTCCAAGATATGCCTTAGCCGCCATTGCTAACAAAATATGTGGATGACTGTTCAATCCTGTAATTGCTATCTGATCCTGAGCTGTAATATCTTTTAATGAATTTATATCATCCTGATTTGTTAAAATACCATATGGCTGTGATGAAATTCCCGCAAAAATCTTTCCCGGAATTCCTGCTTTAATACCTGTAATCGCAGGAGCTGCTCCCATGCAACCAATATCAACTGAGCCTGATGTTAAACCTTCATTAATAGCTGCACCATTTGCAAGCATCTGCCAGTCAATATTCACTTCTCCGTCATAATGTTTCTCAATAAGTTTTTGATTCATCATTACCAGTATCGGTGCGTATGCAATACTTGACTGATATGCTATTGTGATTTTTTCTTTACCGTTATCTTTCTTACTTTCTGTATTGTCTGAACTGCTTCCACACGCTGTAAATGTTACTGCCAATACCATTGACATAATCAATGCCACAATTTTTTTCTTCATTTCCATGCTCCTTTATGTTTCATTTTGTAAAATGTTTAATTTTCTCTTTTGTGTTACTTATTTTTGATTTTTCAACTATTTTTAATAACAAGCTTAAATATTTAAACAGGCTAGTCTTATTCAACTTTGTTATTTAAACAATTTAATTTCCTTCCACATTATCAAATGCTATTTCACTTATGCTTTCAGGTCCTTTATCGAGGAAATCTTCTTCTACCATAAAGTCAGATAACTTCATAACGCCCTGAAGCTTTGTTGAAAATACTGACGCATCATTAGTTAACCACGACACAATTTCTTCCTGCGATGCATCGTAATAATCTTTTAAAATATCTGCTGTTTTTTCAGGATTATCATTTATAAATTCAATTGCATCATCCATTGCCTTACAAACTGCTTCATATAACTTTGGTCTTTCTTCTTTTAATTTTTCTGTTGCAACACCTACAATAGTTGTATCTCCTACAGGCCATACACTTTCATCAACCTCAATCTGATGAATTCCCTCTTTGTTTTGTTCCATAAAGCAATACGGTGACATTATCATGTGACACTGAACTGCACCACTTACTAATGATGTATATCCGTCTGCATTTGGCTGTGCTACAAGGTTAGCATCCAATGCATGAGCATCTCCAAGATAAGCCTTAGCTGCCATTGCCAAAACTATATGTGGCTGGCTGTTTATTCCTGTAATTGCTATCTGGTCTTCCTTTGTTATATCCTTTAAAGTCTTAATTTCTTCTTTATTTGTTGATATTCTATAAGGCTGTGATGACATTCCTGCAAAAATCTTATAGGGTGCTCCTGCTTTTGCACCTGTAATTGCAACTCCTGTTCCTATTGCTCCTACATCAACTGTATTCGAAGTTAATCCTTCACTGATTGCTGCTCCACCCGAAAGTAACTGCCAATCAATATCAACATTTCCATCATAATTCTTTTCGATAAATTTCTGATCCTTCATTACTAAAATTGGTGCATAAGCAATTCCTGACTGATATGCAACTTTTAAAGTTTCAGTACTATCCTTTCCCTGCTTATCGTTGTTCTTTCCTCCACAAGCTGTTAATGATACTACCATTGCAGCTATCATAGCTAATGCTATAACCTTTTTTCTCATTTTCTTCTCCTTCTCGAGTTGAGTTATTACTTTTTAGTTATATGTATTATAACTTTATTTTTAAATTACCAAATCATTATAACACTTATAATTAAAAAAGCAACAGGAAATTAAAAAAGTTTTTTGTTTAACTTTTCCAATTTTCTGTTGCTTTATATTTTTATAAAATGATATTGAGGTCAAAAGCCTCAACTTTGATGCCTACGGATTGTTCCCCACAATCCTACCCAATCATAAAATCCCTTTAGAATTAATTCTGTGCCACTAATTTCATAAATCCCTGTTCATCTATTATTTCAACACCAAGTTCCTTTGCCTTTTTATTTTTTGATGAATTTGAATTTATATCATTATTGATCAAATAATTTGTCTTTCCTGTAACACTACCTGTTACTTTTCCCCCTCTATCTTCAATAAACTTTTTAAGTTCATTTCTATTTGAAAATTCATTTACAGTTCCTGTTATAACAAACGTTTTTCCTTCAAGTACCTGTTCATCATTGCTTTGCTCAATATAAAGTTCAACCTCTAATAATAAATTATTAAGCTTTCTATTGTTTTCTTCATCTGCAAAATATTCAACAAACTTCTTTGCCATAATCTCTCCAACTCTATCAATAGCCACAAGTTCTTCAACTGTTGCATTTCTGATTTTGTCGATAGAATCTAACTGCTTACAAATCATCTTTGCATTTGAAATTCCTATATTAGCAATTCCAAGACTATAGATAAACGAAGGAAGAGTTACTCTTCTGGATTTTTCAACTGCTGCTGTTATATTATTATATGATTTTTCACCAAATCCTTTTTTATTTACTATTTCCTCTTTAAATCTGTCTAAGTGGAAAATGTCAGCAAATTCTTTAATATAACCTTCATCTATAAATTTTTCCAAAGTTTCTTCTGATAGTCCTTCTATATTCATTGCATCTCTTGATACAAAATGAGAAAATGCCTTAACATGTTTTGCAGGGCATTTAGGATTGTCACAATACAAAGTCTTAATTCCGTTTTCATTCTTTATTATTGTATTGCCCATACATACAGGACATTTGTCAGGAATTTCTACATTTCCACTTTTTGTAAGATTTTCTGCAATCTGCGGGATAATCATATTTGCTTTATAAACTAAAATACTATCACCCACACCAAGTTCAAGTTCTTCCATAATACTTACATTATGAACACTTGCCCTGCTAACAGTTGTCCCTTCAAGTTCAACAGGTTCAAACACAGCCACAGGATTTATAAGACCTGTTCTGCTTGCACTCCATTCAATGTATTTTAATTTTGTTTCTGCCTGCTCATCTGCCCATTTGAATGCTATTCCATTTCTAGGAAATTTTGCTGTCGAGCCAAGAGATGCTCCATAAGCTAAATCATCATACATTAATACAAGTCCATCTGATGGAACATCAAATGTCTTTATTTTTTCTGCAAAATATTCTACAGCCTGCTGCATATTTGCTTCAGTTACCTCTTTATGTTCTACAACCTGAAATCCCTGTTCTTCAAGCCATTTCATCTGGTTTGCCATAGAATTTCCAAAATCTACTCCCGGAGCACTAATCAGGGCAAATGCAAAAAAGTTTACATTTCTTTTTGCAGTTATCTCATTGTTAAGCTGACGTACTGAGCCCGAGCATAAATTTCTGGGATTTTTATATTTTGCATCCGCATCCTCTATTGTGGCATTTATTTTTTTAAAATCCGAATACTTAATTACCGCTTCTCCTCTTAGCACAAGCTGTCCCTTATATGAAATATTAATTGGAATATTTTTAAATGTTTTAGCATTATTTGTAATTACTTCTCCTACAATACCATTTCCTCTTGTAACTGCCTTTTCAAGAGTTCCGTTATTGTATGTTAAAACTACAGTAAGTCCGTCTAATTTCCATGACAAAAGTGCTTTTCTTTCTCCTGCAAATGAAGCAAGTGTTGCTACATCCTTTGTCTTATCAAGAGATAACATAGGACTTTCATGTGTTTCTTTTTGTAATTCACTAATAACCTCGTAACCTACATTTACAGTAGGGCTATTTGCCAATACAATGCCTGTTTCCTTTTCAAGTTCTACTAATTCATCGTATAACCTGTCATATTCAATATTAGGCATAATTTCTCTGCTCTCCTGATAATATGCCTTTGAAGCTTCGTTTAAAAGCTCAACTAACTCCTTTATTCTATCTAACTGCGCCATTTTATTTACCTTTCAAAATTATTTATAATTTTTATTTTCTAAAACTTTCTGCCATTGTTTCAAATTCTTCTTTTGTCACATCTCTATAACTTCCAATTGGAAGATTTCCTAACTCGATGTTCATTATACGGATGCGCTTTAATTTTACAACCCTATAACCTAATGCCTCACACATTCTTCTAATCTGTCTGTTAAGCCCTTGTGTAAGAACTATTGAAAACATATTTTTCTTTAATCTGACTACTTTACAAGGTCTTGTAACCGTATCTAATATTTCAACTCCACTACTCATCTTTTCAACGAATTCATCTGTTATCTGCTTATCTGTCCACACGTGATATTCTTTTTCATGTCCATTAGACGCTTTTAAAATGCTATTAACTAACGAGCCATCATTTGTCATTAATATTAATCCCTGTGAATTTTTATCCAAACGTCCCACCGGATAAATTCGCTTTGGATAATTTACAAAATCAACAATATTATCTTTATTATTCAAATCTGTTGTACATTCTATTCCAACAGGCTTATTAAGTGCTATAAGTATTCTTTCGTCTTCTCTTGAAACCCTTTGTCCATTTACAACAATATCGTCATTTATAGTCACTTTTTGTCCCATTAATGCGACTTTACCATTAACAACTACTTTACCTGCTTCAATAAGTCTGTCCCCTTCTCTTCTTGAGCATACTCCTGCATCACTTAAAAATTTATTTAACCTTATTAATTCGTGTTCGTCTTTTACTTCTTTCTTTTTATTATCCATATCATGTTCCTTTAGAATAAAAAACGCCGGGATTATTCCCAACGCTATTTACATTTTTCTACATCTATCTTATCACCAATATTTTAACGGTCATAAATAATTAAAAGTGCACCTTTTTTCACTTCAACACTTACATCATTTCCCACAAATGTATTGCTTACTGCAAGTGGATAATCATTTGTCAAAGTTCCATCTTTAAGTTCATACTTTGCTCCTAAAATAGAAACTCCTTCCGCTTTATCACCTAAAGCAAAAATGGACAGATTTACGCAAATTCTATTTTTTAATATGATTTTAGAATCATTTATTACGTTGTAAACTCTATCGCTATCTACCATACGCATATCTGCACCTTTTTTTGCACCATAAAGCAAAGTCTGTATATTTGCAAATGTATGGTCAGCTCTTCCACCTGTACCACCGTAAATTCTAATATCTGTATATCCTAACTTAATAGCTTCCATAACGGCAATCATTGTATCTGTATAATCTTTTTCTACTTGAAATGTCTTTATATTTAATTCATCAGGAACATAACCTAATGAATCAAAATCTCCTAATGTCAAATCAGGACTAATTCCTAATTTTTTAACAATCTTATATCCGCCATCCACTGCTATTACATAATCATTTTCTTTTTTTGTAAAATTGGTGCCGGTATTATCCCCGGCACCAACTATATAGCATATATTATTCATTTTGTTCTCTCTTTATATATCTCTAAAGTTTCTAACTTTCAAATGCTACTGAGCTGCTCCATCATCTGTACTCTGATTTGCATTGTTCTTAGCTGCAAGTGCATCGTAGAAATTCTTTAAATCTCCATCTGCATTCAATGCATCATTTAATGAATTGTTAACTTCCGTATACAATGCTACAACATCGTCATCCTGAGAAATCATACTAATATAATCAAGAACTTCTTTATCTGTAACTCCATTATGAATATAAATATTCCCCGTTTCATCATCTCTGATTACATATAGTATAGAGATTCCAGGTGCTGGAGTTGCAATATTCTTAATCTGTAATGAATATCTTACAAATACTACATATGTGTTAGCATATAATCCATTCTTTGTATAGCATGTTATATCTGAATATCCTGTTATATAAGATGATTCTTCTGCTAAGCTATCCTCAGTAATACCATCCATATTGTCTACATATTGTGCTAATGCATTAACATCACCTGCTGCCTTTGCCTGATAGTAAAGTTTTACAACATCAGAGATATCTTCATATGAATCTTCCTGTAATGGATTGCTTGCCTGATCATATGATGTTGTTTCAGGTTCGTCATTTTTCTTATAATTTGTTGCGTTAATTCCAACTGCTATAAGTGCAATTACCGCTATAACTACCACAACAATTCCTATTACAGGAATAAATCTGCTAATACCTTTATCGTCATCATCGTAGTCATCATCATCATTTTCTCCATATATTGAATGACTATATCCGGCTTTTTGATTATTATTCTTAGCACTTTTTTTCTTCTTTTTCTTTTTTCCTTTTTGTTTCTTTTCTTTTTCTTCTTTTTCCTCTTTGGCTTTCTTTGCCTTTTTGGCAGCTTCTTCATCAGCATAAATCTGCTTTAACAATCTACTTACTTCATCCTGAGGTTCTTCTTCCTCCGGCTGCTGTTTCATCACTTCATCTAAATATGCATTATCTAACGTTTCAAGCGTAGCCTCTTCCGACTTAATTTCATCTTCGCTTTCTGTATCATTTATAACTGTATCTGATGTCTGTGATTCAGATACTGTATCTTCTGTTATATCTGTTGATACATCTACCGGATTACCATTCTGTTCTTTATCTATTGAAATTTCATTGCCATCTTCACCCATCATTGTTAATCCGTCAGGTGTATCCTGAAGTTCAACAACTTCTGTGTCATTAGAAATTGCCTGCTCTTCCTGCTTCTGTAATTCCTGCTGTTTTAAAGCTTCTTCTTCAAGTCTTTTCTTCTCAGCTGCTGCTCTTTCTTCTTCAAGCTTAGCTAATCTCTTCTTTTCTTCCTGTTCTCTTTTTAATGCTTCTATATCAAAATCATTTATTCCATTACTTTTAAAGCCCATTATTAAATGCTCCTTGTATTATCTTTGTATTTCTATCGACTTCCTGTTGTCGTTTTCCAATACTCATTGTCCAATACATAATTTTATTTAAATATTTCTATATTATTTTAAACAAAACCTCCTTAAACTATATCAAATTATTTCTCCAAATTCAATACGACACTATTTATTATACAACAAAAATATTTGATATTTTCTTAAGATTCCTGTATTATATTTTTATGCGCCTATAGCTTAGTGGATAGAGCGCCGCCCTCCGGAGGCGGTAACGCAGGTTCGACTCCTGTTAGGCGCATTTTTTACAAATTCACATTTAACTCAATTATTATTATCCATAATTCGATAATTTCCCATTGTTTTTCACTATTTTCAGTTATAAAAAGCAAAATAAAGGCTCTAAACTTTACTTGGGGTGGGTAAGGTTTAGAGCCTTTTTAATTTTTAAGTAAAAAAAGTAGGCACAGGAACCTATAACCTTTATAATTAAATCACCACAAAATAACCGAAAGGAGATTGCCTATGCCTAACAATGATTTTATATCAAATATCCTAGAAATAAAAGACTTAATTATAACAAATGTTGAATCATATCCAGAAGAAATGCATATTTACTTTAAAATTGAACGTCGTGATCACGTTTGTCCATGTTGTGGTGCAGTGACAAATAAAGTTCATGACTATCGTCCTTCAATTATAAAAGATGCACCAATAATGGGTAAAAACACGTATCTTCATTACTCAAAAAGAAGATATCACTGTGATTGTTGTGGCAAACATTTCA
>ERZ791607.756-NODE-756-length-28375-cov-3.288312_pt1 | contig 28375 bp, 19 predicted proteins | sample MGYA00509964_ERZ791607 | MGnify/ENA primary metagenome ERZ791607 (study PRJEB30046, sample SAMN00791907) | human gut metagenome | study: EMG produced TPA metagenomics assembly of the A metagenome-wide association study of gut microbiota in type 2...
GGGGCAAAACGCTATATCCTGCAAAAAATCAATACCAATACATTCAAAGACCCGGCCGGTTTGATGGAAAACGTCTGCGGTGTTACAGATTTTTTGCGCGAAAAGGCTAAGCAGCGCGGGGCTGACCCGGCGCGTGCTACGCTCCATGTGGTGCCTACCAAAGAGGAAAAACCCTATTATCAGGCTGCTGATGGTAGTTGCTGGCGTATCTATGAATTTGTAGAGAACACTGTCTGTTTGCAGCAGGTGCAATCGGCTGAGGATTTTTACCAGAGCGCCGTTGCATTTGGCAATTTCCAGCATCAGCTTGCCGACTACCCGGCCCATACTCTGCACGAGACAATCCCGCACTTCCACGACACACCCAAGCGCTTCGCTGATTTTCAGTGCGCCGTGGCCGAAGACCGCATGGGTCGTGCCGCACAGGTGCAGCGCGAAATTGAGTTTGTCCGCGCCCGCGAAGCAGAGTATCACGTTATGGTGGATCTGTTGGCGGCAGGCAAGCTGCCGCTGCGCGTCACCCACAACGACACCAAGCTGAACAACATTCTGTTCGACAAAACGACCGGCGAAGGTCTTTGCGTTATCGACCTTGACACGGTCATGCCGGGGCTTGCTGCCAACGATTTCGGTGACTCCATCCGCTTCGGTGCCAACCACTGCGCCGAGGACGAAGCTGATCTCTCGAAAGTGAATTTCAGCATGGAACTGTTTGAAATTTATACCAAGGGCTTCTTGCAGGCAGCAGGGGAAGCGTTCACTCCGCTGGAAAAGCAGACCCTGCCTTGGGGTGCCAAGTTGATGACGATGGAGTGCGGTATGCGTTTCCTCGCTGATTATCTGGAGGGGGACCACTACTTCCACATCAACTACGAAACCCAAAACCTCAACCGCGCCCGCACCCAGTTCAAGTTGACTGCCGATATGGAACGGAACTGGGATGCCATGCAAAAAGTAATTGAAAAATACTGCTGATACCACTAATCTGCTTTTTCATTTTGCGGTTTGCGTTTTGCAGTAGAATGCATCATGCAAAATCGTGTTTTCTCCTTCCTTAACTCCCGCGCCTGACAAGCGCGGGAGTTGCTTATTCTAAAGAATAAAAATAGAGCCGCTTCATGCGTTGCACTTATGCAATACGCTTGAAGCGGCTCTGTTATATTAGTAGCGGCGGTAAATTATTGACTAATAATCGCGCCGACAATGCACTGTCGGCGCGATTTTATATGCTATGCAGCTTTCGATATTTGCCCGGAGCTTCAGCCTTATAGCGGCGGAACATCCGGTTAAAGTAGCTGGAATCACTAAAGCCGCAGCTATAAGCAATCTCTGTGATGGGGTCCTCGGAGGAGCATAACAGTTCGGCGGCACATTCTACCCGGTAGTAATTCAGGTAGTCAATAGGGGAGCGCCCAGTTATGCTGTGAAAGACCCTGCAAAAGTGTTCAGGGGTCATTTCTGCTGTGGAGGCGAGATCTTCCAAGGTGATGCGGCTGGCGTAATTCTTTCGGATGCGCTCTAAGGCCGCTTTCATTTGGGCTGTGCTGCGGTCATTTCTCTTGTTTCCGGGAGTGGATACTGTGTACGAATGCTGCAAAAGGATTTGGCCGAACAACTGCCACATCAGACCAATCGTCACAAATTCATACCCTTCGGGCTCTTTTTCCATTGCCTCAAAGAGCCTGTCAATCAGTTGGCAGGTTATGGAGCCGGCCGGTTGATACGGCTCGATTTGTGCGCCGCGTTCAAAAAGCGCATTGTATTTTGCCTGACATACGGAGCCGCTGCCGAGGAAGCGGTTCATATCAAAGACAACACACTCGTAAACGCAGTCGCTGGGGGTTCCGCCGTGAACGGCGCCGGCTGAAATGATGGCGGCATCCCCCTTGTGTAAAAGGTAAGAGCGTCCATCAATCAGCAGAGAAAACTCCCCGCTTAGAACCAGCATAAGTTCAAATTCCATGTGCCAGTGAAACGGCATTTCATAGCGCGGGTGCATTTTATCTACATAATAAAGCTCAATGGGAAAGTCAAAAGTGCCGCGCGTACTGCTTTCATGGGAGGCCAGAAACTTCATGGCGGGCATCTCCTAAAATATCAATATCGTCCAATATAATATCATTATACGCAAAGACGAGGGCAAATTGCAACAGTATAATACAAGTAAAGGACAAAATCCACTTTAGGAGGTACAAACTGTGCAAATCGAAGAAATCAAAGACCAAATCTGCGATGTCTGCCATAAAATGTGGCAGCTTGGCTGGGTCGCTGCCAATGATGGCAATGTCTCAGTTCGGTTGGAGGACGGAACTTTCCTTGCAACGCCTACGGGCATGAGCAAGAGCTTCATTACGCCGGACAAGCTGCTGCGTATTGATGCAAAAGGCAATGTACTGGAGGGGGCAGAGGGGCTGCGTCCGTCCAGCGAAATCAAGATGCACCTGCGCTGCTACGAAAAGCGCGCCGATGTAAATGCTGTTGTCCATGCCCATCCGCCGGCAGCCACCGGCTTTGCCGTGGCACATCGCCCGATGGATATGTACAACATGATTGAGGATGTGGCAGCCATCGGCGCTGTGCCACTGACTCCGTATGGAACTCCCAGCACGACGGAGGTGCCGGACGCAATCGAGCCGTATCTCAACGACCACGATGTTATGCTGCTGGAAAACCACGGCGCGCTGACGGTGGGCAGCGATGTCATCACCGCCTATTACCGCATGGAGAGTCTGGAACTGTGGGCAAAAATCACGATCAACGCAATCATTCTCGGCGGCAGCTACGATATTGACCGCAAGAATATTGATAAGCTCATCAATCTCCGCTCCTACTACAAAATTACCGGCAAACACCCCGGCTATCGCAAATTTGAGCGACGCGAAAAAGGTGAGCCGACGGACAAATAAGGAGACCCCGTATGCTGAAGAACATTCCGCCTATCCTTAGCCCGGAACTTCTGAAAGTCCTCTGCGAGATGGGACATGGCGACGAAATCATTCTCGCAGACGGAAATTTCCCGGCTGAAAGCATCGGCAAAGATGCCATTGTGATTCGTGCAGACGGGCACGGAACCGTAGAACTGCTGGAGGCCATCCTGCAATTTCTGCCGTTGGATCAGTATGTGGAAAAGCCTGTCGCGCTGATGAAAGTGGTTGATGGCGATCCGTGCAAGCCGACTATCTGGGATAGCTATAAACAAAAGTTGAACGAGAGCGGCAATGACCCGGCTAAAATTGAAATGGTGGAGCGCTTTGCGTTTTATGAGCGCGCACATCATGCCTATGCGATTATCGCCACCGGGGAAAGCGCAATCTATGCCAACGTACTTTTGAAGAAGGGCGTGGTGCAATGAGTAACACAGCAACTGTGCTGGCCTTCGACTTTGGCGCTTCCAGTGGACGTGCGATTCGAGCCGTGTACGATGGCCAAAACCTCACCTACGAGGAAATCCATCGTTTTGAAAATGTCCCCATCGAAAAGGACGGTCACCTCTGTTGGGATGTGGAAACACTGCTGAAAGAAATTCACACGGCCATTCAAAAGACGGGTACATTTGACAGCTTAGGATTTGATACATGGGGTGTAGATTTCGGCTTACTGGATACGGACGGTCATCTGCTGGCAAACCCTGTTCATTACCGCGATGCCCGAACGAATGGCAAACCGGAACAGGCCGCTGCCCGTATGCCTGCAGAAGAATTGTATGCCCATACCGGCAATCAAATCATGGCAATCAATACTTTGTTCCAGATGCTGGCTCTGCGGGAGCAGGATCCGGAACTGCTGCAAAAGGCTGAGCAGGTCCTTTTTATGCCGGATCTGTTTGCGGCTCTGTTGGGGGCCGAGCCAGTCTGCGAACGCAGCATTGCGTCCACCAGTCAGATGCTGGACCCCCGCACAGGGCAGTGGAGCAGGGAAGTGTTGGCCGCCTACGGCTTGAACGCAAACCGCTTCGCGCCCCTTGTTGCCAGCGGCACGGTGACAGGCACACTTGCAAACGGTGCGAAAATCATTGCGGTGGCAGGGCATGATACGCAATGCGCCTCGGCTGCTATGCCGTGTGCCGAGGAGGATGCCGAACACACGGCATTTCTCTCCTGCGGCACATGGAGCCTGCTGGGAACGGAATTGGATGCCCCGATTCTGACGGCGGACAGCTGCCAAAGCGGGCTGTCCAATGAACTAGGTGCAAACGGGAAAATCAATTATCTGAAAAATATCATCGGTCTTTGGCTGATTCAGGAAAGCCGCCGTGAGTACAAGCGCCGTGGACAGGCATATTCTTTCGCGGAGCTGGAGCAACAGGCACTTGCCGCCGAACCGCTGCGCAGTTTTATTGACCCGGATGCACCGGAATTTGTTGCCCCCGGCGATCTACCGGGCAGAATACAGGAATTTTGCCGCAAAACCGGCCAGCCCGTCCCGGAAACGGTGGGAGCCGTAATGCGCTGCATTTATGAAAGCCTTGCTCTGAAATATCGCTATGCGATAGAGCAGCTCTCCGCTGTAACAGGTCGAGCATTTACGACCCTGCACGTTTTGGGCGGCGGCACAAAAGACCGTCTGCTTTGCCAGATGACGGCAGACTGCTGCGTCCTTACAGTAAAGGCAGGCCCGGTGGAAGCTACGGCGCTCGGCAACATTATGATTCAGTTGAAAGCCTTGGGGTTGCTGGACTCCATCACACAAGGACGCCGGCTGATTGCGGAGACAGAGGTCATTAAAACATATACCCCAAGCACACAGAACTATGCGGAATGGAACGCCGCTTATGATCGTTTCAAAACCCTATTATAATAAGGAAGGTGCAACTATGCTGTATCCTAAAATTGGTATTCGCCCTGTCATCGATGGACGCTGGGGCGGTGTCCGTGAAAGCCTTGAAAATCAGACGATGCGCATGGCAGAAAATGCCGCCAAGCTGATTTCGGAGAATCTCAAGTACCCCGATGGTACGCCGGTGCAGTGCGTGATCGGCTGTACGACGATTGGCGGCGGTGCCGAGGCGGCCCGCGTAGCAGAGCAGTTTTCTACCCAGAATGTTACGGCAACGCTGTCTGTGACCCCCTGCTGGTGCTACGGTACCGAAACGTTCGACATGGACCCCAACACCATCAAGGCAGTTTGGGGCTTCAACGGCACCGAGCGCCCCGGCGCGGTGTATCTGGCTGCGGTTCTGGCAGCACACGCCCAGCGCGGTCTGCCTGCTTTCTCCATTTATGGCCATGATGTGCAGGAAGCCAACGATGATACGATTCCCGATGACGTGGCCGAGAAAATCCTGCGCTTTGCCCGGGGTGCTGTTGCCGCAGGCTGGATGAAGAACAAGGCCTACGTCAATATTGGCGCTGTGACGATGGGAATTGCCGGCAGCTTCTGCGATGCAGGTGTTCTGCAAAAGTATTTCGGCATCCGCGCCGAGTGGGTGGACGAGGTCGAGATCCTGCGCCGCATTTCCATCGGTATCTATGACCACGACGAATATGAAAAGGCGCTGGCATGGGTGCGCGAGAATTGCAAAGAGGGCTTTGATAAGAACCTCGGTAAGAACCTTCCGCCTGTCATCACGAAGTCGAAAATTGTTCCGGCCGACAAGGATTGGGAGTTTATCGTCAAGATGACCCTGATCATCCGTGACATTCTATACGGCAATCCGCGTCTGGACGAGATGGGCTGGCATGAAGAAGCGCTCGGTCGCAACGCTGTGGTCGGCGGCTTCCAGGGCCAGCGCCAGTGGACAGACTGGCTGCCGAACGCTGACTTCACCGAAGCCATCATGGCTTCCACCTTTGACTGGAACGGCCCGAAGGCCCCGACCCCGTTCGCTACCGAGAACGATACCTGCAACGGCATTGCCATGATGCTGGGCAGCCTTGTTTCCGGCTCTGCACCGTGCTTCCATGACGTGCGCACCTACTGGAGCCCGGAAGCCTGCGAGCGTGTGACCGGGCAGAAGCCTGACGGCGTTGCCGCCAACGGCTTTATTCACCTCATCAATTCCGGCGCGACAGCTCTGGATGGTTCCGGTGCCTGCGTGGATGCCGAGGGCAACCACGTGATGAAGCCGTTCTGGGAGTTGACCGATGCGGACATCAAGGCATGCCTGAACGCCACCGATTGGTGCCGTGCGGACTATGAGTACTTCCGCGGCGGCGGATATTCCAGCCATTTCCGCTGCAAGGCAGAGATGCCTGTTACGATGCTGCGCTTCAACATTGTGGAGGGCATTGGACCCGTCCTGCAAATTGCCGAGGGTTGGACGGCTGATCTGCCCGACGAGATCCACAACACCATCGACAAACGCACCGACCCGACCTGGCCGACCACATGGTTCTGCCCGCGCCTGACCGGACAGGGAGCGTTCACCGATGTGTACAGCGTTATGGCAAACTGGGGTGCCAACCATGGCGTGACCGTTTACGGCCATGTGGGTGCTGACCTCATTACGCTGGCCAGCATGCTGCGCATCCCTGTTACGATGCACAATGTCCCTGCCGAGAAGGTCTATCGCCCCCACGCATGGGCCAGCTTCGGCACACAGGATCAGCAGGCTGCGGATTATGCTGCGTGCAAGCAGTACGGGCCGCTGTATCGGTAAGTTACCTGTCGTAAATATTTTGCTGAAAAAATCTGACATAGCCCTTAATACCAGTTAAGGAGAGGTTTCCTTGGAAGCCTCTCCTTATTTTTTTCTTCTGGAGGTACACAACTAATTCAGAAAATAAAAAGTACCTTGAGGCCTCTTTTCTCAAAGTGCGGTTATATTTCATTGCCTATAACTTAATAGGCTTTTCCTCTATACGGAGAACCGCATTATGAGTTTGTCAAATGAATAACTCTGGCAATTCCACGCGAAAAACGAAATGGAATTACCACTGCCATATGCGAATCCTGACGGTACATGCTCCACACAGGTGGACATATACTGAAGAATTTGCGTGTGTCAATTTTCAATTCGACAAGATTCTTTGTCGCTGTCGTTCACCACCAGTATTCCCATCGAAGAAAAAATGATGGGACTACAGAAATGATAGGTACTGTCGGCAGCATAGCCACAGGCCGCTAATACACAATCAATACGTCCTTTTGCGTATTCGACTTTTTATTGCGTAATCATTGCGTCAAGGCGGACGTATTACGGTCACCTGCAAAACCTCCCAAAATCAGAAAATGCCCAAAACAAAAAGAGCCGTGCCTGAAAAAGTCAGGTACGACTCTGGGTGAAAATGTCCAACCTTTTTGGCTGAACCCTATTTTGAACATACTAATTGTAACACGCGGGATTATACACGTATATACAAGCGCAATGCGGATGTTGTGCAGATGTGATGCAAGTGCAGCAAAAAACTTTCGGGGCAGTGCATCCGGCGCAATCTTGATTCTTTGGTGTGCAGGCATTATAATGCAAAGGAAAGGAATCGTCATTTTTATGGATAACCAATTATTGCAGATACAAAACAGAACCTGCCGCATCTACGGCACTGCCAGCGCCGAATACCTGCTGCTACAAATGGTGGATGAACATGACCTTGCAGGGATGGAACGAGAAGTTGAAGCCATACATCGGCAAACCACACAACCATTTTTGCTGGCCGCTGTCCAAGTCAAGGATTGGAACGACGATTTGTCGCCTTGGCCTGCACCGCCCGTATGGGGCAAGCAGGGCTTTGGCGGCAGGGCAGGGGATACGCTTGCATGGCTGGCGCAGGCTGTGCCGAGCATCTGCCGGCAGTATTCTATAAAGGAAGACTGCAAGGTTGTTTTGGGCGGCTACTCACTGGCTGGACTGTTTGCTCTGTGGGCGGCAACACAAACGAACGCGCTGTATGGCGTGGCGGCGGCTTCGCCGTCCGTGTGGTTTCCCGGTTGGCCAGAATACGAAGCGGCGCACCCTATCCAAGCGCAGCGTGTTTATCTCAGCCTTGGTGACCGCGAGGAACATACCAAAAACCAGCCGATGGCGGCAGTGGGCGACAACATCCGCGCCCTACACAGCGCCCTGATCCGGCACGGCACAGCCTGCACGCTGGAATGGAACACAGGCGGCCACTTCAAAGATGTCGACCTACGGACGGCAAGAGCATTTGCTTGGGTTATGGAAGGGAAACAGTAACGTGACAATTCTAATAGATGCCGATGGCTGCCCGGTGGTAGATTTGACCGTACAAACAGCCACAAAATATAAAGTGCCCGTGCTGATTCTATGCGACACCGCCCACCAAATCCAACGCGATGGTGCGCAGACATTGACCTTTGACAAAGGGCCCGACGGCGTAGATTTTGCGCTAGTAAACCGCGTACATCCCGGTGACCTTGTAATCACGCAGGACTACGGACTGGCAAGTATGTGTCTGGCACGCCGCGCCCTCGTGCTGAACCAAAATGGCTTAGAGTATACGCCCGAAAATATAGACGGCCTGCTGTTCCGCCGCCACAAAAACAAAAAGCTCCTCCGTGCCGGAAAGCACCCCAAAGGGGCATCCAAACGAACGAAGGAGCAAGACATAACATATAGAAACACTTTAGAAAGAATTTTGCAGAGTGCGTAAAACTCTTTCTAAGTCATCTGAAAACGGTGTAACCGTTATTAAAAATTAAAGCCTGTTCTTACTACAAGCGACCGTAAACCTACATCTACACCTTGTCAGTTCTAATTTTATGCCAAACGGGAACAACGCTCTTTTTCTCTTGCATAAGTTTATACATCGTTTGGCGTAAGATTGGCGTATGGCATGATTTCAGTTAGAAACCCGCCAAAAGAAAAAGTCTGAAATTTCTCGTATCATCAAGAAATTTCAGGCTTTTTTGTGCTCAAATTGACAATTTACTGGTCAATAGGTTTCATCGTGGGGATTTGACCAGACTGTTTTATACAGGTCTTTATATCCCGTCATAAGCCGTTACGACAACATTTTTTCTTTCGCGGTGAGTTATGTATCTCTACATAAACTATTATATATCAACGCGCATTTGGTGTCAATATTGGTGTCAGTGGTGTCAGACGATTAGTAGACATCAAATTTTCCAGAAATGTTCTTTACGGAGCGTTCTTTCAGTTCTTTCTGTGCTTCTGCATAGATTTCCATTGTCGTTTTGATGTCCTTATGGCCCATCACTTCTTGAATCACCTTAATATTGGGTTCAATCTCGCAGTAGCGGGTGCAAAAGGTGTGCCGCAGCTGGTGGCAGCTGAAATCCGGCAGGATAACAGGAGCGCGGTCTTCTGCTGCTGCCTGTTCCATTTCCTGCGCATTGTACGCAAGCACAAGCCGGTCAATTTCGCGGTTAATTGCTGCCGGATTGTGGGGCTGCCCAAAGCGGTTGAAAAAGACGAAATCGGTATAGCCGTCAATTACAGTTGTACACCTAACACCCAATTCTTGCTGCCGAATTTTTTCGTCTTCCAGCGCCTTGCGGACGCCCTTCATCATCGGGATAGTTCGGCATCCGGCGCTTGTCTTTGGCGTTGTTACGGAGAAGTAGCATTTTCCATCTGTATGCTTCCGATAGACCAAGTTATGATTGATAGAAATCGTGTTGTTTTCCCAATCAATGTCGCACCAACGCAGACCGACAAATTCTGCAATGCGGCAACCCGTTCCCAACAGGACGGCGAACAAAATGCTCCAAGCGTAGTACAGCGGCTTAGATTTCAGAAACTTCACGAACGCATTCTGCTGTTCCAAGGTCAACGCTTTGCGCTTCGGGCGTTCGTAATTATTGGCCTGCTTAACTTCGCGCAAGACACCATCCGTTGGATTCTTACGGATATAGTCATCGTCCACAGCAACCTGCAAGACCTGCCGCAGTACGTTGTGAATAGTTTCCAGCGTGTTAATCGCCATCGTCTTGCCAATATCGTTGCTCCTTGTCAGGTCATTATAAAGACCAAGGATTGTCGATTTGCGAATGTCCTTGATTTTCATCTTCCCGATTTTGGGGCCGATAAAGTGGTCATACATATACAGGTAATTTACATAAGTGGACTGCTTTAGACCGACCTTGTTCTTCTTCCACAGCTTATATACGTCATCCAGACGCAGGTTGCTTCCGGCGCTGCTGATACCATCGCTTTTATTGCGGTTGATTTCCGCTTCTTTTTTACGCAGTTCGCGCAGCGTCTGTGCATAGGTGCAATGGCGCTTCTTGTCACTGTCAATCCACCGATACATGTACCGATGTTCCTTTTCGCGGTAACTCTCACCATCTTTCAGTACACGGTTATTCTTATCTTTACGGCGTTCCATAGGGTACTCCTTTTCTACTCTATAAAGCAGAAAAGGCTTTACATCTGTCATTATAACAGGCGTAAAGCCTTTTTGCCAGCCTAAATATTACGTTTTTCTATAATTTTGGTGTCAATGTGATAGGTTCAGATAAATCCCTGAGCGGGCCGTAGGCCCGATCAGGGATTCTTTCTGAATTAAATCACATCTGTATCGATGAGGTTTTCTTCCAGCATCCGGCGCTTAATAAGGCGCTTGCTTCCATTGAAAATTACAAACTGGCAGTTCGGTTCGTCCGTCATTTCCCGCAGTTTGTTAATGCCGATGCCAAAGTAAGCAGCAGCTTCATCCAGCGTAAGACAGTATTTCTCCCAGATAGGGACTTCGTACTTCATAAAATGTCGCCTTACCTCAATCGATAACCGAGCAGAAGGGTCGTCTTTTCACTACCGTCACGAGGACGCCTGCGGACAACAGTTCCAATCGCCTGCAAGGACTTCTTAAAGTTGGTGCTGTTTTCCGGCATGCAGCCGTTGACATCACACCATTCTTTATAGCGCTCGTAAACCGCTGCCGTGCGAGCTTCACCCGTTCTATCTTCAATGAGCTTTTCTTCCGCAAACAGCGCAATCTTGTTGCTATCGCGGCTGTATTCCTTGGTGGCTTCCACGACCGCCGCCGGAGAGTCCAATCCTTCCTTCTGCAGCAACTGCCAACCGGCAATCAGCCAATTCAGGATGGCGCTCTTGGCCTCTTCTTCCGCAAACAGATGTTTCAAATTCGGGTCCTGCTCCTGCGGTTCAAAATGCCGGTCAAACGGGATGACGCGCACACGATTGGACGAGAACAGCGACATATCATCCACGCTGGGAAGATAGTTGGTGTTGATGTACAATTTGAATTGCGGACGGAAATCGAATGAATTGCAGTGCAGGAAGCGGGCATTGATGCTGTCATTGCCGGTCATGCTTTTTACCTGCGCAGCGTTCAGCCGCATCCCGCGCGAGGGTTCGGAAATATTGGCAAGCCGTCTACCCGCAAGACGGGCAAGGTCTTCGCTCGGCCCGGAACTGTTGCGCTGCTTTGCTGCAATCGTTTCCGGGGCAACGGTCAGGCCGTAGTCGCCAAACACACGCAGAACGCTTTCCATCAGGGTACTTTTTCCGTTGCGAGTGGTCGCACCGTACAGGAAAAACAGACATTCAAAACGGGAATCGCCGCTAAGGGCGTACCCCAGTGCTTTTTGTAAAAATGCACTTTTATCTGCATCGCCGCTCATGACTTCGGTTAGGAACTGCTCAAAGCGGGGGCACTTTGCATTGGGGTTGTAAACGACATCTGCAATCTTGGTGATTTTGTCGTCAGGGTTGTGGCTGCGAAACTGCATAGTCTTCAAATCCAACGTACCGTTTTTGCAGTTGAGCAAATTCACGTCTGCGTCAAACTCGCCCATTCCGATGTTGTAAACACTGGCAGCATCGTCAAGGATGGTTTTGCGATAATTGCGCGTCATCCAGCGCAAGGTGTACTTCAGATACTGTTTGCGCTCATTTTCATCCTGAATTGCAAATGCGTAATGGGTCAGTGCATCGCCAATGGCCTTACACATTTCCATCGTTGCCATGTTGCCTTCATCGGGCGTCCAGCGAGCTCCATCATAGATGAACCACGATTTGCGGCTTGCTACATAGCGGGCCTGCCCCCTGACAATGTCAGAAAAGAGCCGTCCGCTTCCGTTATCGGTAGTAGAATACTTGGGATTGGAGTGAGGGTTAAATTTCTTGATGACAATGTAATAATCGATGTGGGTTTTCAGCATCAACGGGGCAGATGTGGCAACTACCGTAACAGCTGCTGCGCTGCATTGTGCCGTGGGTACAGCCGATACAGCGGGAGCCAGTTTCCTGTTCCGGGTCACTACATCAAGAGTTTCCTTCAGTTTTACAACTGCTTCCTCGCCCTTTGCTGCGATATAGTCGGAGACGTCTCCCTTTTCTGGGATTTCCGGCCACAAGTTATTCAGCTGCATAATGCCCGTGTTGTAATTGGTAGGCTTAAGTGCTTTAAGTGCGGCCTTTGCATAGTCACGACCTGTATCATCGTTATCCGGCAGGATGATAATCACCTTGTCGGAAAAGTATGCGACATACTCATTTTCCCAATGGGCGCCATTCGGCAGGCTGGCCGCCGGGAGACCATATTTCGTAAGCGTGTCAACATCTTTCTCGCCTTCAACCAAGAAGACTGCTTCCGCCTTTTCCAGTACCGTTCCATTATACAGAGGAACATTCTTCGGTTTATGGTAGTCGTAGCTGCCGTCAGGTTTTTTGCTGCGCCAGAAGAAGGTTTTGTTCTTATAACGGACTTTCTCTGCAACGAGTTCTCCGTTTTTGTCAAGGTACTTGTAGATGGCGGCAACCTTCCGTTCCGGGTCAGAGCCTTTAGGCTCTGATCCGGAACTTCCACCATCCGGGAACAGGATACGCATCGTCAGCCCAATGGCTGCGAGGATTGCTTTGGTGTCGCCGCCACCGTGGTCACACATAAGAATAGTGCCATCGGGTTTCTCGGTGATGTACAGGCTGGGTTCCTTCTCGTCACGGAGAGGGCTGTAAGCCCGATAGGTGTTCGGGCCAACCTTCTTCACGCCTTTCAGGCGGGAGAGGATGGTCTGGAGGCGGTCACTTACGTTTTCATATACGATTTTCATAATTCAATTTCATAGCGCGCTACGCTCCTTTTCTTTTTTTGAGCTCAACTTTAGTATATCTGTTCTATATGGCAGACACTATTAGCGTATAACAGCAGTATGCTGTAACTTTACCCGTATAGTGCAGTATGCTGTTAAAGTTGCAAAAAATAAGGAGCAGCTGCTTTCACAGCCACTCCTTAAAAGTGTATTTTTAGTTTTACAGATGCATTTGAATGATGCTCAGGCGGTCAATTTTGTAATTGGTTGTCCTACACGCCGTTTATGGCTGCTCCCGCAGTTCCTTGTAAACCTCATGCAGGAACACACCCAGCACGCGGTGCTTGATGTCATCATTGCTCAGCAACAGGCTGAAGAAATCCTGATTCTGGGAAAGTCCCTCAATCAGCGCGTCATCTGTATTGTCGTAGAAGCTGAACTCAAAATCCTGCTCAGTGTTGTTTTTGGCAGAGGTCTTCAACTTTTCTGAGTGCAGCAGCAAGTCCTTGATTTGCAGCATAACCTTCGTCATGGCGCTGCTATCATAGCCCTTGCCTGCGCGGGAGTTCACCTCGTCAATAATTTCCGACAGGTGCTTTACTTCATCCACGGTCAGACCGACATCGGCTCCGCTCAACTTTACGTTCGGGGCGCTGGCGTGGCGTTGCTTGTTGCCTTTATCGCCCTGACTTTCCTGCCAAAAATTCGTAGCTTGAATCTTATCTTTCAAGCTGATGCCGCCGCTGTTGCCAACGACCAGATAGGTCAGCAGCAGGTTGACAAACACATATTTTTTGTGCAGTTCCGGGTCGCCAAAGCTGGATGCCATCGACAGGAACTCATACAAACGTACAAAGCCACGGCAGTTCTTGGTAAAAGCACGCTGGTGGTCCTCGTTGAACTGATTCTTCAGCACATTCACAGCACGCTGGATGCACTGGTAAACCAGACGGTCCTCTTTGGCTGTGGTACGCTTGCCTTTCGGATTGTAGACAATACTTGCAACCGTATCCACATCACGGTCATCCAGAACATTGTAGCCGTCAATCTTATTTTCCAGTTCGCGGAGCTGGGCAATTGTAGCTGTGTTGGACAGCACCGTTGTGGTGTAGAACGGCGCAAAGGCATCTTCCATTTCCTCTGCATGGTTCACAAAGTCCATGACCACGACCTTTTTGTCAAAGGGCGGGCATACACGGTTCAAGCGGGAAAGCGTCTGTACTGCATTTACGCCGCGCAGCTTTTTCAGCACATACATGGCGCAGAGCTTTGGCTGGTCGAAACCGACCTGATACTTGTTTGCCACCAGCAGGACGTTATACTCGTCCCCATCAAAGACTTTCGGCAGTTTATCCTCGGCAAAGCCGTTCATGCTCGGTTCGGTGTATTCGGTATCGTCAATTTTCACTTTGCCGGAGAACGCCACCAGCGCCTTTACATCCTTGTAATTATGGCGGGTGACATAGTCCTCAAACGCCTGACGATACTTCACAGCAGCCTCGCGGGATGCCGTGATAACCATTGCTTTTGCCTGCCCGCCAAGTTCCTGCATGACAGTGGAACGGAAGTGCTCGACAATGATATTGACGCGCTGATTGATATTGTCGTCAAACAAATCAATATAGCGTGCAATCTGCCGCTTGGCGGCAATCGTCTTCATCTCCGGGTCGTCTTCGATGGTCTTGTTCAGCTTGTAGTAGGTCTTGTATTCGATATAATTTTGCAGCACATCAAGGATATACCCCTCCTCAATGGCCTGCTTCATGCTGTACAGGTGGAACGGCTGATACACGGGATGTCCGTCTGCATCAATGCTTTCACGACCAAACAGGCGCAGCGTCATCGGCTTTGGCGTGGCAGTAAAGGCAAAGACCGACACATTGGGGGCCTTGCCGTGGCGCTGGATTTCGTTCTCGATAGCATCCTGCGCATCGGCTTCTTCGGGACCCTCGTTCTGCCCCAGCGTATTTTTGACCGCAATCATATCCTTGCCGGACGTGGACGAATGGGCCTCGTCAATGATAATGGCAAAGGTCTTGTTGTTCTGGTTCTGCGCCAGCTTCCAGAAATCCACATAGAGGAATTTCTGAATCGTGGTGACAATGATTTTGTAGTTGCCTTTCAGCGCATCGGCAAGGTCGGCAGAGGTCTTTTTGTCATCAATGGTGCAGACAAGTCCACTCTTATGGTCGATACCTTTGATAGCATCCTGCAACTGGCGGTCCACCACAACACGGTCAGTAATGACCAAAACGCTGTCATAGACGATGTGATTCTGCGTATCGTGCAGGGATACCAGCCGATGCGCCAGCCATGCGATGGTGTTGGTCTTGCCGGAACCTGCGGAATGTTCAATCAGATAATTAAGCTGTGTGCCGTTGTACTCGGCATCCGCCAAAAGCTGACGGACGGCATCGCGCTGATGATAGCGCGGGAAAATCAGCTTTTCCTTGACGGACTTTTTCCCTGTAAGTTCGTCCACGACCTGCTCACGCCGGATGAATACGAACTTGGTAATCAGTTCAATCAGGCTGTCACGGCGCATAATATCATCCCACATATAATGCATCGGATAATCGTCCACGCCGTCATCCAAGGGGTTGCCTTCCCCGGTGTTGACACCCTCTCCGCGTCCACGGTTGAAGGGAATAAAGCGTGTGCCCAGACCGTCTAGCTTGGTGGTCATATAGCAGGTGTCGAGGTCCATTGCAAAGTTGACCAGAGCGCCAGCTTTGAACAGGAATAGGCGGTTCTTCGGGTCGCGGTCCTCGGAATACTGCTTGATTGCCATGCGGTAGTTCTGACCTGCGCTCTGGCATTTCAGCTCAAAGGTCGCAATGGCAAAGCCGTTCAGGAACACAACAAGGTCGATGCGCTGGTCATCGTTAATCCAGACTTCCTCCATGATGGAAAAAATGTTGGCATTGTACTTGGCGACAAGGTCGATGTTGTAATCGGTGGCGGGCTTACTGTACAGCAAGTCCAGATGCATATTGGAAATCTCAATGCCGGATTTCAGCGTTTCGATAAGGCTGCTGCCCTTGTTGTCGATGCTCTGGAGTATGAACTTGACGATGGTTTCCTCGGTCTGCCCGTTGTAGATTTTCCGCAATGCCGCCATTTTGTCCGGCTGTGTTGTGTTCAGAAAGCGGAACAGCAGTTCGCGGTCCATGGCCGTGGTGCGGTCATAATTCGTTTTGCATTTGCGCTCTATGTAGCCGTTATTATCAATTAAATAGTCGATGATATAACGCTGATAGTCGCGCTCTGTTCCGATAATTTTCACAGAACCACCTCCTAATACATGTTTACAAAACGATGCCGAAATTTGATATTAGTCGTTGATTGTATTGTATGCGTCTCTCGTTATTTCTTCGCAAACGGCATCAGTGCTATCGGCAAATAGAGATTCTCTACTGATTCCAAACAGTCGAAGGTCTGATAAGATTTGGGACTTTGATGCGCTATTGATTTGTATTTTCATTGCAATACTGCCGTGGTCTTTGGAAATAGAAGCTATCTCTTGGCTAATAATCACTGTGCCATCATGGTCATAGTCAATCCTGTTTGGAAAAAGAATGTAACGTCCCTGCTGCATTTTTTGACGGATGCTTGTAAACGGAGCATAAATAAAAAGAGGTTCTTGCAGCAGGCCATCAATCCAAGTATCAAATTGGGTAGGCAACCCTTGGGCATGTTGCTCATCAACTTTCTTATCAAGAACTTGTGCCAAGTATCGCTGTTCCGCAAAATAGTTGAAACTCATAGCTTTTTTAACAAAGTCCGTTGCGGAAGTCCAAGTTCCTTCACATAGTCTATAGGAATCTGCAACAGCTTGTAAAATCGGATAATTCGTTACGCTTTTGGAATTTTCCTTAAAGACAATAACTTCTCCATCCTTGTCACCACAAGATGCGCATGCAAAATACAGCGCCACAAGGGCATTCTCCGTTACGTCCAACAGTCTGGTAGGAATACCGTGATGCTGTGCTAATGCTAATAACTCTATTGGCTTTAGGTCATCAGTAAAAATTGAAGGCAACTTGTATTTTGCCATTTCCAGCAGATTTCGTTCCTCATTAAAAATCGTAATATCGATTTCACTATGCCTCCCACGAGCAATGGATGGAAGCAATTCATACGAAACATCTGCTTGTCCGCGAAATAGTGGCACCTCGTTGACCATAGGATATTCTTTATGAAATGTTTTCCTAATATCGCAGATTGCTTCCACATATTCGTCTACGGTACTTATAGACACTCCCTGCATTAAATCACTTCCTTTTTACCCGTCACATATTCGTAGATAAGAGATTTTTTGTAGGCACTAAGCAATTCGAGTTGTTTTCTTTTTTGCTCAATAGAAAGTTCAATCTCTTTGCATTTATCATTCAAATAGCGTGCAATTTCTTTTTGTTCATGAAGAGGAGGAACAGGAACTTTGAAATTCATGAAGGCAGATGTTTGTAAGCGCCAACGTCCAAGTGTGGATACACCTTGACCAAGTGAATAGAAGATTCTGCACATATAGCAACATTGCATTACATATTTGTAATACTCGGTATCATTTTGAGTTTTATCCCTAAGTCTAAACACACGATAGTCTGGACTTGTAACACCAAATTGGTCTGAACAATCAATCCAACCAGTAAGTAAATCCATGTGGTTCATAACATAATCAGAGGGAAATACAAACTGATAACCGCTGTAATTTTCTGCAATTTGGCCCTGATTTCCTGAAATATCTTTTACTTTTAAGCCTTTTTGCGTGACAGAGAGAATATTATACCCCTCACGGCCCGCAATTCGTTTTACAATCTCAAAGAGATATTTAATGTCAACCAATTTCCAGCTTTGAGGAATTTCCTTCCAAATATCTGATGACGCATTGGCTGTTTTTTCTCCATTGATTCCTTTAGAAATCGCTTCAAATACAAGGGAACGCTTGTACTGCTCTAATATTTCAATTTCTTTCTGAATGTCAGCAGAGATGGCATCAATTTCGGAACATTGGGAATCGAGAAAAGTAGCTATTTTCCCCTGTTCTTCAAGTGGAGGTATGAGTAACATGGTATTTTCAAAGTTATACGCCGACAAGTCCCATTGTCCCACCCGGATTCCTCCGGATATACGCGCAAATTCGGCAGCATATAATTTGCTGCGAAGTAAGTAGTGAAAGTAACCACGATTAAGCGCATCATCTGTAAATTTATAGACATAATATGCTGGACTGACGATACCTGTATATCGCGATACAGCCATCGAACCCTGCCATGCTTTCATTTTGTTGATAACAAAATCGCCTTTGCGAACGTAGCGATAATTAGAAGTGTCCTCTGATGTTACATTATGATTATCATCTCGGCTATCTTTTGGGATTACGCCATACTCTCTATACACCGATAACACTTGTGCATTGCCGGGATTGCGCATTCCCAAAGCCTTTAGATGATATTTTATTTTATCAACTTTCCAGCTTTGTGGAACGATTCCCAAATAGCCGTAATTTGAATCTTTCATTTCACGCATAGTTCCACCACCTTACCCAAACAGTTTTGCAATGCGCTGGCTGACAGATTGCTCCAGTTCCGTGAACTGTTTAGCCAGTTCCTCGCTGGGTACAGGCTGCTCGTACTTGTAGAAATACTGCGTGAAGGGAATCTCCGCGCCCGTCTTGATAACAGGCTTCTTGGCATCCACCTTTTCTTCCCAAAACGCCTTTGCATCTGGCACATGGGGCAGAACCTCCCGTGCCATATAATCATCGATGGATTCCTCATAAGGCACACGCTCGGTATCTTTAGAATCCTTATCATAGAGAATTGCGCCGTGCTTATCCCGCTGGATTTCAGCGTTCTTATCCATCACGGACAAGCCATCCGCAATTTTGTCCAGCAGCTTTTTATCATCGGTCACTTTTGCCAGTGCCTTGCGCAACACCGGCATAAAGACTTCCGGGGAAAGATAGACTTCATCCGAAACCGCATCCTGCAAAGCAGAGATAACAGCCTCGTAGACAGGCTTTTGCTCATACAGCTTGTCCAGCTTCATTTTGTCCTTGACGGAAATCTGTGCGCCCTGTTCTTCCAGTTCATCGACCTTGGCGGGGTCATATACGGAATTCAGCGTACCGTCCGCCAACATCTGGTCAATGCGCTCCTCCGTAATGGCATAGCTGCGCTGCAACGGCTGCATGACCGTATATTCGCGGTACATAAACTCTTCGTTCTTGAAGATTTTGCAGTATTCGTTCGCTTCAAACGCCGTGTACAGTTTAACGATTCTGTCGCGGTCCTCCGGCAGCAGTTCGTTTTTCTTGTTGCCTGCCGCCTTGCGCAGCTTGTGGAAGATGCTAGTGGCATCAATCAACTGCACATAGCCCTTGCGTTCCGGGCGCTTGTTCTTGGACAAAATCCAGACATAGGTAGCGATACCCGTGTTGTAAAACAGGTCGGTGGGCAGTGCGATAATGGCTTCCAGCAAATCCTGTTCCAGAATCCAGCGGCGAATCTGGCTTTCGCCGGATGCCGTACCGCCTGTAAACAGAGGGCTGCCATTCTCGATAATCGCAGCGCGGCCAACCTTGTCATCCATCTTATCAATAGCCGACTGCATGAAAATCAGCTGGGAGTCGCCGCCGCTCGGCAGACCTGCACCCCAGCGTCCATTCTTGCCGCGCTTGAACTCATTGCGGACCGCATCTTCCTGTCCGGCCTTGGCATCTTTCCCGGCCCACGGAGTACCGAAGGGCGGGTTTTCCAGCACAAAGCGCATCTTGATGTTGGGGAAGCAATCCTCTTTGAAAGTATCCGCGTTGCGGAAGTTTTCAGTATTCTGGTCCTTAATCATCATCTCGGCCAGACCGACAGCGTAGGACTGGGGCATGAACTCCTGCCCGAACAGACGCACATCGGCACTGGGATTGTAGTGCTTGATAAAGCTGTACGCCGTGCTAAGCATACCGCCCGTTCCGCAGGCTTGGTCACAGACAGTGACAACCTTGCCATCGTCGAAAATATCGTCACAGCCCTCGCTGATAAGGACAGCAACAAGGCACTTGATAATATCGCGGCCCGTGTAAAACTGACCGGCATCCACATTCTGATAGAACTTGCCAATCAGATGCTCAAAGATATAGCCCATCTTGATGCTGTCGTAGGTCTTGGGGTCCAAATCCAAGTCGGCAAATGCCTGCACCACGCTGAACAGACATCCGTCCTTATCCATCTTGTCGATATGGCTGAACATTTCAAGTCCATTGAAGATTTCCTGCACTTCGGCGGAGAAGCCTTGAATGTACACTTTGAAATTGGATTTAATGTTGTCCGGCTCGTTGCACAGTTCTTTCAGTGTATAGGGCGAGGTGTTATAGAACTGATAGCCGGAAATGCGGTACATTGCCTTCGGCGGATAGTTCGGGTTCTTGGCGAACATATCGGTGACGGCCTTTTTGGTCGGCTCCAAGGCACACTCCAAGCGGCGCAGAATCGTCATCGGGATAATGACATCGCCGTACTTATCCGGCATATAGGAGCCGCGCAGTTTGTTGGCGATGCTCCAGATAAAGTTTACTTCCGGGGTGACATCAATCGGGGATTCATCCCACAAAGCGTCAAAGGCAATTTTGTTCGACATTGTTTCCTCCGTTTGTTCCTCTCTCGAAAGATACTGCCTGTCTTTTTTCAACGGCTTCAAATCCAGCAAGACATGGCTGTATTCTTCCAGCCCGTAGCCTAACAGGTTTGGATATATGGATAAGGGAATTCCAAAATTATGGAGATAGATTTCAGGCACGACATCAGTTTTGACCGCAGGTGTGCTAATTTTTGCAGTTGTTATGCGGTCAACCGTTGTAAAATACATTTCCTTATGTATCGCGTATTCTTCGTGAGATTTTTCGTTTGGCTCTTGCGCCGCAAAATAGTTCGCCATCATCGCAGCACCGTACAAAACACGGGCACGAATCTTCTTAAAAGATGCTGCGCGTGACCAACGTGCAGATTTACTTTTTTCATTTGACTTGACACAATCCATCAAAGGTTTCTCCGCAGCTAATATGGCCTTTTCATATCTACCGCGGTCAACACCATTGTACTGCACTGCAAAGCGTACAACAGGCTCCTGCGCCTGAATCATATATTGCTCTAACTGTTCATACCGCAGGATATTGTACTTGTCGCTGGAAATCCAATCGTTCACCAGCTTGCACTGGCCCGTAGTTTTACGGTAAATATCCATACCGGCTTCTTTTAGCCCATATGCAACGCCAATTCGAGGGAATGCATCCAGCACTTTTTTGAGAAGGATGTAGTCTTTGCTGTTGGTCGGAATTGCCTCGTCATCATTATCAAGCAGTGTCCAATTTCGCCGCAGTAAAGGATAATTCTTGCTATCATCGTTGCCTTTTTTGACCGTTTCCAATCCGTTCAGCAAACGCTTACGCACATCCAGCCGGTCTACCATAATTGTTTCGATGGGAAAATTTGTCTTGGCAAAATTAAATGCCGCGCTGTCTATGCTGGTAAAAACGCGTTGGATATTCTGCTTGTTCTTTAGCTTGCTCAAAAAGGCTTTTGCGGCTTTTGTATCCTCGTAGAGGAAAAATTCAATCAGTTTTTCAGTATCCACGTTCGCACATAGGCAACAATCAGCTTGTTGCCCCTGCACATTCAATGTGATAGTGTACAAGCCAAGCGTAGAAATATTATCCCAATCGCGCTCTTTGTCATACTCATCCACTGCCTTATCAAAGCATTTATCGACTGTATGTGGGGAAATATCAAATATTTCAGCAAGCGTATTTATCTCCATATGCATAGCCTGCTGTCCAAGATGTTCTTTCACCTGCAAGGTCAGCTTTTTGTCTTCTTTATCCACAAGTTTGGAATCATCCTGCATTCTTGCATTGTATGTTTTCTGCTCAGAATAGCAGTTATAGCAAAGCCAGCGTATGCGGCGCAGATAAAGCGTTGCCGGGTGAATTTCGTAGGTGGGTTTCCTTCCCTCGTGCGGGATTTCCACTCTGCAATAATGCGTCAGCTTGGATTCCGACACGCTGGCAATCGCATCCTCCAGATAGGGTTTATGGCATTCCGGGCATTGTCCAACACCTTGTTTACACACCCAGTATGCAGCTGGAATTCCGCCCTTGGATGGTTCGTAACCGTAGACGGCATAATCATCCGGCAGGTCGATTTCCTTCAACCTTGCATTGTATTTAGCGGTATCAGCCGCTTTGAGAATCCACTTCCCACGGATAAAGTGAGCCGATGTTTCCGTGTATGACCAATTGGTTGACATCCTATACCCCCAATTCCCGCATTTGGGTACACTTACACAATATTAGAATTGTACCATAAATCCATAAAAATGGGAACCTTTTTCCAGTTACGTTGCCAAAAAACGTGCGTTGGGGCAGTATGTGGCAGGTATTTTCATAAAAACTAAAAAGGCAACCTTTTTTAGAAATGAACTAAATCACTTGCCCCAAGCTGCCCCGGAAAGATTTACGCAAAAGAAAAAGGAGCAGCCCACTTGGAAAATCCAAGCTAACTGCTCCCGGTTGCCGCTTACGAAACGTTTTTTTGCAACGTCATTTGAAGTAAAAGTTCTTGTGCAGCCGCACGGCCCCGTCATCGCAAATAACCATGAGGTCATGTTCCAAGTGTGCGAGGTCTGCGGGCTTGATGATAGGCTGCGGCTTCTGGCTGGTATCGGCGACCAACAGAGTGTGTTTTTCTCCTATCATTTTAGAAAAGTATTCCTGTGTTTCGGTATCCTTGCAGCCGAGCAGAACGGTAAACTTAAAGTTGCCCAGCATAGCTTTCCGTTCGTCTTTGCCGTAAATCATATCGAGGTCGGCCAAGGACTGAGTCAGCACCATAATACGGATGTGACGCTTTCGCAGTTTGCGCAAGGCCTCGGTGATTTGCAGCTTGCCGAACGAGGCAAATTCGTCAAGACAAAATAGAATCATCTGCTTGTGTTCCGGCGGTCTGCATGAAAAGTATTCCATCGACTGGGCCGTAATAATGCGCAGCAGGTCGCCATAGATTTTGAGTTTTTCGTCCGGGATGAAAATATAAATGCTGTTCTGCTCCAAAGTGGCCGGACAGATGGATTTCTCATAAGTCGGAACTTTTCTAAGTGCATTTTTAATTTTGCTGTTCGTTGCAAATAGTTTGAGCGCGTCATCTGCACTCTGCTTGCAGCCTGCGGTATTTTGCTCGCTGGCCCCGGCAAAGGAACTAATATATGCGTTGGCTGCGGTGTTTTCCTGTTTGGCAATATCGTTCAGCAGGGAGCGCCAATCATGGCCGAGGAAAAACTCGCAGATTTCGATAAAGCCCCAGCCCATACCATAGTAGCAGATAAGGGCTGCCGTTATCATCTTGCGCCCGTTTTTGGTGAAAAATACTCCCGCCTCGCTGTCGTTGGCCTTGTCCGGCAGCAGCAGATAGGCCAGCTGCTCCAAGCGCTCCTGCCGCTCGGTGTCATCTGGGGCCGCATCAATGGACGCAAACACATCATACGGAATACAATCCGCCGCCGTAGGGTCAAAATGATTTTGTTCTCTGTCTGCACATTGGCGGATATGTCGCCGGATATGTCAACAACAAGAGCCGTGCCCTGCCAACTCCGCAAAGTCGGAATCAGTAGGGCACTTGTCTTGCCTGTGCCGGATGGCCCCATTACGAGGATGTGCCCCTCGTCCTGTTCGGGGGAGTAAGCCATCAGACCAAATTTCTTGCCCAGCAACACGCCCTGCGCCTTTTCTTTGGGGCGATAGACGATGTTTCTGCGGGCGAACGGATTAGGCAGATGATTGGCCTGCCCGCGCAGATACACCAGCAGTGCTAGCACAACCAGCAGAATCAGTGTTGCGCCATATAGATAGCAGTTGATAATCCATACAATCTGTTTCATGGCCGTTCCTTAAAAGTGAAGTCCTTGTTCAATTTTGGATTCTCCAAAATATAATGCAGGGCGTTCCTCTTTCTGCTGATATTCCTGCTCACGCTCGGCTTTCAGCTGCGCGACAGTGCGGTTGCCACCCTGCCGCTTTGTTACGCCGGTCATAACGTGGGCATCTTCCAGACCGTGTTCGTCCAGATAGCGTTGCAGGTCAGGATGAAAATTGCGCAGTTCGCGGCGGTCAAGAACATCGTTCGCACAGATTTTGTAGCCCTGTTCGTGCTTCAAATCTTCCTCGACAGGAATGAAACAGAAATGCAAATGCGGTTGGCCTCCCTCGTCATCGTGGACGATGGCCTGTACGACATTTTCCTCTCCATAGCGGCTTGCCATAAAATCGTATGAAGCACAGAAAAAGTCGTCATAGCGGGCAGGGTCTAAATCCTGCGGGGCAGTCACTATCCAGCCGACCATCACTTTTACATCGTCACGGTTATAGCAGTACAGTTCCGATTTGCGCTGCAAAAAATAGTCGTACTCGGTCATGCCCCGGTCTGGCGACAGAACATAGTCATGTTCCAGCCGCTCCGGGTCAATGTCCCGGTTGCTCGAATTTTCGATTGTTCGCCGGTTGTGGCGAAGTTGATTGCGGACTGCGCCCGCACTGAACTTCATGGCACACGCCATCATAATCTCTCCTTTCTCGGCGGGGATTCATGCCCCATCCGATTGCGGCTTAAAATGCACTGCAAAATCAGGCAGCGCATTTAGCCTCCGTCTGCTGTGTCATACAAGGTATGGTAGTTTCTGCTGAAACTCCCACCGCCCTTGCGGGCTTACCTTGCCAAAGGAGCGTGACCCCTCTGGACTCCCCGCTGCCGACAAGGCCCGCTTGCCGTCAGTGGGGGCTGCGGCCCCCATCAGAACGACTTTCCGCCGTTCTTGCCCCCTTGGGTTTGCAGCCGTCTGCCGTGATGCACTATCACGCATCACACCACTGCTGCCATGCTGCAAAATCAATGAGATGCAGCAATTTCAGGCCGTCATACCAGTCAAAGTCTTTCTTCGGCTCGTTGGTGTATACAATCGTGGCCAGCACATTGTATACGATGGCTTCGTTCCAGATGTACTCCCAATTTGCAAGAGCATCTTCCACCAGCCCGTTATATTCGTCCTTAGAGGGGACATAACCGGGGACACGCTCTTTCAGCAGTGCAACCACACTATCCATATCCGACTGCACACATTCGTTGCAGGTAGAGATTTTCCCGTTGTCGTCCGCGCCAAACGGAAAGCGTCCAAGAATCTGTCTTAGAATGGCGCAGTCACGGATAGGGTGCTTTCCTAGCCAACGGATTCCGCGGGATATGCTCTGTTTGACGAGCCACGCATTCAGCGTTCCGGCTTCATGCTCCTGAAGGATGAAGCCTGCTTCAATCCCCAGCTTTTCCGATACCGGCAGGAACTTGTCAAGGAAAGCGTTGTTGGCGAACTCGCTTGCGTCCACCTTTTCTTCCTTGACCACGCGGTTGAGCAGTGCATTGTTTGTTTCGGACAGTTTGATAGTAATTTTCATTGTTGTACCTCAACTTTCTTCTTAGCCCTTTGCAGGGTGCTTCGGGAAATGCCTGTCATGGCCTCTACCTGTTTATAACTATACTCACTTAGTAACCCAAGTGCGTGTTCCACCTGCAACGCCGTGAATTTTTGCGGGCGGCCATCTCGGAAACCCGGTTTTGCCATCGCTGCCTGTCGGCCACTCTGAGTGCGCTCGATTATCTGCGCTCTTTCAAATTCAGCAAAAGCAAGCAGCATCGTTGCCACAAGCCGCCCCATAGGGGAGTTGTCCAACAGGCCCATATTGAGAATGTGAACGGCAACACCTTTATCCCGCAGCAAATCCACATACTGCAAACCTTCCTTTGCTGACCTGCAAAACCTATCCATTTTGCAGACCACCAAAGTATCACCTGCCTGTAAGGATTTGCACAAGTTATCAAATACCTGCCGTTCGTGAGCGCCGGAAGCCGCCTCTTTTACAATAATCGCAGTAGGATAGCGCTCCTTTATCTGCTGCTCCTGCTCGGCCAAAGAGGTTCCGGGCACCTGCCCTTTGGTTGACACTCTGATGTAGCCATAATAGGCCATTTTGTACGCTCCTTTTGAACATAAGTTTTGACGCTGCCCAAATACCTGTTTTATGCGGGGCCGCTTCTGCGCACCAAAAGTTCAAACTTTTGGGCTTTTTAAGGAAGGTTTGGACTTTGCGCCGTTTTCCGGCACAAATAGGGGAACGACGGGGGATTGTCCCAACCGCGCCCAGTATTATGGGCAACTCTCGGCTTTGGGCAAGGGGCTTTCGCGGCATATCCTCGCTCAGCTTCGGTATTCCACGTTCCCCTTGCCACAGCCTCTATTTGCCTCTCTTTTTGGTCGCCGGTTGGGGCCAATAATTCCCACCCCCGCCAAAGGCGATTTAAAAGTGAACTTTGAAAGAGAGGTTTTCAAAATGAAAAAGACCGTCAAGACCAGCCGCGTTGCAGGACAGCTTGAAAAAATGTACCGTCTGCTGAACGCCAGATTTTTCAACGGGGAACTGCCCGAAGTCGTCATCAGCCTAAAAAAGACCGTGGGTGCTTATGGTCATTTCACTTGCAATAAGGTCTGGCAGGCAGGAGACGAGCGGCGATATGAAATCAACATCAGCAGCGCCACACTTAGCCGCCCAATCGAGGAAACCTGCGCCACGCTTTTGCACGAAATGTGCCATTGCCTTGCGGCAGAAAAAGGTATCAAAGATACCAGCGGTTCCGGGAACTTTTACCACAATCGGAAGTATAAGGAGATTGCCGAAAGTCACGGGCTTTGCGTTGAGAAGCATCCAAAATACGGTTGGACGATTACAAGCCCCGGACTTCCGCTGCTGGACTTCATCGAAGAACAGGGCTGGCAAGACCTTCAAATGTGCGAGGCGGTCAGCTTGTGGGATGTAATTGGAACGCTCCCCAAAGGGGCAGGCAACGGAACAGCCACCAAGACCAAGAAGCCCAGCAGCACCCGCAAATATATTTGCCCCTGCTGCCACCAGAGCGTGAGAGCCACAAAAGCCGTGAACATCCTTTGCGGTGATTGCATGGAGAAGATGGAACCCGCCGAGTAAGTGACCATCAAACAGAGACAACAGCCGAGTGAGAGTAGGCCATTTTATAATGCACTTTTTAAGGTGAAGGGATTTCAAATGAACTGGAAATATGATTATTATAATTGCGCCGATGACCCGGATACCGGCGTTCCTGACTGCGGCGACCTGCCGGAATGTAAAAGCTGTGAATGGTATCACCTCATTACTTCCGCGCAGAAATGCACAACTACATAAACAAAAAAGCAGAGAGCCATCCGTAAGAGGATAACTCTCTGCTTTCTTGTAAAGCCTTTTCTGCACAAGTTTGGTGTCAATGTGGTGTCAAATCATCCAAACGCGGTTGATAAAAGGCGTGGAATCAATGCTTTTTAGTCGATGCGCTTCATCGTCGGGATTATATTTAGAATCACTTCACAACGCTTCGTGATGCTTTACTATCACGGTTTTGTGTGATTTCCAAATATTCGTGATCCTTCTTGATTCACCATTACTCTCGCGTATTTGATGTCAATTTGCTGTCCTTGGAGAATTTTTGCTGTCAGAAGAAATACTCAGTAAGAGCACTTCTTCGCTGATTAAAAAACATCCAGTGTTGCAGCCAATCGTTCAAACGATTCTTGTTTTTTCTATTCGGTTGCTTCGGCATAAATGTCCATCGTAGTCTGGATGTCTTTATGCCCCATAACCGATTGGATAACCTTCAGGTTGGTCTCTTTTTCGCAAAGCCTTGTACAGAATGTGTGACGCAAATTGTGTGCAGAAAAGTCTGGAAGCAAAACCGCATTACGGTGCTGTTTCTTTGATGCTATTTCTTCGCCCTCATTGTAATCTGCAATGATTCGCTTGATAGCACGATTTACAGATTGCGGATTGGGAACATTGCCGAAACGGTTACAGAAGATGAAACCTGTCATACCATCAATCTCCAAATCGTTCCAGCCGGATTCTTTCTGTTCCTCATGCAGCATTTCAAAGGCATCTTTCACGGTATCAAGCATCGGGATTGTCCGAATGCCAGCATCCGTTTTAGGCTTTGAGATATGCTGAATAGAACTGCGGTTCTCGCCCACCGGGTAATAAACTAGGCTATGATTGATGTTGATAGTACGCCGCTCATAGTCCAGATCATCCCAGCGCAAGCCCAATGCTTCACCGATGCGACAGCCCGTTCCCAGCAGCACCGTAAACAGCGGCCACCAGTGGCAGTAGACCGGGTGATTGGCGATATGCTCCATGAACGCCCGCTGCTGTGGAATCGTCAGAGCATGGCGTACACCGGTGGTCTGTTCGGAGCTTTTCTTTATCTCTGTCAGCACACCATCGGTGGGGTTCTTCCGAATAATTTCGTCTCGAACCGCCAACTGAAAGGTGGGATGAAGAAGTGTATGTTTTTTCGCACCTTGG
>ERZ791607.768-NODE-768-length-28198-cov-4.837331_pt1 | contig 28198 bp, 21 predicted proteins | sample MGYA00509964_ERZ791607 | MGnify/ENA primary metagenome ERZ791607 (study PRJEB30046, sample SAMN00791907) | human gut metagenome | study: EMG produced TPA metagenomics assembly of the A metagenome-wide association study of gut microbiota in type 2...
AAGAAATTACTAAATGAGAAAACGAAAACAACATATCCATTCCAGAAACATATAAAGAATGGTTGGCGTTTTCATCTGAAGTAAATATATTAAACACCATTGCTCATTTTTATCCACCCTGTAAGTTTAGAATTAATTCTAAACTTACATCTGATGATCTGGACAAAATCTTTGTTTCTCAAAATCTAATGGAAAGATTATACGCTATGACCATGGAGATGTATTATAATTTTATTCTAAAACAAATCGTATTGTCATCTTTCCTTATTGCCAGAATATCTCCGTGATGCCGATGAACAATAGACTGAGCTATTGATAAACCTATTCCAAATCCCGATCCGGAGGTCCTTGCTTTATCCGAGCGGTAAAAGCGATCAAACAGTTTATCCAAATCTGTTTTATTTACATTATCAAACGTATTGCTGACGGTAATTACAAGGTGTTTTTTATAATGAAGTTCAAGTCTGATCTCACCGGATTCATCGCAATACTTTATTGCATTATCAAGTAGAATTGACACAAGTTGACGTACCTCGGATTCGCATCCGTAATATAGCACATTATCAATAATTTCAGATGATATTTTTTTGCCTTTCAAATTTGCCAACTCAGAAAATTCAGAATATACATCATTTACCGCCTCGCTCAGATTAAAGCTTTCAAAGCCTTCATTTTGCTTTTCTTCGTCCATTCGTGAAAGGGTGACAAGTTTATTTACAAGCGCGCTCATTTGCTGTCCCTCATAGCGAATATCGTCAAGCCATTCGTTCTTCCCAAGCTCTGATTCGGCAATATCTACGTTTGTAAGTATCAGCGTAAGCGGCGTTTTCAATTCGTGATTAGCGTCTGTGACAAACTGTTTCTGCTTTTCATAGCTTTCAGCAGCAGGTCTGACAGCGAATTTTGACAGAATGATAATCAGCACAACTACCGCTAATCCGCTGATCGCAAATGTGCCTGCCGTTGACAACATATAGGAAATATTCATAGAACGAAACATACTGCCGTTTATAAAGACAACGGTGGGATTTCCGTTAGTTTCGTAAATTTTATAACGGTAATCATTATACCAGCCTCGTTCTTTGTTTTTTTCAACAACTATATCTGCCCATTGTTTGGCATTTTCTTCTGAAACACTGGAAATAAACGTTGTATCTACCTTGCTGATCCGTTCCGATTTATCATAATAAACGATAAAATATCTGATTGAAAACGGAGTTTCCTGATCAATAAAATCGGGCATAGGCCGGCTATGCTCAATATTATTGAATTCCGGTGTGGGCTGTTCGGGAAACGCTCCGCCGTTCTCCGAAATAATATCGCACATCATATCTATCATGTTATTCTGTTTTATGCGATTACTTGCGAAAATAACTCCAATCATAATAAGCAATACAGTTAAAAAAGATGCGGTGCATATCAGTATAAACTTACGTCTTAAACTGTATATCATGTCTGAACCTCCAGAATATATCCAGCGCCGCGGATAAATCTGATTTCAACAGGAGCTTTTATACTGTTTATCTTTTTTCTAAGATTGGAAATGTGCGTCCACACAACGCTTATATCGCAATTCGTATCCCATCCCCATATATGGGATATGATACTTTCTGTCGAAATGATGTAATTTGGACGCTGTATAAGCATTTCCATGATCTGGAGCTCTTTTCCGCTTAGTATAACATTTAGTGCATTGCACGAAAGCTCATATGTTGAACAATTCAGATTCAAACCGTTAAACTTAATTATATTTGGAACGTAGTTATTCTTTCTTCTCAGCATAGCCCGTACCCTTGCAAGCAGCTCCGAGGTTGAAAACGGCTTTGAGAGATAATCGTCCGCGCCTGCATCAAGTCCTTCAACACGCTGATATACTTCTGTCTTTGCAGTCAGAAACATTGCAGGCGTATCGATATTCTGTTTTCTGAGAAGCTTCAGAACCTCAACACCGTCAAGTCCAGGCATCATAACGTCAAGTACAAGACCGTCATAATTATTGGTGAGTGCATAATCGAGAGCGTCGTTTCCGTTTGATACGCCGTCAACGATAAACTGATTTTTTTTAAAAATATGCAATAGTGATTTCAGCAGTCTTGCATCGTCCTCTGCAATTAAAATTCTCATAGGGCAGCCTCCTTTATATTTATAATATCATATTATCCTGAAGATAAGCTAAAGAAAAAAGCATAATTTTATGAAAATTCAAGACAACGCCGCACTTATTAATAGTGTAACGTTGCCTTGAATTGTTTTAGATATTATTAAGACGTATGAAGCGCGTCAATCGGCTGTAATTTTGAAGCCTTTGCAGCGGGATAGCTGCCAAATCCAACGCCTATTACAGCGCAGAACGCAATAGCCGCAAAAGCAATAGCGCGGTTTATGTCCGCAGCGCTGTCGGTAAGGAAATTATATCCGCTGACAATCAATACGGATAGTCCAAGACCGATAAGACCGCCTAATACGGAAAGTATGCATGCCTCGCATAGGAACTGAGTAAGGATATGCCTGCGTTTAGCTCCTATTGCTTTACGAATGCCGATTTCCCGTGTACGTTCTGTTACGGAAACAAGCATAATGTTCATGATACCGATACCGCCGACTACAAGAGATATTGCCGCTATGCCGCCGAGAAGCAGACTCATTGTACTGTTCACATCATCCATAGCGTCTAAAACTTCCGATTGATTGTTTACTGAATATGCGTCTTCATCTTTTGTCAGACTATACAGATAGCTTTCAATATAGTTTACAGCCCTTTCAACAGTATCGGCGCCAGAAGATTTCACATAAAAGCTTGAAATTGTATTACTGCCCGTTATTTTTCCGGCGGTAGTAATCGGAATAAGAATACTGGAATTATCCGAACCGACAAGACTGCTTCCCTGTTCTTCAAGCACTCCGACTACTTTGTATAATTTGTCGTTTATTGTAATAGTACCTCCCGCCGCGTCCCATGTACCGAATAAATCTGCCGCTACATCCGTACCGATAACGGCAACGTTTGTGTTCCACTCAATATCCGATTGCTTAATTAATCTGCCTCTTTGAATAACGGCCTCTTGAACATCAAAGTAACTTTCCGTCACACCTATAACAGAATATGAGCCGGATTCAGAATTTTTCTTTGCGGTTTGATTACTTGAAATTACAGGCGCCACAGTATCAATCAATCGGTTTTCCGAAAGATCTTCCAGCTCCTCTAATGCAAGGCTTATTTCTTTATCAATAATCTGTGCTGTAATTTTATCGGAGCCCATATCTGAAATACTGTTCGTAATACCGCTTGCCGCTCCCTGTGTAATGGAAACCAGTATAACTACAGCCATCACGCCTATAATAATTCCGAGCATTGTAAGCAAAGAGCGCAGTTTATTGTTGTATATCGATTTGAGAGAAAGCTTAATGATTTTCCACGTCATAATTTTCGCCTCGCTTCATCAGTCAGCATTCCGTCATGAACATACACTTTTCTTGCCGCCTGGTTTGCAACATTAATGTCATGAGTAATCAGCACGATTGTATTTCCCTGTTTCCACAAGCTCTGTATGATATCCATTATCTCTTTGCTTGATTCAGAATCCAGATTTCCGGTAGGCTCATCTGCAAGAATAATAGACGGCCGATTGGCAAGTACCCGTGCTATAGCCACCCTCTGCTGCTGTCCTCCTGAAAGCTGCGACGGTTTATGATATATTCTGTCAGAAAGTCCTACTTGTGCCAGTGTTTTCAGTACGCGTTCCTTCCGTTCTGCTTTTGGTATTTTATGATATAAAAGCGGCATTTCAACATTTTCGTATGCAGTCAAATCTGAAAGCAGATTAAACTGCTGAAATATAAATCCGATTTTTGTGCCTCTGATTTCACTGAGTTCATTTTCAGTACAGTCATCCACATAATCGCCGTCAAGAATATAATCGCCGCTGTCCGGAATATCAAGACAGCCAATAATATTCATAAGAGTGGATTTTCCGCTGCCGGACGGTCCAAGTATAGATACAAATTCATGAGGCTTAACGTGAAGATTTATATTTTTGAGTACCGGAACCTCAACTTCTCCCAAATCGTAAGATTTACAGATATTTTTCAAACGAATCATTCGCGTTCACCTCACTGCATTCCGCCGAAATCAGGCATACCGCCGCCTTGAGGCATATTGTTCGGATCAAAGTTTTCAAAGTCAATATTACCAAAATCAAGATTTCCCGGCATGCCGCCGAAGCCTCCGGTTTCATTGGCTGAATCTGAACCTGAAAGAGTTGAAGTTACTTTTGTAACGATGATTAAATCACCCTCAGATAACTCTTCGCTTTCAATTAGTATATAGCTTCCGTCTGACATTCCTGTTTCTATCGTTACAGTGTCAAGGTCTGATAGTATGATTTCATCTTCGTCGTATTCCGTTCCGCTTTCAGAGCCGTTAGGTGCAAGGTATACATAGCTGTTGTCACCGCTTGTCTGAACTGCCTCAACAGGTATAAGCAAGCCTTCTCCGCTGCTTTCAATTACAATTTCCGCGCTTGCACTCATTGCAGGATAAATTCCTTCGGCATAATCAATCTGTACTGTAATATTATAAGAAACGCTGCTGCTGTCGTTACTGCCGTTATAGGAAACTGCAGAAACAGTACCGGTATATTCTTCGGAAACGGCGTCAACATTTACAGTTACTTCCTGTCCTTTCGCTACGTCTGAAATTTCAAGCTCGTCTACAGAAATATTCAGTTCGAAACCGTCCTTGCTCATAAGCATGGCAATTTCATCACCGGATGTAATCTCGTCCTTCTCCTGAACGTCTACCTCAAGTACTATACCATTATATTCGGCTTTAATTTTGGTAGTTTCATCATCTTCATTTTTAAGAACCGCCAATACATCCCCCTCTGTAAACTCATCTCCGGCAGAAATGTTCAGCTCGGTTATTTTAAAATTTTCTTTTTGTTCTATTGTATTAGACGACATTTGCCCGTTATCGGATATATCGACGGTTTCATCAGTTTTTTCTTCATAACCTTCCGGATATGGCGCGGATATCGTTTCACTCCTTATAGGACTGAGCGAACCGCTTCCGCTGATTGTAGTATCCACATCACCGTATGTAATTTCTTCTGCTTTGTATGTGGTAATTGCGGTTGCTGCCACATCATCGCCCTTTATGGCCTTTAGCATTTTAGGGATAAATATAATTAATACAGTCAGAATTATCGCGATTATACTAATCGTGATAATTGTCTTTTTTATTTTTGCATTTCTGCGTTTCTGCGTTCTTTCTGCATGCATTCTGATTTTTTCCTTTCTGCCGTTTGTCGGCGCCGATTCAATATATTTTCTGAGTATAGATTTATAAATAATTTGTGGAATTTCAATCGCTTCAACGCCTTTTCCGTCTGAACAGGTGAATTCTGTCAGCAGCGCAACCAACTTTACGCCTGATATGTTATTGGATTTTTTTACCTCGTTTGTATATTTATCGGAAGCTTTATTTATAAACTCTTTTGCAAGTTCTTTCGAAATACCCGTTGCATTTGCTATTCCGGCAGCGTTAAGATTTCCAAAGCGATTTACGATCCAGATAATTCTCATTTCATCATCAATCTTAGCTATAGGATCTGAAAGCGCTTGATATTTCTTACTGACTGCCGGTTGTTTTATCTTACTAAAAGTATCATCTGAAACGATATCCTTTACACTGTCATTCAGCAATTCAACAGAAAATAAAGCGGCAAAATCCTCTGAAGGTGGTGATTTTCCTTTTGCTATTTTGTTAAGCGTTTTCATCCAGCAATTTAACAGCAGAGGTACGGCAGTACTGCTGTCAAGCGTTGTATACCAACATATAAACCATATTCTTTTCAGTGAGCTTTTTGACAGTTCCTCTATGCAGGCGAAGTTGTGCTTCTTAATTTTTTTGTACAGTTCAATGTCCATACGGAACCTCCTGTAATTTAGTACACTTCTATCATAAAGCACAGTACTAAATTTTCACTAAAGAAAACAGTGAATGAAAAGTGAAAAATAGATGAGGGAGAGATAAGCAGCAAAAAAACTAACCTTTCCGTCTCTGCACCTCTTCAAGCATCTCCAACATGTTTTTTATGGGACAACTTCCCGAAGCGATCATTTATCCGCATATTTAAGGAGCAAAACTCGATTAAAAGCTTTGCTCCGTAAAATTATAACGAAATTTCAAATATCATATTATCATGACGTTTTCCATAATAACATCTGGACATTTTGAACCATTCATCTATTAAAGAGTTTAAAGTGGTTTTAATAACACAGCATGTCGTATTTTCATTTATCTCTGCATAAGGTGTTAAAAAAATTTTGAAATACGATATATTAATTTGATCCATCCACTCTCGTTCACTGCGTACTTTGCAAGCGTCAGAACCGTTATTTAGCAGACTGTTTATTTTTTTGAGTTTCAATCATTTGGGACATTCTTTCGTCTATTCTTGCCTTATTTTTTTCGTTAAGCTGATTGAATTTTTCAGTAAAGCATGATGAAGATATTTCTCTGCAAAATGTTTTATTATTAGTCCTTCCGGCTATGTAATCCAGTGAAACGTCATAATAATCTGCTAATTTGATTGCCTTTGAAAACGGTATATCGGTTTCTCCGCGCTCATACTTTCCATAATGATTAGCAGATACTTCAATTATCTCAGAAATTTCTGCCTGAGTTAAATCGGCATCCTCTTTTAAGTCTTTCAATCTCTGGTAAAATGCCATTAATATAACCTCCATTTATAAGATGCAATATAAAATTCTATCATATAAATTGGACGATAATTCAATTTTCAAATATATTTGGTATATTATGTCAGTTTTTCAATCCTATAGCTTGTATTTATATAATTAACTTCCTAAAATAATCTGAATACTTCTGTCACCGCTATTGCAAACCCATATAATGTGTATGTAGGATTTTGTTTAGAATCCATTGACAAAACAGTTAAAATAATCTATAATTATAAGATAGTCCATTTATTAATGATTTTTGATAAGGAGTTATAAAGACATGGCAAAAAAGCAAATATCCAGAGAAGGCTTTGAAAAGCTTCAGGAGGAATATACGAGACTTGTGACGGTCAGACGTGCCGAAGTCGCACAAAAGCTGAAAGAAGCGAGGTCATTCGGCGATTTGTCTGAAAATGCCGAATATGACGAGGCTAAAAATGAGCAGGCCTTACTTGAAGCACAAATTGCTCATTTAGAAGAAACTATTTCAAATGCCGAGGTTGTTGAAGACGATAATATTTCGATTGATGAGATCGGTATTGGTTCAATAATAAAAATTAAAAATATCAGCTCTGAAAATATAGAAACCCTTCAGATCGTAAGTACGACAGAAGCAGACGCCAACGAAGGAAAAATTTCTGATGATTCGCCTATAGGAAAAGCCGCAATGAAAAAAAAGGTCGGAGACATATTTATAGTTGAAGCTCCTGTTGGCGAGATTAGATTTGAAGTTATTGATATATCAAAGTAAAAAAGGCGGATTTTGACAATGAATGAAAATCAGAATAATTTAACAGAAGAAATTTCAGAACAGGATATAAATATATTGAAAAAGGTCAGGCTAGAAAAACTTGACGAGCTTAAATCTAAAAATGCTAATCCTTATGAGATTACAAAATTTGAAGTAACCGGTAAAAACTCTGCTTTGAAAAAGCAATATGAGTATGATGAAGAGCAGGCGAAGCTTATTGCAGGTGAAAACGACGAAAAACTTGCTGAGGAGTTAGATAAGCTAAAGGGTAAAATCGTTACTATTGCAGGGCGCATAATGAGCTGGCGCGATATGGGAAAAGCAAACTTCATCGACTTAAGGGACGATACCGACAGAATACAGATATATGTCAGAATGAATGATATAGGTAAAGATGAATTTGCCGAATTTAAGAAATGGGACATCGGAGATATTATCGGAGTAGAAGGGTATGTATTCAGAACTCGTAAGGGAGAAATATCCGTTCACGCATTAAAGGTTAAGCTTCTTTCAAAATCTCTTCTGCCCTTACCTGAAAAATGGCACGGTTTAAAGGATCAGGATATACGGTACAGACAGCGATATGTTGATCTTATTGTAAATCCCGGCGTTAAGGAAACTTTTGTAAAGAGAAGCAGGATCCTACGTGAAATCAGAAGTTATCTTGACAATCTGGGTTATATAGAGGTAGATACACCCGTTTTGCACACTCTTGAAATAGGAGCTGCCGCAAGGCCCTTTAAAACTCATCATAACGCGCTTGATATTGATATGTATCTTAGAATTGAAACAGAGCTTTATTTAAAAAGGCTGATTGTCGGCGGATTTGACAGAGTTTACGAGGTAGGACGCATATTCCGTAATGAAGGTATGGACACCTCTCATAATCCTGAATTTACTACTATCGAAATGTATCAGGCTTACACCGATTATAAGGGAATGATGGAGCTTATAGAAAATATGTACGAAAGTCTTGCATTGAAGATTTGCGGAGGTACTACGGTAAAATACCAGGGCGAACAAATAAATCTTAAGGCTCCATGGGAAAAGCTGACGATGATTGAAGCGGTTAAAAAATATGCGGGCGTAGATTACAATGAATGGAATACTGATGAGGACGCAAGAAAATGCGCTGAACTTAACGGGCTTGAAGTGGAGGAAGGAAAAAAAGCAACTAAAGGTCACGTTTTAATCGCCTTTTTCGAAGAGTTTGTTGAACCAAAACTAATACAGCCTACAATTATTTATGATTATCCGGTTGAAAATTCTCCTCTCGCCAAGAGAAAGCCGTCTGATCCGGCTTTTACTGAAAGATTTGAATACTTCATTTATGCAAGGGAAATGGGAAATGCCTTTTCAGAGCTTAATGATCCTATTGATCAAAGGGAGCGGTTTGTTCGTCAGGTTGAGGCAAAAAAATTAACCGGAGCTAATGCGGAAATTGATGAAGATTTTATAACTGCTCTTGAATATGGAATGCCGCCGACCGGTGGACTGGGACTTGGTTTAGACAGACTTGTTATGCTTTTAACCGATAGTTCATCTATAAGAGATGTGCTTTTATTCCCGACGATGAAGTCCCTCCCGAATGAAAAAGGCTAAAAAACAGCGTTTTGACAGCTTTTGCCGGGTTTTGTTAATCCAAATTTACCCCTGAAAATGGGGTTTACGACAAATTTACGACAAATGACTTCGAGGGCAAAGGCGAATTTTTACGACAAACCGCTGTCGTAAACGACTTGAAACCAAAACTGTTAATCCAAAGGCTTCATTGTAGTGTTTACATCGTAAAAACAGATGAAAAGCCTTGTAGAATGGGTGGTTGGCAGCGTTTACGACACAAAATCAAGAATAGTTTACGACAAGTAAAAACAGGCTTCGGCTATCAAGGTCGGAGCCTGTTTTTTTGACTCTAAATCGCAATCTTTTCTTTTCCTCATTTATCCTTATAATGAAGATGTCAGGAGGTGCAGCAGATGAAGCAGAAGGACTTTCATATTTATTTGACTGAGCAGGAACGCTCTCAGGTGATTCAATCTCTGATTGAACTTAAAAACAGCCTGATAGCGCATGGCAGATATGCCGACGCAGTAGACGAGGTGCTGATTAAAATAACGAAGGCTCGGAAGAAGCGCATTTCTGTCCGTTACGTTTGAATAAAAATAATGAAGCCGCTTGTTTCTCTTACTCGGAGAAGCAGGCGGCTTTTTTGCGTTTAGGAAGCGTACAAAAATTTTTTGAAAAATTTTTCAAAGCAGAGTCCCCAAACGACCTTTCCCTGTGAGAACAAGTGAAAGGGTAAAAACCACTCCGATTCGGAGTGCCGCCCTTTCGCAGCTTTTTGACAATTAAATAGACAGGCGTTAAGGACTTTATTTCTGATGATTAGCCCGAAGGTGGGTACGCCACGACCGTCACTTCTTAGGGTTCCCGAAAAGTCGATAGACTTTTTGGGAAAAGGAGGAGCAGTGTAATGAGCGAGCTTTTCGTGTTTACACGGAAACGAGCGATATGAAACTTGCGACGACGCAGCGAGAACTCCCGACCTGAAACTCGGATTGCCACCGAGACGGCAACGACAGTCAGAATGATAATGATACTTCCCTATGGGGCTGGCGGAGAACCCGGCAGAGGTGAAATCCCTATGATACGGTGCAGCACACCGTAACCTTAACGCTTCCCACAAAGGCGGACTGCAAAACTGTCCGCCTTCCCGCAGGGGTGGTTGAGGACAAATACTGTGGTCTGATACATAGCCGAATTTTACAAGTCGGTTATGAATTTTTGGAAAGGAGGAAAAGCGGAAGATGTCAAACTGTAAAACCATTGCTATATGCAATCAGAAAGGCGGCGTGGGCAAAACCACTACGGCGGTTAATCTTGGTATCGGTCTTGCCATGCAGGGAAAAAAGGTACTCCTTGTGGACGCTGATCCGCAGGGAGATTTAACAACCTGTCTCGGCTAGCAGGAAGCGGACGAGCTTCCCATCACGATTTCAGACAAACTACTGTCTGTCATTACAGATAAGAACGATAACCCGCTAAGTGGTATTCTCAGGCACGAGGAAGGCGTGGATTTAGTTCCGTCCAACCTTGAGCTATCTTCTATGGAAATGAGCCTTGTTACCGCTATGTGCAGAGAAATGGTAATGAAAAACTACCTGAGTGAAATCAAGGGCAATTACGACTATGTTCTGATAGACTGTATGCCTTCGCTCGGTATGATTACCCTTAATGCACTTACAGCGGCAGACAGCGTGATTGTTCCCGTTCAGGCGCAGTATCTTCCGGCTAAGGGAATGACGCAGCTTTTAACAACGATTTCCAATGTGAAGCGGCACTCGAATCCGCAGCTAAATATTGACGGGATTCTCCTAACCCTTGTGGATGGGAGAACAAACCTTGCCAAAAGCACGGTTGAGGCTTTGAGAGGACAGTTCGGGAGCCATATCCGCATTTACCGTACAACCATTCCGGTTGCCGTAAAAGCCGCAGAGGTTTCGTCTAAGGGCAAGAGCATTTATGCCTATGAGCCAAACAGCACGGTATCTAAGGCTTATGCCGACTTCACAAGGGAGGTGTTAGCCGATGGCAGGCAGAAAGAGCGACTTCGTTCTTCCGACGAAAGGACTCGATGACTTATTCTCTACACAGGCAGAACGGGACGAAGCGAAGCTGCAAAAAATCAGGGACATTCCGCTTGCAGAGATTGACGGTTTTCCCGACCACCCCTTTAAGGTACGGGAAGATGAGGATATGTTTCAGCTTGTGGAGAGTATCAAAGAGAGGGGCGTTATCACGCCTGCAACCGTAAGGCAGAAGGAAGATGGCAGATACGAGCTTGTTTCAGGACACAGAAGAAAAAGGGCTTGTGAGCTTGCTGGATTTGAAACGCTGCGCTGTGAGGTGGTAGACCTTGACCGGGACGAAGCAACGATTTTAATGGTGGAGAGCAATTACCAAAGGTCGCAGATACTTCCCTCGGAGAAAGCGTTTGCTTATAAAATGCGGCTTGAAGCGATGAAAAGACAGGCAGGCAGACCGAGTAAAGAAAATTTATCCCCAGTGGGGATTGATTTTAAGGGAAAGCAAACGCTTGATGTAATGAGCGAGGAATGTGGCGATAGCCGCAATCAAATCCACCGCTATATCCGTCTTACCAATCTTGTCCCTGAACTGCTTGAACTTGTGGACGAGGGCAAAATCAAAATGCGCCCTGCTGTTGAGCTTTCCTATCTCGATGAAGATTGCCAGCGTGATGTGGTGGACGAAATCGACCTGAATATATGCACGCCTTCACACGATCAGACAATCCGTATGCGGAAGTTTTTTAACGAAGGGAAGCTGACTACCGAAGCAATACAGGCAATTATGAGTGAGGATAAACCGAACCAGCGGGAGAAGATTGTCCTGCGTGGGGATAAGGTGCGAAGCCTGATACCGAAGAATATTCCGTTAAATCAGACGGAGGATTATGTCTGCAAGGCATTGGAGCATTACAACAAATTTCTGCGAAACCGTGCAGACCGTGATTCGAGGTAGGCGGAGTATGTTTTTCGTCTCCCCTTCCTCACACTCTAACCCCTTAAAATACAACCTGACTATCCGAAAAAGAATAACTATCTCCTGAGTTTCCTCTATCTCAAGCATAGTAGTAACTCATGCGGCTTGTTTATGCAGGCGGAAAAGGCTGCGGCATTGCACCTTTGTCCGAATAGCTGTTTTCTGTTAGAATAATGGCAAAAGAACAAAGGAGTGAGGTTGTATGAAATCTAAAATCACAGTTATTTTGGCAATGCTGTTAGTCATAACATTATCGGGCTGCAACAATACCCGGCAGAAAGAGAACATACCGGAACCGTTTTCTTCTTCGGAAAGCAGTGAGCAACTTTACGGACCGGAGACGCTTCCGGCTGAAGAAACAAGTGAGGTTGAAACATCGCCCGAACCTTCGGAAAATGCCAAGCCTGAAGAAACGCAGAGCATAACCGAATCGGAGAGTACAGACAGCAGTAAACCAAAAGCGCCTGAGCAGACCGCTTCGACGGTTTCTGCTCCACAGGGCGGGCAGAAGCAGGAAACGGAAAGTGAAACAGCCCAAACTACACCACCCGAAACACAAACGCCGCCGCCAGCGCAGACAGAAGCGGCAGAATCCACAGAAGTGGCGGAAACCACACCGCCGCAGGAGGTAACGCCCGAACCGAAATCCATTTACGATTATGAGTTTGATATTGCGGCTATCCGTGCAGAACTGATTTCAGTTGGAGAAGGAATGGGGCTTACCCATACGGACGGTTTAACGCCGGACACGGCTTCGTGGTCAACGCCTGTTACGGCTTCCGCAGATTTTCAGGGAGAAAACCTGAAACGCAGGCTGACCGATTATGTGCAGTCTATGCCGGGGCTTATAGAGGCATACGGCGGCAATCCAATTCAATACTTCACGATTTACGCTGAACCGCTTGGAGGCGGCAGCTACCGGATATATTTTCTGTACTAAGTCGTGACAAACTTCCCTCTGTCAGAACAGGCAGGGGGATTTTTTTATACACAAAAACGATGATACCCAAAACGAAAGGATGGTATATCTATGAAACATTTTTTGAAAACAAAGGGAAAGAGGCTGACAGCGGCGCTTTTGTCTGCCGTGATGTTCCTGATGGCTCTGCCGATGTCCGCCTTTGCCTTTACCGCCGAGGAAGGAAAAAGCGTGGAAGCCTTTTATGGCTCTTACTATCTCGGCTCAGACGGAGACTACTACCGTTCAGGCAATTATAACTTTATTGCCTATGACAGTAACGGCAATACCAGCCTCCACGCCCATTCCGGCGGAGGGAGAAGAGCGAAGCTGATGATCCGTGACGGAAGCGGCGAAAGGCAGCTTATGTGCATTGAATCCGGCGTGGATTACAATGCCGGGGGCAGCTATGACAGCATGAGCGGAAAAAACAGCTCCTACTTTCAGAATCTTCCCCTTTCCGTTCAGTACGGTATTATGCTGACTTCCCTTTATGGCTGGCAGCCCGGAAGGACAGCGCCGATTGGCGGCACAAACGAGGACGACTTCTCGATTGCCACACAGACAATCATGTGGGAATACCAGCAGCAGCTAAGAACCAGCCCCACAGCCTTGCAGACTAACAGCTATGGCATTAGCGGGGACACCTACTTTTCGCTCATTCAGGGCAGACCTGCCGAAAGCTGCTATTACTGGATTTTGGAGCAGATGAAAACCCATGCGACCGTTCCAAGCTTTACTTCCAATCAGGCAGGAAGCGCACAGACCTATACCTTGAAATACAATCAGGCACAGGACAATTACAGCCTGACATTGACAGACACCAACAATTTGTTGACGGATATTCATTTTACTTCCGATAAAGGGATTACCGTTACCCGAAACGGCAATCAGTATACCTTTACTTCCAAAAACATGATTGAAAATGCCGTCAGCCTTTCCGCACAGAAGAATGTGCCGAACTCTGCGGGAAGCCTCCTGATTTGGGGACATCCCGGCAAGCAGACAATGGTATCCGGTGCGGAAGATCCCGTATATTTCTATATGAATATCAAGACCGAGACAACGGGAATCGGTCATATCGTCAAGCACTCCGAGGACGGTAAGGTAGACGGTATCCGCTTTACAATCAGCGGCACAATGCCCTATACCCTTGAAGAAGTGGATACGGCAATCCGCTATGTCATTCCCGAAAAGCAGACCGCACCCGTAAAGTGGAAAGAGGTTACAAACCGTAGCTTTGAGAATGTTCTCAAGAAGTTTACCGTTACCGTGACTAAGAGCGATTCCGAAAAGGGACTGCCGCAGGGTAACGCTTCGCTGGCAGGCGCAAAGTACGGTATTTTTAAGGACGAGCAGCTTGTAGATGTATATTATACAGACAAAAACGGTCAGTTTACCGCAAAAGAATATATCTGCGGGGATAACTGGACGATTCAGGAGCTTGAGCCAAGCGAAGGCTATCTGCTTGATCCTACCGTCCATCATGTCGGAGCAGAGCCGCAGCTTTACACCGTAGAGCATAACCTGACTTCCAATGATGTGGTGGAGGATGTTATCAAGGGAAATATCGCCCTGATTAAGCATACCGATGACGGAGAAACCCATATCGAAACACCCGAAGAAGGAGCAGAATTTGAAGTCTATCTGAAATCATCAGGCAGCTATGGAAATGCCGATCCTGATGAGCGTGATGTGATTGTTTGTGATGAAAACGGCTTCGGGCAGACAAAGGATATGCCTTACGGCGTTTACACCGTCCATCAGACAAAAGGCTGGGAAGGTCGTGAGCTGATGAAGGACTTTGATGTGTTCATTGCAAAGAATACACAGACCTACCGTTACCTTATCAACAATGCAAACTTTGAAAGCTATGTAAAGGTTGTCAAGGTGGACGCAGAAACCGGAAAAACCATTCCTTATGCGGGCGCAGGCTTTCAGATTTACGATCCCGAAGGAAACCTTGTGACGATGACCTTCACTTATCCGACACCTACCACCATTGATACCTTCTATACCGATGCAGAGGGTTCGCTTATCACACCGGAGAAGCTGCCTTACGGCAAAGGCTATTCCATCGTCGAGGTACAGGCTCCTTACGGCTATGTTCTTGATAGTACGCCAATCTATTTTGATATTGCAGAGGAAAACTCCACCGAGGAAAGCGGGGTTACGGTTGTCAAAGTGAATAAGGAAAATATGGCGCAGAAAGGCACGGTTATGGTAGAAAAATCCGGCGAGGTATTCTTCGGCGTGTCTGCAATCGGCGGCACAGACGAAAACGGAAACGAGCTGCCGACCATCTACCAGCCGCAGTATGAGGTGCAAGGGCTTCCCGGCGCTGTCTATGAAATCAGAGCCGCAGAGGACATTATCACGCCCGACGGAACGCTGAGAGCCGCTAAGGGCGAGGTTGTGGATACCGTGACAACGGGCGGGGACGGTCGTGCAAAAAGCAAGGAAATCTATCTTGGAAAATACGAGGTGCAGGAAATTACCGCTCCTTATGGAATGGTGCTGAATCCTGAAATCCACACGGTAGAACTTGTGTATGCCGGACAGAATGTTTCCGTTACCGAGACAGCAACCAGCTTCTACAATGAAAGACAAAAGGTTGAAATCAGCCTTGAAAAATCCCTTGAAACCAATGAGCTTTTCGGAATCGGCAATAACGGGGAAATTCAGAATATCAGCTTCGGCTTGTTTGCCGCAGAGGATATTGCCGGCGCAAGCGGTGCGGCAATCCCGGCTGACGGTCTGATTGAGATTATCACGCTTGATGAGAACGGCAAAGCAACCGTAAAAACCGACCTTCCTATGGGCAGCTACTATGTAAAAGAACTTGCCACAGACGAGCATTATATCTTAAATGACGAGAAATACCCTGTTGTCTTTGAATACGCAGGACAGGATACCGCCCTCGTGAAAATCAATGTAAATGACGGAGAAGCCATTGAAAACGAACTGCTTTACGGTTCTGTATCCGGTAAAAAGGTTGACGAGAACGGAGAAGCGCTTGCCGGGGCTGTCATCGGGCTTTTCAAAACCGCTGACAAAGAATTTACAAAGGAAAACGCACTTATGACTACCAAATCAGCAGATGACGGTAGTTTTTCTTTTGCGGATATTCCTTACGGCACTTGGTATGTGCGTGAGATTAAGCTGACAGGCTTCGTGCTGAATGAAACGGTTTACCCTGTAACCATTGGAGAGAATGAGCAGATTGTGGAAATCGAGATTGTCAATGAATTTATCCGTGGAAAAATTGCCTTGACAAAAGTGGATGCAGAATATCCCGACAATAAGCTGACCGGGGCAGCCTTTGAGGTATATAAGGACAGCAACGACAACGGCAAATGGGACGAAGATGACGAGCTGCTCGACACACTTACCGAGAAGGAAATCGGGCAGTATGAAATGGACAATCTTCTCTACGGTCGCTATTTTGTGAAAGAATCCGTTGCTCCTGAAGGATTCCTGCTTGACGAGGGTGTTTATGAGGTATTTGTTGATACCAACGGAAAGACCTATCAGGTAGAAAATAAGGCGGGCGTCGGCTTTATCAATGAAGCTATGCGTGGAAGCCTGAAAATCGTCAAGACTTCTTCAGACGAAAATGTGAAAGGCTTTGCGTTCCGCATTACTGGGGTAAACGGCTATGATGTTACCCTCGAAACCGATGAGAACGGAGAAATCCTGATTGAGAACCTCCGTATTGGCGAGTACACCGTTTCCGAAGTGAACAATGCGGCTTCCGCAAACTATATCCTTCCGGCAGACAAGACAGCGGCAGTTGTGACAGATTCCACTACTATCGTGGAAATGCACAATGTACTCCGTGATACACCGAAAACCGGCGACAGCAGCAATCCCGCCCTTTGGCTTACCCTTGCAGGTATATCGGCACTTGGAATTGCCGCCTGCGGTGTGATCGGCTTTAAGAGAAAGAAGAAGGGAGAGAGTAAGTAATGGAGCTTAAAACCATAATCGCTATCGGACTGGTCGCTTTTATCATCGGCGGCTTTATTTTTTTGCAGATTAGAAACAAAAAGAAAAAATAAGAAGTAAGACAGGTTTGGGGCGGATGAGAAATTCCGCCCCTTACTTATTTATGGAGGCTGAAATGAAAAAGCTGAAAACCATTGAGCGCCGTGTAATGGAAATCCTGCGGGAACACCCCGACGCACGGAATGACGATATGAAGCTCTGTCTGCTTGTGAGCGAGTCCTGCATTTATGAAACGCACGGGACAGGCACATTTACCTTTTCCGATGTGATGACGAATTATAAAGGCTACGGGATACCCTGCTTTGAGAGTATCCGCAGGACAAGGCAGAAGATTCAGGCGAAATGCCCGGAGCTTGGCTGTTCCCCGAAAGTACGCAGGGCAAGGCACAGAAATCAAAAGGCATATAGGGATTATGCTTTAGACAAGGAGGAGCAGGAAAATGATTTCTGACGGAAAAATTGAAGATTATAATATCCTCTCTTCTTTAAGGGTAGGAAAGAAAGTTATATTTTTATGCGAGAATGAGAAAGCGCCGGAAGGTCAGAAATATGGCTGCGGGTTTGCAGAGGGAAATGATTTGTTTGAACACTACTCTGATGTGGAAGTCAGCGATGATTATATGGAAGTTATCAAGCTGTATTCTGCCCGTATCAGCGATGAGGTGCAGGCAATGGAAACGGAGCTTTCTGAAATTGATGTCCCGTTATCTGTAATAGGAAAAGCCGAATGTTATCCGAATGACTATGACGAAAGTATCAAAGGAAAGGTTATTGCAATCAGGGCAGATTTATTGATTCCCGAATATCAGCGAGCCGACAGACAGATTTATCTTGTGACGGGCGGATTCGGTGCGGAAGCAAATGCAAGAGGCAGAGCTGTTTATTGTGTGAATATCCATACAGGGAAAGAAACCCGCTTTAACCGGGAAGATGTGCAGGGGGTAATCAAACCGGAGTGTATGCCGGAATGGGCAAACAACAGACTTTTGATAATCCGGCAGGACAAATCGGTTTTTGAATATGAGGGAAAGCACTATATCCCCTTCCGCCTGCTCACGAAAGCTGAGTCAGGATTTGATTTTGTTTCAAGAAATATCCGTTCAGAAAATTCCACGAATGGATACAGCCACGCTGATTTTTACGGCAAGTCAACAGACAAGAAGTGCGACCTGTTTCTCTGCCTTGAAAACAACAAACTCTATCTTCCCGGCGAACATGAATTATTTGCTTGGGAGGGGGAACGGGGTGTAAAGAGCCAACATCAGAAACATAAAGAATATGAGCGATAGGAGGATTAAGAGATGGCAAGCAAAAAGCCGACAACCGCCCTGACCTTGCAGCAGAAGGTCAAGGTGCTGACAAAGCTGTTTGAGTCCGGCTGCAAAACGGAGAAGGACTTGAAGGCATTAAATTTACAGAGCATTTTACAGATTCCCGATATAACCGTCCCCGATATGACGGTCATTACCGAGCTTCAGGAACAGGTGGCAAAAAACAGGCTGTTTTCCTATTTGGGAGGTGGTACAGATGAACAGCACACAGAGCAGGCAGGCGGATAAGCATATCATATGGGGCGATATAAACCTTGATTTAGAGGACTGGCGAGCGGATTTGAAGGAGGAGTATCCGGACTATTCCGACGATGAACTCTATCAGGTCATGTGTGAAATCAATGCCGACTATCTTTACGATGAGCGGGCAAACCTGAACATCCAGCTTTCCCAGCCGATTATTGTGATTGGCGATATTGGCAGATGGAATGGCAGGGTTATGGGCTACAAGATGATAGATTCCGGCAACATTAAGGACTGCCTGTATTCGGATACCGATTTTACGGAGTGGTATGTAGATAAATACGGCGATCTCCGTGCAGACGCTGTCCACCATGACGGTACGAACCATTATCTGTACCGTGCCTTTAAGAGCGGAGTAACGCCTGAACAGGCGGAACGGGTTGCAGGATAAGATTTACAGAGGGAAAGCGACACGGGCGGATATTACAAGAGTTACCCGCAGGCTTGGAGATGAGATTGCCGCCGTTTACGGCTTTTCTATACCGAGGCAGAGGGTTTCACAGGAAAGGAGTGCGAGATGATGGAATTACCAATCAGGCAGCTTTATTATGACGAGCGCAAATATACCTATGCCCAAAGCCAGCAGCTTAGAGGGCAGACCGGGAGTATCGGTCATCTTCGTGGCGATTTTGGCTCAGGCGGTCAGGAGTTTTACACTTCTTGGGACGAGCATAACAGCAGACTGAAAACACCTGAATTCAGTTCGGAGCTTGATGAGGTTATCAATGCTTTGCGTTCCGAAGAATACGGACTGCTCAAAAGCCGCCCCGGTATGGCACAGTTTGCAAGAAAGTATCCGGACAGCGCCTTTAAAGGCAGCTACACAACAGAGCATGGCTTTCGTGTGGATACGGAAAAACACGCCTATCTGATAAGGTGCAATCCTACAAAGGGCGATTACAACTTTTACTGCTTCTGTTATGTGAAGGAATGGCTTGACCGCCATATGGACAAGGCAGGACAGGATATTCGTTTTATTGACAGCCATTACAAAGAACTGTTCCGTCTGCCGGACGGAGAGCAGGTTGTGATTACGCTAAGCAACGGAGAAACGATGGAACAGCCCTGTCGGTATATTGATGAGACGCATTTAGAGGTTGGGAATAACCTTTATCATATTTGCGAGTTTGCCGAGCGAATGGAGCGTGGAGGAAACACCTACGCACCGAAGGAAACGCCCCTGCCCCGTGAGTGCCTGTCTGTCCTTGCTGACACAGGCGAGCTTGTTAAGATTGACCGTTACCGGATGGGCTGTATGCCGAGAAGCGTACAGAAAACACCCGAAGAAAACCGTGAGACTGCCAGCAGATATAACGAGCATTATGGCGTTAGCAAAGCACAGGAGGCGGCAATGCTTGCAGGCTCAATGTCGGGCTGGGATACGCCTTTAGCAAAGCCGAAAAGCTATGACGAGAACGGCGTTCCGATAAAGCCGAAGAACAAAAATAAAGAATATGAACGATAGGAGGTGCAGAATGGATATTTTTGATGTCATAAGAGACAGGAAAAAGCAGGCAGTATTCAATATGATTTTAGAAGAAGCCTGCCGACAATGGTGCTGCTTTATTGATGACGCACCGGAAAGAAAGGATGGAGAGGGCTTTGCACAGTTTTTCTTTGAGATATTCGAGGGTAAAGAAAAGGATTACTGGGAACAAATTGCAGACGCACAGCCATTCAGAAAAAATATAAAGCAAAACTTAGAACGATAGGAGGTGTCAGCCGTGGCACGAAAATATGACCTGATTTCTGAATTATACAGCCGTACCTGTAAAACGGTCGTGATTTATCCGGAGAATTGGGAAGCGTTCCTGCGTAACGCCTGCCGCAACTTCAAGCTGCGTTTTGACGAGCAGCTTCTTGTCTACGCACAAAGACCTGACGCAACGGCGGTATTGGAGATTGAGAAGTGGAATACAAAATTTGGGAGGTGGGTAAACCGTGGCGCACACGGCATTGCGGTATTCGAGGACGCAGACAAAAGCCGCCAGCGGCTGACGCACTACTTTGATATTTCAGATACCCATGAAAGCCGTTATGCCCGCCCCGTTCCCATTTGGCAGATGAAGCCGGAATACAGCGATGACATTGTGGATACCCTTGAAAGCACCTTCGGGGAGCTTAATGATAAGAGCAGCCTTGAATCCGCAATTTTAAGCGCCGCTAAAAATGCCGTGGAGGATAACATTCCCGATTATTTATCGGATTTATTGGATTCCGTGGAAAACAGCCTTTTGGACGGGGTAAGCGAGGAAGAAATCACAATGATTTATAAAGAGACGGTGCAAAACAGCGTGGCATATATGCTGATGTCCCGGCTTAGCTTGGATACGGAAGGCTTCTTTGAGCCTGACGATTTTCGGGGCGCTGTGAACTTTACAACACCTGCAACGCTGAACGCACTCGGCTTTGCCGCCAGCGATATAGCGGAAATGGGGCTTGCAGAAATTTCCCGCACCATTTCCGCACTCGACAGGAAAAATCGCATAATTGCCGGAAACGGAAAAGCAGATTACAATATAGGCAGAGAAAACAACGAAAGGAGTGCTAAAAATGAACGAGATCAGATATACCATGCAGGGCGATTACAATCTGCCGAACCTGACCATGCCGGGGCAGCCGGAAGTGAGCCTCGGCAGATACGCACAGATGAGGAGGAAGTTTCTCAAAGAACACCACAAAGTCCGCTATTACAATCTTCTGACGAGCTGCACCCTGACCGCACACTTGGCGGAGACAGAGCAGAGAGCCTTGCAGATGGAGGAAGCCCTGACGGAGCAGATGGCGGCGAAGGAAGGAATCACGGAGAGCCTGAAGGCGGCGGATATGATGTCGTGGGTTCGGAAAATGAACAATCTGAAGAACCGGGTGCAGGAAATCGTGAAGGCGGAAGTCATCTTCGCTTAGTCTACGACCGCAGGCATGAGGACAAAAGCCTTCCGTTTTTCGGCAGTGATGAAACTATCAACGAGATACTTGGAACAACGCCGCACTTAAAAGCGTCAAAGGATGAAATCCGTGCTTTTTATGAAAGAAATTTCGATGATACTGTGCGAACCAAATTTATCAAGGGCATTTTCAATGACGATTACACCGAGCTTATCCTAAGCGATGGCAGGCGTGTCGGTTACAAAACATTTGAAAATGTCCTTCATTTTTGGGAGGGCAGCTATCTTTCCCGCACAAAGCAGAGCTTCTATGATTGGGGCGTTGTGGCAAAGCACTTTGAAGCCATGCGGCTGCTCGGTCAGTTGCAGGATACCATGAAACCGCTACCGTCCGTCAACGGGCAGATGACAATTATGGATTTACAGGCAGAGGAAATGAAAACCTCTGCCTTTACTTTTTCTCAGGAGATTATCGACGCTGTTCTCACTCGTGGAAGCGGTATCTCTGAGGGGAAAATGCGTATCTATGAGCAGTTTGAAAAGAGCCTGTCCGCAAAGGAAAATATAGATTTCCTGAAAGATGAATACGGCTGGGGCGGCGCTTATCCGGTTATTATCGGTGCAGGGATTGATGAGCAGCACGACGGCAAGGGTATCCGTATATCCAAAGGGATTGGAGATGATAAGCCAAATATCCTTTTGAAGTGGAATCAGGTGGAAAAGCGGATTGCCGAGCTGATACACCTTGACCGTTATCTCAACCCGAAGGAAAAAGAACATTATCCGGTGTGGCTTGAAAAGCAGGAGGAACGCCGGGCAGAGCTTGCAGAAAAACAAAGAAACAGAGAAATCCTTTCCGCAGCGCCGTCCGAAAAAGAGACGGAAAAGGCTTCGGATAATGCCGAGCTTGTCTTTGCGTATGCCTATCATCTTGGAGATACCGTTTATATGGGTGCAGAGGAATACGAAATCCTGTCCTTTGATGATGAGCGGGTTATGCTCCACGATATGCAGTATCCGTTGTTTACGAAGGAAATGGACAGAGCCGAGTTTGACCGCAGGGTGCAGGAAAATCCGATGAACGACCACCTGAAAGCAGAGATATTACCGTCCGAAGAAAAAGCGGCTGCAATCGAAGCTGATCCGAATACCACGCCTATCGGGGACGAGGATTACTATTTCCACCGTCCGGGTATGGGAGAATTTGAAGCAATCTATTATAATCCTGACGCAAATGCCGGAGGTCAGTTTGTCGTTTTGCATTTATCGTATGAACTGATTGCAGAAGCAAAAGAAAACAGCAGCTCCGTAAGTGAGTTTTATGAGTATCTCGACAGCGAAGCATACACGGAACTGATTGACTTAGGCACACAGGAATTTACCGATTACCTTGAAGCCTATGCAGAGCCTTCCCCTGATTTTATCGGACGAACCGAAGAAACCATGCAGGCGCTTATTGCACAGGCAGAAAAAGGACTGAATAAATCAGCTTATGACATTGGTATGGGGTATCTCGGTAACGGACTTACTGTCTGGAACAGAGCCGTAGAAGAACATGGGGACTATCAAACTATCGCCCATATCAGCAATGAGGGCGAAATCAAATACTATGTTGACGGGCTTCCTGATGATGTTACCGCAAGGATAGAGCAGGCGGCAGAGCAGGAACAGCAGAAAGCTTTATTTGCTGCTTCTTATCAGATAGGCAGCAAGGTATATTTGGACGGAAAGCTGTTTGAGATTACACGGATTGATGACTGGAATGTGGAACTTATGGATCGTTCCGTGCAGAATCCCCAGCCCCGTTTGGAGCGTAAGGACAGCTTTATGCAGCTTGTTTGGCAGAATGAATATGATAAAATCAGGCACGACAATCCCAATGCCATCGTTTTGTATGAAGCAGGCGGTTTCTATGAACTTTACGGAAACGACGCCGTATATATGTCAGACACCTTTGCTCTGAATCTTTCAAATAAGACGGTGGGCGGCGAACTTGTGTCGATGTGCAGCATACCTTCCAACCGATTACAGACCTATGTGGATATGCTGCTTGACAGAGGAAGCGATGTAGCAATCGCTTCTCTTGAAAACGGAGAGCGTGTCACACGCAGCCTTGTTTCTGCCAATAAGGAAGATCCGGTACAGTCGAAGCCGGTTGGCAGAATTGAGTACCTTGATGATGATGGTAATGTGATTCATACAGACGAATACACCAGCGAGTATCAGTTTAAAAAGGATATTGACGAGGAAAGCTCGTTTGGCACACGCTTACGCTTCTATTTATACCGGGGCGCTGACGGAAATACCATAGACCAGTCTTTCATAACAAAGATGGATACACCATTGAATGTATATGAAATCATCGACAGTCCGTATTTGCCTGAACTTAAGCCGGAGACACCGCTTGAGAAAGCGAAGGCTTTGATTGATGAATACTGCCGGGCAGAGTTTGAGCGTGAGGAGGGTGCGGACTACACAGACCTTTCCAAAGTCAATGTTGCTTACACCACAACCGAAGATGACAAGCACGAAATTCAGGCAGATGTAGATTTAGTAGGTTTCCGAATTGAAACCTTCGTAGATAACACCCTTGTGAGAAGCGAGCAGTATGAGAGCCTTGAAGATATGATGGAAAGGGCGCTGCCCTATCTGTCTTTTGATGAGCTTATCGCTGTTTCAGAGGAAGAACTTGCACCTTTCTATAAAGAGCCTGAGCATGACGAAAACAAACCTTTAACACCAAGCTTTGAGAAGCCGAAGCGTTCAAGAGTGCAGACCTTTGATTTGCATCCGGACATTCCTATGTCAGAACGCCATACCTTTGACCTTGCAAATCATGAGGTGGAGGAAGTCGGCAAAAAAGAACGCTTCCGCAGGAATATGGCGGCAATCAATGTCTTAAAAGAGTGTCAGTTTGATAACCGCTTTGCCACACCCGAAGAACAGGAAATCCTTTCAAAGTATGTTGGCTGGGGCGGTATTCCCGAAGCCTTTGATGAGAGAAATTCCTCTTGGGCAGATGAGTTTTTAGAGCTTTCTGCCGCCCTTACGCCCGATGAATATGAGAGCGCAAAGGCTTCTGTCTTGACCGCTTTTTATACGCCGCCTGCGGTTATTTCCGCAATTTATAAGGCGATGGAGCAGATGGGATTTCGTGAGGGCAATGTATTAGAGCCTTCCTGCGGGATTGGAAATTTTATCGGATTGCTGCCGGAATCTATGAAGGAAGCGAAGCTGTACGGCGTGGAGATTGACAAAATTTCTGCCGGGATTGCACAGCAGCTTTATCAGAAAACCTCGATTGCGGCTTTAGCCTTTGAGGAAGCAAATGTGCCTGACAGCTTCTTTGACGCTGTTTTGGGGAATGTGCCGTTTGGAGATATTCGTATCAATGATAAGCGGTACAACAAGCATAATTTCCTGATTCACGATTACTTTTTTGCAAAATCTCTTGACAAGTTAAGACCGGGCGGCGTGATGGCGCTCATCACAAGCAAAGGCACGATGGATAAGGAAAATCCCGCTATCCGAAAATATATCGCACAGAGAGCTGACCTGCTCGGCGCAATCCGGCTTCCAAACAATACCTTTAAGGGCAACGCCGGAACGGAGGTCGTTTCGGACATTCTGATTCTGCAAAAGCGTGACCGCCTTATCGACCTTGAGCCGGAGTGGGTACACTTAAATACCGATGAAAACGGCGTTAAGATGAACTCATATTTTGTAGAACACCCGGAAATGGTGCTTGGCGAATGGAAAACCGTATCAGGCAGATTTGGCGAGGAAAATACCGTTGTCCCTTATGAGAACGCCGACCTTGCCGCACAGCTTGAAGAAGCGATTTCCAACATACACGCCGAGATAACGGCGTATGAAACCGAAGAAGAACTGGAGGAGGAAGATACCTCTATTCCCGCTGATCCGAATGTACGCAACTTTTCCTATACAGTTGTGGACGATAAGATTTACTACCGTGAAAATTCAAGAATGACTCCGGTAGAGTGTTCTGCTACGGCTGAAAACCGTATCAAGGGTATGGTTGCCATCCGGGACTGTGTGCGGAATCTGCTTGAAATCCAGACCTTGAACTATCCCGATTGGGATATTGAAAAGGAGCAGCGTCGCTTAAACGGGCTGTACGATACCTTCTCTAAAAAGTACGGTCTGATTAACAGCCGTGCAAATGTTTCCGCCTTTTCGCAGGACAGTTCCTTTTCGTTGCTCTCCGCTTTGGAGGTGCTTGATGAAGAAGGAAACCTTGAAAGCAAGGCGGATTTGTTTACAAAAAGGACGATCAAGCCGCACACGCCGGTTACTTCGGTGGATACCGCCAGCGAAGCGCTCGCCGTATCTATGGGCGAAAAAGCCCGTGTGGATATGGAATATATGTGTTCGCTTACGGGAAAATCCGAGCAGGAAATTTTTGAGGATTTGAAAGGCGTTATCTTCTTGAATCCAATGTACGGCTATGGAAACAGCGCCGAGGCAAAGTACCTGATGGCGGACGAATACCTTTCCGGCAATGTCCGGGAAAAGCTGGCTTGGGCAAGAAAGTCCGCCGAGGTATATCCCGAAGATTTCAAAATCAATGTGGAAGCGCTGGAAAAGGTGCAGCCGACAGACCTGACTGCCAGCGAGATTTTTGTGCAGCTCGGCACGACTTGGCTTCCCGAAGAAATCGTACAACAGTTTATATATGAGTTTTTGGGAACGCCGTTGTGGGCGAGATACAATATCAAGGTTCACTACTCGAAGTTCACAAGCGAATGGAATGTGGAGGGTAAATCCTATGACCGTTCCAATGTGAAAGCATACAGCACCTACGGCACAAGCCGTATCAACGCTTACAAAATCATTGAAGAAACGCTGAATATGAAAGACGTCCGTATTTTCGATTATATCGAGGACGACGAGGGTAAAAAGAAAGCGGTTCTGAACAACAAGGAAACGCAGATTGCACAGGCAAAGCAGGAGCTTATCAAGCAGGGCTTTAAGGATTGGATATGGAACGATCCTGAACGCCGTGAAAAGCTGGTCAGGCTCTACAATGATAAATTCAACAGTATCCGTCCCCGTGAGTATGACGGAAGCCATATCGCCTTCAGCGGTATGAACCCGGAATATGAGCTGAGGGAACATCAGAAAAATGCCGTTGCCCATATCCTTTACGGCAGCAACACGCTCTTGGCGCACGCAGTCGGCGCAGGCAAAACCTTTGAAATGGCAGCCGCAGCGATGGAATCCAAGCGGCTCGGACTGTGCAATAAATCCCTGTTCGTTGTCCCGAATCACCTGACGGAGCAATGGGCGGCGGAGTTCTTGCAGCTTTATCCTGCGGCAAATATTTTAGTCGCTACGAAAAAAGATTTTGAGATGAAAAACCGCAAACGCTTTTGCGGAAGAATCGCAACCGGGGACTACGACGCTGTGATTATCGGACATTCTCAATTTGAAAAAATCCCGATGAGCTTTGAGCGCCAGAGAATGGTTTTGCAGGAGCAAATCCGAGATATTACAAACGGGATTGCCGACCTGAAGGCAAACAGAGGGGATAAATTCTCAGTAAAGCAGCTTGAAAAAACAAAGAAATCTTTGAATGTAAAGCTGGAAAAATTAAACGACCAATCGAGAAAGGATGATGTTGTTACCTTTGAGGAGCTTGGTATTGACAGGCTTTTTATTGATGAAAGCCATTACTACAAGAACCTCTTTTTATATACGAAAATGCGGAATGTGGGCGGTATTGCCCAGACGGAGGCACAGAAATCCTCCGACCTCTTTATGAAGTGCAGATATTTGGATGAAATTACCGGAGGGCGTGGCGTTGTGTTCGCAACCGGAACGCCGATTTCAAACAGTATGGTGGAGCTATACACCATTCAGCGGTATTTGCAGTACAGCACGCTACAAAAATACGATTTGCAGCACTTCGACGCTTGGGCTTCCAACTACGGGGAAACGATGGTAGTAACAGAATTAAAGCCGGAAGGGACAGGCTACCGTTCCAAGACACGCTTTGCCCGGTTTAACAATCTTCCCGAACTGATGGCGATGTTTAAGGAAGTGGCGGACATTAAAACCGCAGATGTGCTTGACCTTCCCGTACCCGAAGTCGAGTACCACAATATCGCCGTAAAGCCTTCGCAGATTCAAAAGGATATGGTCGCTTCCCTTGCGGAGCGAGCCGAAAGAATCCGAAACGGCGGCGTCAATTCAAGCGTAGACAATATGCTGAAAATCACCAATGACGGAAGAAAGCTTGCGCTTGACCAGCGTATGATGAACGAAATGCTCCCCGATGATGAGGGCAGCAAGGTCAACGCCTGCGTGAATGAAGTGTACCGTATTTGGGAGGAAAATACGGATAAGCGGTCTACACAGCTTCTCTTTTGCGACCTCTCCACGCCAAAGGGCGAAGGTACTTTTTCGGTCTATACCGACATACGAAAGAAGCTGATAGAGCGTGGCATTCCCGAATCGGAAATCAGGTTTATCCACGAGGCGGATACCGAAGCCAAGAAGCAGGAGCTTTTCAAAAAGGTTCGCAGAGGTGATGTAAGAATCCTGATCGGCTCTACCGCTAAAATGGGAGCCGGGACAAATGTGCAGGATAAAATCATTGCTTCCCACGATATTGACTGTCCGTGGCGACCAAGTGATGTAGGACGGATTTTGCGGACATTCAAAATAAAAAAGAATGTGGAGGTAACAG
>ERZ791607.792-NODE-792-length-27656-cov-3.255063_pt1 | contig 27656 bp, 26 predicted proteins | sample MGYA00509964_ERZ791607 | MGnify/ENA primary metagenome ERZ791607 (study PRJEB30046, sample SAMN00791907) | human gut metagenome | study: EMG produced TPA metagenomics assembly of the A metagenome-wide association study of gut microbiota in type 2...
AAAAAAATTTCCACCAGAATTTGTAATGTGGTTAGTTCCATGTTATATATTATTAATATATAACAATAAAGAAAAGTATTTTAAACTATTCGATGATCTTTTCAAAAATGACTTAGGTGCATATGCACTTTTTAGTGCACAAAAAATAGATGTCGTATATTCAAAAATACTGTTTGAATACTTGAAACAAAATGCTTTAATGATATCTGATGCTAGGACATGTTATGCGGCAATGTGTTTTACTCTTTTTAGTAAACTTAAGATGAAGGAAAAATTTAGCCTATGTCAATTGTTAGAAAAAAAGATTGTAGAGTATAGACTTGAAGATATATATAATGAAATCTTTACAGTGATTGTTGATGAAGCAAGCAGATCTAAAAATTTAAAAAAGAATGCATTTTTGTTATCAAGTGGAAGGGTCGAAAGAATAAATGTTATAAATGGATATATATGTGGCAGGAAATACAGTGATTTATTATATCAAGAAAAGAAAGATTTTATGTCTGACCTAAAGGAACTAGTTTATACTATTTATAGAAACAGTGAAGTTAAAGAACGATTGAAACTCGAAAATGGAAAAACGATGACCTTTATGGATTGCTTTATAAGAGCGTGTTTTGAATATCAAATTTCACAGAATCCAGATTTGATTAGTAGTTATGATAGTTTTATACCATTATTTGAGGAGGATGTGGTTGTGGGACCTTTTTTGAGAAAAAATTTTACTTGTGCCGCAGGAAATTATTTTTCTAGATATGGAAAGTACACATTATATCGCAGAAAATATATTGATTTGGTATAATTGTTATATAATCGTAAGGAAAAAAGATATAAAGAAACGGCACTGTTTTTAATTATTAACAGTAGGCAGGATGAATTAATGGTAGATGGAGAATTGTATAAAATATTAAAGAAAATCCTAAGAGATCCTTGGATGCAAGAACATTTCGGAGATAAAGAGGATGTGAAATTATGGATGAAAAAAGGTAAAACGATGTAAATATTAAGAAGCAGTCTCTATGCTGCTTGACTAAGAACGAATGTAGGTTAAATGGTTGTTCCTTAATTTCAGAGATTTTTTACTCGTTTTGTACTTGAAAAAATACGTCACAAGAAAAATGATGATTATTGTGCGATTTTTATAATTAATATAGATGCAATGTAAAGACTATTTTGGGTGAAAAAGTAGAGCAATGGATTGTCAAGATGTTAGATACAGAATCGAATAAGGTGATGTTTGAATGCAATTCGAAAAGTACAGAACGATCCTCATCGTTGGTAGATACCAATATAAATAGGAAGGATTTTTATAGAAAAAATAAACATGGCAGGAATGTGAGATTGCATTTACTTTGGAAAATGAGTGAAAAGAAAAAAATAAGTGATTTTCATAAAATTATTGAAATTGGCACTAAAGTATTTCAAACCTCGTCCGATATATATAACAAGTAAGCAAGGAAACCCCGTTGCTTACCCCACAAGATGACCCCTGACCGGAGCGTACGGCCGTAAGGAGAAAAATCTTGCAATTAAATATCATATCAATTACAGCATGGAAGCTGTAACTTAATTCAAGGAGGAAAAAATTATGGGCATGGTAGTACAACACAATCTTACCGCAATGAATGCAAACCGTCAGTTAGGAATCACTTCTGGTGCACAGGCAAAGTCAGCTGAGAAGTTATCTTCTGGTTACAGAATTAACCGTGCAGGCGATGATGCTGCAGGATTAAAGATTTCTGAGAAGATGAGAAGCCAGATCCGTGGACTTAACAAAGCTTCTGATAACGCTTCTGATGGTGTATCTCTTATTCAGACAGCAGAAGGTGCATTAAATGAGACACACAGCATCTTACAGCGTATGAATGAATTAGCAGTACAGGGTGCTAATGATACAAACCAGTCTATCGACCGTGATGCTATCAACGATGAGTTGTCTGCATTAACAGAAGAATTAGACAGAATTTCAGAGACAACACAGTTCAATAAGCAGAATCTGTTAGATGGTACATTTACTGATAAGAAGCTTCAGGTTGGTGCAAACACAAATCAGAATATTTCTATTAGCATTGATAATATGAATGCTTCTACACTTGGCTTAACAAATATCTCTTACAGAACAACTGAGGCTGGTACATCGCCGGATAAGGTTAAATATCAGGGAATGTCTTATACATATGATGCAAGCAAGACTCAGGCTTCTAATGTGAAACTTGCAATTTCAAACATTAAGGGACAGATAAGTAAAGCAACACCATCAACAGCATTTGCAGCACAGTATGATTCTAAGACAGGAAGCGTATATTACAATGGATTAAATACTAGTGGTGTTACTACTAGATATGGTAAGGCAAGTACTGCACAAAAAAATACTGTATCTTTTAACAAGAAACAGGCATCCAAAGATATTACTGCTAATTTCAAGGATTATGTTACAACTACATCTACAAAAGCTACAGCAAGTAAGGCTATTCAGGTTGGAAAACCTAGTGTAAGCGATTATGATACAGCGAATGCAACATTATCTGCTGTTCAGAATGCTATCAATCAGGTTTCTACACAGAGATCAGCACTTGGTGCATTACAGAACAGATTAGAGCATACAATTGCAAATCTGGATAATGTATCTGAGAATACACAGTCTGCAGAGTCTCGTATTCGTGATACAGATATGGCTGATGAGATGGTTAGCTACAGCAAGAATAACATTCTTGCACAGGCTGGTCAGTCAATGCTTGCACAGGCAAATCAGTCTACACAGGGTGTATTATCCTTATTACAGTAATAAACAAAGTTGTACTTATTGTAATACTAAAACAAAAAGGGAGTCGATTGCGACTCCCTTTTCTGCTAGAGGAAATAAAATGAATTATGAAGAACTATATAAAAAAATAACAGAAATTAATTTTAAAGAACTTGCTTATGGAAAAAGAAATGTATTAAATGATACAAAAAAAATTTTGCCAGATATACAGTCCTTTATGAAAAATTTGATGAATCAAAAATGGGACGATGATATTAAAGAATATGTAATGAGGGATATTATGGATATCTTAGAGGATATTGTCAGTGCGTATGAAAATGATGATCAGGTTTTGCTCATGGATGCAACCGCATATGGAGTTCAGAAATATCTAAAACTTTTTGTTGAAGATAAAGATTTAATGTAGGATAAGTAAATATAGAAATGAAAAATATAATATTAGAAAATAATTTATCTGCTTGGGAAAAAAATTTTTGTGGAAGCAGATTTGAAATAGAAAATGAATATAAAAAATGGAAAAATACAAAAAATAAAACGATTGAAGTAAGAACCGAAATGTCACAAGACGAGAAGGTTGTTCTAATTGTAAAGAAAAATGGTAAAGAAAGATATCTTGCAGGTAAAAGAAATTGTGAAGAACCAACTACAATATGGATGCAAACACAGGGGCGAGTACATGAGGGGGCAATATTTTTTATTGCGGGAATTGGAAATCCAGTATATGCAAAAATATTGTTAGAAGAGCATCGGCAGACAAAATTGAACATTGTAATATATGAACCATCCAAGGAAATTTTTTTTAAAGTTTTAGAAAGTATAGATATTACAGATCTTTTGCAGAAGGATGCAAAATGTATTTTTGTTATTGATGGTTTGACTGGTGTGAAAGTTGAGAATGTTATACAGAAAATGATATCAGTTGAAGTGATGGATCATATAAAAACATTTATACTTCCAAACTATGAAATGATATTTGCAAAAGAAATGTTATTATTTGCAAAAACAATTCGTGAAAAATGTGAAAGTTGTGCTACATATATTAATACTAGGACTAATTTCTCTAATGTATTTGCACAAAATTTATTTGCTAATGCACCATATATATTAGATGGTTATAAAACAAAACAATTGATTGAAGTAATTCCAAGAGACATACCCGCTATTATTGTTGCAGCAGGTCCGTCATTAAATAAAAATATAAAAGAATTAAAAAGGGCGAAAGGAAAAGCGTTTATTATAGCTGTTGACACTGCAATTAAGCCTTTAGCTTCAGAAAAAATTATCCCAGATATGTTTGCTATTGTTGATGGAAGAAAACCTTTAGAATTAATAAATACGGAAGACGCAAAAAAAATTCCACTATTAACATCAATTTCAGCTGCAAATAGTGTTTTAAGCTTTCATACAGGAAAAAAATTTTTTTATAATGAAGGATATGTATACATAAACAGCATGTTTTATAGAAATGGAGAAAGTTTTGAAACGGTTGCATGTGGTGGATCAGTAGCTACTTCAGCGTTTGCATTAGCATTTATGATAGGAATTGATACGATTATTCTGGTAGGGCAGGATTTGGCGCTGACAGGGAATAAGACGCATGCAGATGGAACTTTTCAAGAAAAAATGGAGACAATAGACACATCTCATTCGATAATGGTTCCGGGAAATATAGAAAAAGAAGTGCCAACCAGAGGCGATTTTAAAATGTATTTGGAGTGGTACAATCAGTATATTAAGGATTGTAAGGAATATCGCAAACAATTTAAAGTCATTAATGCAACCGAGGGAGGGGCAAAAATAGACGGAACGGAAGTTATGACGTTGAAAGATGCAATTGACAGAGAATGCAAAAAGGAAATAGATATACAAGAATGTTTCGAAAAATTGCATCCAGTATTTGATGAAAATGAGCGAAAAAAGAATTTGGAGTTTTTGCAGCATACGCCAGAACATTATACGGAGATTAGGAAGGCTGCAATAGAGACAAATAAGTTATATAAAAATTTAGATAAGTTATGCCAGCATGGAAATTTAGATATTCGGGCATATGAAAAAATATTAAAAAAGATAAAAAAAATGACTAAAAAAATAGAAGGAGATTCTATTTATTATGAACCAATACAGGAAACGCTGGTTTTAGCAAATTATATTGTCAAAAGTGAACAATTTGATACAATGAAAACAATGCAAGAGGAAGGAAAAGAAATAGCCAGGCAGGGAATTATCTATACAGACATGGTAAAACAATGTGCAGAATTGTTTGAAGAATATACAAAAGAAACTGTTGGTAAAGCAAAGTAATTTGGGATAAGATGGAACAGAAAGAGCTGTTTAAAGAAGCAATAGAACTGTTTGAGGCAGGGAAATATGATAAAGTAATTCAAAATTTAATTGGATTATATGAACTTGGCTATGAAAAAGAACAGATTTAAGATTTTTTATATCAGGCTTTTGTTGAACCGAATATAGAGAAATTTAAGAAAAATTATCAGACGCAGGCAAACGGTCTCTGATGGATAACATTCATGATCGGGAATATTTACAGAAGCTTTGGAATAGTCGGAACGCACCATGGAAGGTGTAACTGCCAAAAACGGAAAGAAAAAAGTGATGTTTGAGCTGTGAGTTGGATTATATGGCGAAGGTTTTATGTGAAGTTGTGCAGCAAGAAGAAATTAAGAATAAATTTTGAGGTAAAAACGATGAAAGAAACATTTGATAATTATTGGGAACAAGTACATAGTAGAACAGAATGGGGGCAATATCCAGCAGAACACGTTATTCGTTTTATAGCGAGGAATTTTTATAATACAAAGAGAGACGAAATACGTATATTAGATTTTGGATGTGGAGGGGGTGCTCATACTTGGTATTTGGCTAGAGAAGGATTTGATACGTATGCGTTTGATGGATCAAATAGTGCTGTCGAAAAACTAAAAACACGTTTAAAAAAAGAAGGTTTAAATGCAAACGTGCAAGTATGTGATGCTGCTCAATTAAAGTATGAGTATAATTTTTTTGATGCAATCATAGATAATTTTTGTTCGTTCAACAATACCATAGATTTGGTAGAATATATGTATGATGAAATGTATCATATTTTAAAACCAGGTGGTAAAATTTTAACAGCTGTTTTTGGAAAAAAAACATTAGGGTATGGAACCGGTAAAGAAATAGAAAAAGATACATTTTCAAATTTAGAAGAAGGAACGTTAAAAGGAAGAACAAAGATACATTTCTTTGATAAACAGGGACTTGTAGAAGTTTTGAGTAAAAATAAGTTTGTAAATATCAAAGTAGACAGCATTTTTTATACAGATAATGGAAATGATATTGAATTATTAATAGCAAAGGCAGAAAAAAATGGGTAATATTGCAATTATTCCTGCGCGAAGTGGATCAAAGGGATTAAAAGATAAAAATATTAAAAAATTATTAGGAAAACCGTTACTGGCATATTCAATAGAAGCGGCTAAGAAAAGTGAAAAGTTTGATGAAATTTTTGTATCAACGGATAGTAAATTATATGCTGTAATTGCTCAGGAATATGGTGCAAACGCTTCCTTTTTGCGTTCACCTAAAACTTCAAGTGATACGGCGGATAGTTGGAGTGTTGTAAGAGAAGTTATTGAAAAATTTGAGGAGAAGGGGAAAAAATATAATACAATTATGCTGTTACAACCGACTTCTCCATTGAGAACAGAGGAAGATATTTGTAATAGCTTTCAGTTAATGGAACAAAAAAAAGCAAATGCTATTTTATCTGTTACTGAGGTAGAACATTCACCTTTATGGTGTAATACTTTAGATCAAGATATGTGTATGGATCACTTTCAAAATAATAAATATAAAGATTATCCAAGACAATTTTTGCCTAAATTCTATCGATTAAATGGAGCGATTTATCTGCTGAAAACGGAAGAATTATATAAACAAAAAATGTTTACAGATAAATGTTTTGCTTATTTGATGCCGAATGAAAGATCTGTTGATATAGATACTGAAATGGATTTTAAGTTTGCTGAATTATATCTAAAAGAAAGGGGCAAAAAATGAAGACGTTAATTATTGCAGAAGCTGGGGTTAATCATAATGGAGATATGAACACTGCATATAAAATGATAGATGTTGCAAAAGAAGCTGGGGCAGATATTGTAAAATTTCAAACTTCAATTACTTCTACATCGAAGTATTCAGAAAAAGCAAAATATCAAAAAAGAGAAACTGGTGAAAATGAATCGCAATTAGATATGATAAAAAAATTACGTTTTTCATTTGAACAACACAGAAAATTAAAAGAATACTGTGATAACATTGGAATAACCTATTTGTCGTCACCGTTTGATTTTGAAAGCATTGATTTCTTAAATGATATAGGAATCAAGTTTTGGAAAGTGCCTTCAGGAGAGATTGTAAACATACCATATTTGGAAAAAATAGCAAGAACTCATAAACCGGTTGTCATGTCTACAGGAATGGGAACAATGGAAGAAATTGGGGAGGCTATTCGGATACTTAAAAGTAATGGAGCCGGAGAGATTAAATTATTACAATGTACAACGGAATATCCAGCAGAGTATAAAAATGTTAATCTAAATGCAATGAGAACTCTTGCGGATACGTTTCATGTTAAAACAGGATTATCTGATCATACAAAAGGAATAGAGATACCGATCGCAGCGGTTGCTCTTGGGGCGAATGTTATAGAAAAACATTTCACACTTGATAGAAATCAGGTAGGACCAGATCATAAGGCTAGTATAGAGCCGGAAGAATTGAAAAATATGGTGATGGCTATTCGGCATGTAGAAGTCGCTTTAGGTGATGGAGTTAAGAAGCCATGTAATGATGAACTGGAAAACTTATATGCAGCGAGAAAGAGTATTGTAGCTAAAAGAGATATTCATAAAGGCGAAATTTATACGGAGGAAAATATAGTGCCTAGACATGCAGGAAAAGGTATTTCGCCAGCATTATGGTATGAGGTACTTGGGAAAAAGGCAATTAGAGATTTTATGGAAGATGAGATGATTGAGTTATGATAAGAATAGCGATATTGACAGCTACGAGAGCCGAATACGGATTACTGAGACCTTTAATTAGACGGATGAAAGAAGATGCTGAAATAGAGGTCAGTTTATTAGTTACAGGAACACATTTATCAAAAGAATATGGAATGACTTGTAATGAAATTGAACAAGATGGGAATACAATAAATGTTAAAATTCCTATTTTGAGTTATGGTCAGGATGGGATAGATGTATCAAATACAATGGCAAACGCTTTAAATAAATTTTCAGAATTTTTTAAAAAAACTCGGATCGACTTTTTAGTTGTTGACGGTGATAGATATGAAACTCTTGCAGTTTGTATTGCAGCAGTAAATAGTAGTATTCCGATTGTACATATTGGCGGAGGAGAAATAACAGAAGGGGCGGCAGATGAATATTATCGGCATGCAATATCAAAATTAAGCTATTTACATTTCACAGTTATGGATGTTTGTCGTAAAAGAGTAATTCAAATGGGAGAAGATCCTAAAAGAGTTTTTGTATCAGGAGCATTAGGAATAGAAAATATAATGAATATTAATTATATTTCAAAGAAGGAACTTGAAAAGGAATTAAATTTTAGTTTGGATAAACCGTACGCCGTAGTGACATATCATCCAGTTACATTAGAAAATAATAGTGAAATAATTCAAACAAAAGAAATATTAAGTGCATGTGAATATTTTCAAAATTATAAATTTATTTTTACTAAATCAAATGCGGATCATGGCGGGAATAAAATTAATGATTTAATACAAGAATATGTAAACAATAATAGGAAGCAAGCAGTTTGTGTTGCTTCTTTAGGAGCTGTAAAATATTTAAGCGCATTAAAGTATGCTTCATTTGTAATGGGGAATTCTTCTAGTGGGATAATAGAAGCGCCTTCTTTCAATATACCTACAATTAACATTGGAGATAGACAAAGAGGAAGAGTGCAAGCCGACAGTATATTAAATTGTAGACCTGAAAGAAATGAAATTATTAAATGTATAAAAGAAACAGAGAGTGAAAAGTGTAGAGCTGTATGTGAAAATGTAAAGAATCCATATGGTGATGGAAAAGCTAGTAGAAAAATTATTGATGAAATTAAGTATTATATAAAAAATAATGTAATTGATTTGAAAAAAAGTTTTTATGATATAGAATTTGAACAAAGAGGATAAAATAATATGAATGTTTTAATCACAAATATTGGACGTAGAGGATATTTGGTTGATTTTTTGAAAAAAACAGAGAGTTTCAATGGAAAAATATATGTATCAGATTGTGATGTGACTGCTAGTGGTTTATATGGGAACAATGATGGTAGGTTTATTTTGACTAAGCCTGTTGATAACGAGGAAGTATATGTCAGCGCATTATTGCAAATATGTAAAGAAGCAAATATTGAATTAATCATACCTATTATTGATCCGGAGATATATATATTATCAAAGTATGTACAAATATTTCAAGAAGAACATATATGTATAGCGGTGTCTAATAGGAATGTTTTAAATATTTGTTATAATAAGCTTGAAATGAACAAGTTTTTAAAGAAAGAAGGATTTTGTTTTCCAAAAACTTATAGTGTTCTGGAAGAGTTAAAAAGAGATTTCAAGCTCGAGAGAATAAGATTTCCGGTAATATTAAAGCCAATCTATGGAAGTGGAAGTTTGGAAACTAAAAAGATTGATAATTTGCAACAACTTGAAACGGAATTTCATCAAGGAATGATAATTCAGGAATGGTTAGATGGTTGCGAGTATGGGATTGATGTTTTTAATTCTTTTGAAAAAGTTCCATTAAGATGTGTTATAAAGAAAAAAATAGCAATGCGTAGTGGAGAAACAGATAAATCTGTTACAGTGAAAAATGATTTAATACAAAAAGTTATTTTAAATCTCGCTAATAAACTAGGGCATGTTGCTAATTTGGATTGTGATATTATTGTGAAAGATGAGAAGGTTTATATAATTGATTTAAATCCTAGATTTGGTGGGGGATATCCAGCAACACATGTGAGTGGGGTTAATTTACTGGAATTATTATTGGATATGGTTCAAAATAAACAAATTATTCCTGAGTTTAATAATTATCAGAAAAATTTGTTGGTTATGAAAGAAGTCGCGGTTAGGACAACGTTACTTTCGGATTAAAAGCAAGTTATAAACTATCATGGAAGATAGAATAAATCATAGGTTTTCTAAAAGAAAACCTATGAAGAAACAGGGAGGTTATTTTATGAAAGCTGAGCAGTTAGCGCTATTTTTAATTTCTCCAGACAGTATGATTGTTGATGCTATGAAGCGCATCGATCGTAATGCCAGGGGTATTTTATTTGTGACCAATGAGCAGCAGAAACTGCTTGGTGTTGTCACGGATGGAGATATCCGCCGCTGGCTGATCCGCACGGGAGAACTGAAAGCTCCGGTATCCGGTCTGATGAATACCGAACCTAAGAAAATTTCCAGGAAAGAGCATGCAAAAGCACATGAGTTTATGGTGCAGCATTCCATCACGGCGCTTCCGGTTGTCACCACAAAAGGCGTGGTTTCTGACATTTTGTTCCGGGATGAGCAGGTGGCAAAAAAGAAAAAGGCGCAGGGGATTTTAAAAGAGGTTCCGGTTGTGATTATGGCGGGAAAGGAACACGTTTATATCCGTATACCAAAATTCTACCGAAACCGCTGATCCCGATTGGAGATATCCCGATCATGGAGCGGATCATCGGAAAATTCTGTGAGTTTGGAACGACACAGTTTTATGCGACAGTCAATTACCGCAAAAATATGATTCGCTCCTATTTCTCCGAGATTTCAAAAAACTATTCTCTTGAATATGTCGAGGAGGATAAACCACTTGGAACAGCGGGAAGTTTACAGTTGATCAAAGAGGAGTTTTCCCGGCCGTTTATTGTGACCAACTGCGATATTTTAATTCATGCGGATTATGAAGACATTTACCGTTATCATCAGGAGGCTGGAAACGAGCTTACGATCGTCACGGCACTCAAAAACATTGAGGTTCCCTACGGCGTGATCCATTCCAGTGAAAACGGTGCGGTGCAGTCGATGGAGGAAAAGCCGAAGCTTTCGTATTTTGTGAACACCGGTATGTATATCTTAAATCCGGAACTCAAAAAAGAGATTCCGGAGGATACATTTTTTCATATGACCGATCTGGCAGACAAGCTTCTGGCAGAACACCGCCACGTGGGAATGTATCCGATCAGTGAGGATTCCTTCCTGGATATGGGCGAGTTTGAGGAAATGCACCGTATGGAAGAAAAGCTAAATTTAAAATCAGAGTAACGATTCAGAAAGGACATAAAAGAGCAATGAAAAAAGTATTGGTAACCGGAGCAGACGGTTTTATCGGAAGCCATCTGACCGAGAGCCTTCTGGAAAAGGGCTATGATGTAAAAGCATTTGTATATTACAATTCGTTCAACAACTGGGGCTGGCTGGATACGCTGCCGAAGGAAAAACTTGACCAGATTGAAATTTTTGCCGGGGATGTGCGGGACCCGAACGGTGTGCGCACCGCGATGAAGGGTGTGGATCAGGTCTTTCATCTGGCGGCGCTGATTGCGATTCCGTTCAGTTACCATTCGCCGGATTCCTATGTGGATACAAATATCAAGGGAACGTTAAATGTGCTGCAGGCGGCACGCGATCTTGGCACGGAAAAAATCATGGTGACATCGACTTCGGAAGTATACGGCACCGCACAGTATGTCCCGATTGACGAAAAGCATCCATTTCAGGGACAGTCGCCGTATTCTGCGACAAAAATCGGAGCCGACCGTCTGGCAGAAAGCTTTTACCGCAGCTTTAATCTTCCGGTTGCGATTGTCCGTCCGTTCAACACTTATGGTCCGCGTCAGTCTGCGCGTGCAGTGATTCCGACGATTATTTCACAGCTTCTGGCAGGAAAAGAGGAAATTAAACTTGGTTCCCTGACACCAACGCGCGATTTTAACTATGTAAAAGATACCGCGGCAGGCTTTATTGCAATCGCAGAGTCAGACAAGACAATTGGACAGGAGATCAATATTGCTACCCAGCAGGAGATTTCGATCGGAGATCTGGCACAGGAGATTATTTTCCAGGTCAATCCGAATGCACATATTGTGTGTGACGAGCAGCGCCTTCGACCGGAAAAGAGTGAGGTCAACCGTTTGCTCGGCTGTAATGCAAAAATTAAGGAGCTGACCGACTGGAAGCAGCAGTATACATTCGAGCAGGGAATTGCAGAGACGATTGCATGGATTCGTGAGCATATGGATGTCTATAAGACGGATATTTATAATGTGTAAGTTGTATTTTTTAAGAAAAGAGGGAGCAAAATGGGACGGTTTGTACCTTTATCGATTCCGAATTTTGAGGGAAATGAGCGAAAATATGTAGATGATGCACTGGATCAGGGATGGGTTTCCACCGGTGGTGCATACATTACAGAGCTGGAAGAAAAACTGGCAGAATTTTTACATGTGGAGAAAACAGCGGCAGTGCAGAGCGGGACTTCAGCGCTTCATCTGTCTTTGATTGCCTGTGGGGTACAGCCGGGGGATATGGTGATTGTTCCTACGCTTACCTTTATCGCGGCGGTCAATCCGGTGCGTTATCAGTTCGCGGAGCCGGTGTTTATGGACTGTGATGACAGTTTGTGCATGGATCCGCAGAAGCTGCACCGTTTCTGCGAAAACGAGTGTGTGACAGAGGATGGACAGTTAAAGCACAAAGCTACCGGAAAAACCGTAAAAGCCATCGTAGTTGTGCATGTGTTTGGAAATATGGCAGATATGGAAGCCATCATGGATATCGCACAGGAGTTTCACCTGAAAGTGATCGAGGATGCAACAGAAGCGCTCGGTACACAGTACACGAAGGGGCGTTATGCCGGAAAATTTGCCGGAACTATTGGCGATTTTGGGGCGTATTCTTTTAATGGAAACAAGATTATTACAACCGGTGGCGGCGGTGCTGTGACAGCAAAAGATCCAACAGAAGTGGAGCATCTGAAATATCTTTCCACACAGGCAAAGGATGATCCGCATTTTTATATTCACAACGAAGTGGGATACAATTACCGCATGACGAATTTACAGGCGGCACTTGGTGTGGCACAGATGGAGGAACTTCCGGAATTTATCCACCGTAAGCAGAAAAATTATGGGCTGTATCAACAATTGCTGCAGGAGTTTTCAGGTGGAACACTGCTTTCATTTCGTGAGGGGACTTCCTCGAACCAGTGGTTTTATTCTTTGAAGCTGGATATGGAAAAACTACAGGGAAAAAACATGAGAGATGTGATTACAACGCTTCAGGAGCGCGGTGTGCAGACCCGGGCAATCTGGGGACTGATTCATGAGCAGCTTCCGTATCAGGATGCGATTGCTTATGAGATGGAAAAAGCACCGTACTATAGCAGTTGTATTTTAAATATTCCAAGCAGCACACAGATCACAGATGATGATATTCGCTTTGTGGTGGAACAAATAAAAGTGGTATTTAAATCTGGAATTTGAACAGATCAGGTGACATTCACAAGTATTTGTTTTGGTCAATACGCTGTGTATAGGGTATTTTATAAAACAATAAATGTTATTTACAAAAATTCTCCTTTAGAAGTATAATAGAAATACGCCTACAGGAGGATTTTTTATTGAAAAAGCAATTTGTTTGGTGGAAAATAAAGATGGCGAAGATCCGTTTGTTTTTATGGCAACCTATGCTTCGCACGGAGAGGATCATGCCGTGCATCATATGCCGCTGAAATACGCGCTGACCGAATATCAGGATGACAGAGATAAGCTGCTGGCATTGTTGTCCTGCCTGAACCGTGCGGCAGAGGTATCGGATCTGATTGCAGAACTGGTAGAAAGCGGGGAGATGTTCCATGTTCTGCGTTTTACAGGAAAAGAGGCATATCAGTTTCTGCGTGATGTGGAAAAAATCGAACAGACCGGGATTCTCTGTCGGATTCCGAACTGGTGGAGAAAGCGTGCAATGGAGTGCTCGGTAGAAATACGGCTGGGCGAAAAGAAACCTGCCATGGTAGGATTTGATTCGTTGATTTCGATGCAGCCGCAGCTGTGTGTGGACGGAGAGGCACTTACGAAAAAAGATGTGGAACTTCTGCTGGCGCAGACAGAGGGGCTGGCATTTCTAAAAGGCAAGTGGGTAGAGGTAAATCATAAAAAACTGCGGGAACTTCTGAAACGCATGGATGGAATGGACACCAGCATTACACTGCGGGAAGCTTTGCAGATGGAAATCGGAAATGGAAAAAAGATTTCCGCAGATGTAGGTGCGCTTGTGACCAACGGGGCATGGCTTTCCAAAATGTTGCGCAATTTGCGAAAACCATCTGGTATCCGTTCGGCAGCAGTGCCGAAAACCGTTCATGCAATGCTTCGTCCATATCAGAAGGATGGGTATACGTGGCTGAATTATATGCAGAAACTGGGATTTGGTGCATGCCTGGCAGACGATATGGGACTTGGAAAAACACTTCAGGTTCTGTGCTATCTGGAAAAAATGAGAAAATCAGACAAAGGCGCAAAAACGCTTCTGGTCGTTCCGGCATCCCTGATCGGAAACTGGCAGAAGGAGGCAGCAAAGTTTGTCCCGGATATGACGATTCAGGTTATTCACGGAAAGACATCTGCGCAGCTTGCACAAGAATTTGATGCAGGGTCTGCATTTCTTACGATAACGACATATGGCATGGTTTCCCGCATCCAGGCATTTCAGGAAACGATGTGGGACTGCGTGATTCTCGATGAGGCACAGGCAATCAAAAATCCGGGCACGAAACAGACGCGCGAAATCAAAAAACTACAGGCACAGATGCGGATTGCCATGACGGGTACGCCGATTGAAAATGACCTGGCCAATTTATGGTCGTTGTTTGATTTTATAGATCATGGTCTGCTTGGGACATCCAAAGAGTTCCATGAGTTTACGAAAGGACTGGAAGAAAATCCACAGGGATATGCAAAATTAAAGTCCATGATTACCCCGTTTATGCTCCGTCGTGTCAAGACGGACAAGACCGTTATTGCAGATCTTCCGGAAAAGGTAGAAATGACGGATTTTGCACAGCTGACCAGAAAACAGACCATTTTGTACCGCAAGGTGGTTTCGGATATGGAGCAGAAAGTCCGGCAGATGGAGGCAGAACACAGCATTTCCCAGTTCGCCAAAAAGGGGATTGTGCTTACGGCAATCATGAAGTTAAAACAGATCTGCAACCATCCGGACCAGTATCTGGGACAGGATGCCTATACACCATCAGAGAGCGGAAAATTTCAGCTTTTGAAAGAAATCTGTGAGACAATCTATGAAAAGCGTGAGCGCGTGCTGGTTTTTACGCAGTTTAAGGAGATTGCGGACGATCTGGCAGCGTATCTGGAGACCGTTTTTCATGCTAAGGGCTATGTGCTGCACGGAGGAACATCGGTGGCGAAGCGGACGGAAATTGTGGATGCCTTTCAGGGAGAAGCCTATGTACCGTTTATTGTGCTGTCTGTAAAGGCAGCCGGAACCGGACTGAACCTGACGAAAGCAAACCATGTCATTCATTTTGACCGCTGGTGGAATCCGGCAGTGGAAAATCAGGCAACGGACCGGGCATTCCGGATCGGGCAGAAAAAAGATGTGATCGTACATAAATTTGTCTCTCAGGGAACGATTGAGGAAAAAATAGATGCGATGCTGGAATCGAAAAAGGAACTGGCGGAAAACGTAATCGGAAGCGGCTCCGAAAAGTGGATTACGGAGTTAAGTAACGAAGAATTGTTCTCATTATTGCGATTGGAGTAAACGGTATGCGAAGATATTGGGAAATTGATCAGACATTTGCCCAGCCGAGTGAATCTCTGTTAAAGAAAAATCTAAAAGAGAGCGTGAAAAAGCAAAAAGAAAAGGGAAATAAGCTGGAGCCGGTTGTTATTTCCGGCAGGGCAATTGCTAAAAGCTGGTGGGGAAAAGCCTGGTGTGACAATCTGGAGCGCTATGCGGATTTTGCAAGCCGGCTGGAGCGTGGGAAGCGTTATGTGCGGACCGGAACGGTAATTGATCTGAAAATCCAGAAAGGAAAAATCATTGCAAGAGTGCAGGGAACCAGAAAAACTCCCTACCGTGTGGAAATCCGTATCAGCCCGCTCACAGAGAAAAAGTGTGAAGCGATTCTTGAACGGTGTGGTAAGATTGAGACTCTGGAACGATTACTGTCCGGTGATTTCCCAGATGATATGAAAGAACTGTTTCAGGGAGAGGATGGGCTTTTTCCACAGCCAAGTGAGATCAGTTTTCAGTGCAGCTGTCCGGACTGGGCACTGATGTGCAAACATGTGGCAGCAGCACTTTACGGTGTGGGGGCACGGCTTGACACAAATCCGGCATTGTTTTTTGAATTGCGTGGAATCGAGATCGGACGGTTTGTGGATGTGGCACTTGCCAATCGTGTGGAACGGATGCTTGAGAATGCGCAGAAACCAAGCGCAAGAATTATGGATGATGAAGAGGCGGCACAGAAACTGTTTGGCGTGTTTGGGAGGGCATAGCAAGGGATACTACACCAGCATCCCAAGCGTTCCCACCACGATCAACACCAGTCCTCCGGCTTCTTTTTTCCCCAGTTTCTCATGAAATACAAGATAAGAAAACAGAATGGTAACCAGAATACTCAGCTTATCGATCGGCACAACGACACTTGCCAGACCATCCTGCAGCGCACGGTAATAGCACAGCCAGGAAGCACCGGTGGCAAGTCCGGACAGGCAGATAAAGCCAAGTTCCCTGTGATCAATCGTGCGCACACTGTCCTGCTTTTTCGTGACAAACACGACAATCCATGCCATGATCAGCACAACGATGGTACGGATGGCTGTTCCCAGATTGGAATCAATGTTTTCAATGCCGACTTTTCCCAGAATAGAAGTCAGGCTGGCAAAGACGGCAGAGCCAAGCGCGTAGAAGAACCAGCTCCAGCCTTTTTTCCCGGAATTCTCAGAAGAGGTTTCCTTTTTCGTGATCATCAGGTAGGTTCCCGCGCCGATCAGCACCACGCACAGAAGTTTCAGTGGGCTGATGCTCTCATGCAGGAAGAGAAAAGCGAGAAGAATGGAGAGGATGGCACTTGATTTATCGACCGGGACCACCTTATCCACATCTCCGATCTGCAGTGCACGGAAGTAGCACAGCCAGGAAGCACCGGTGGCAAGTCCGGACAGGATCAGAAATGTCCAGGTTTTGGCAGAAACACTTCCGATGCCGTGTTGTGCCCCGACCAGAAATACCATGATCCATGAAAAAATAAGTACAATAATGGTACGGATCGCCGTAGCTGCATTGGAATCGGTATTTTTGATACCGCATTTCGCCAGTATGGAAGTCAGTCCGGCGAACAGAGCTGACCCAAATGCAAATAGAATCCACATATGCAATTTCCTCCATGGGACAAGCGTAAAATGTTTTGGAGCATTTGTCAAAACTTTTTTCTTGTGATATGATAATTTTATCTTTTTCAGAGGTGACAGAATGTTTGAAAAAAAACAGATCATATACAGTGAAACACAGGGAGTCTGTCAGGTAGAAAATATTGTTTCGCTTTCCGCATCACGCAGGGAGCGCAAAATTCCGTACTATGTGCTGCGCCCGGTATTCGACAAATCCAGAGTATCTTATATTCCGGTAGAAAACCATCAGGTAAAACTGCGGGAGTTGTTTACCAGGGAAGAGGCAGAGGCACTTCAGGGAACGGAAGAAATGAAAAAAGATGAAAAACTGAGACAGGCCGTGGAGTATGTATTAGGAAAAAAGGAGGGATAGGATGGCACAGCAGCAGCCACAGCAGGCAATACATAAATTTGTACTTGGAAATAAAGAACTTGAAGGAAAGACAGCGGAATTCCAGTATGACAAAGGCTGGTACAGCATTACCGATATTGTAGGGGAGGAACGCAACGTAATCTACAAATCCCGCAATGCGCAGGAAGCTTATATGAAATGGAACGTATATATCGGCCGCAAAAAAGAGAGATCGTCATCCGGCAAAAACAGCGATGCGGATCATGGAAGCCGTGCGGATGGAAACAGAGCAAACGATTCCCGTGAGCATCGGAGCCGTGATTTCCGCGAAAAGCGTGACATGACGGATCGGCGTGGAAATAACCGGGGACGTCATTGACATATAAAAACAGCACCGGGCAGGTCAAAGACCGCGGTGCTGTTTTTGTTTATAAAGTGAGCGGAGAGCATGGGATTCGAACCCACGTTGCGTCTATTCGACGCAAACCGCATTTCGAGTGCGGCACCTTCGACCTCTCGGACAACTCTCCAGTCTTCCGCGAAGCGGAACTTTCCAGCGATGTGCTCCTTCTGGTACCGTGTAAGATACATCGCCCTACCTAGTATACAGAATTTACATACATTTTTCAAGTCGCTTATCTTGTGAATGAACAAAAATTATACTATAATATAAATGTGTATGCGAAAAAACATTTTGTACACAATAAGAGAATATGCAGGAGGAAACGTGCATGATGAAGATCGGAATGCTTACCAGCGGCGGAGACTGCCAGGCTTTAAATGCAGCCATGCGTGGTGTTGTAAAAGGACTTACTACAAACGTAGACGAACTGGAGATTTATGGATTTGAAAATGGGTACAAAGGGCTGATCTATGAACAGTACAGGATTCTTACAGCCTCAGATTTTTCCGGAATCCTTACCAGAGGTGGAACGATTCTCGGATCTTCCCGCCAGCCATTCAAACAGATGCGTGTGCCGGATGAAAACGGTCTGGATAAGGTAGAGGCGATGAAGTCCACATACCGTAAGCTCGGACTCGACTGTCTGGTTATCTTAGGTGGTAACGGGACACAGAAGACGGCCAATCTGCTTCGTGAGGAAGGGCTCAATATCATTCATCTTCCGAAGACGATTGACAATGATATTTACGGAACAGACGTGACATTCGGTTTTCAGAGTGCAATTAATATAGCTACAGAAACCATTGACTGTATCCATACAACAGCAGCTTCCCACAATCGCGTGTTTATCGTAGAAGTCATGGGACACAAAGTGGGATGGCTTACGTTGTATGCCGGTGTGGCAGGCGGAGCAGATATCATTCTGCTTCCGGAGATCCCATACGACATCGACAAGGTTGTAGAGGCCATTCACAAGCGCACCAAAGACGGAAAGGGCTTTACGATTCTTGCTGTTGCGGAGGGTGCAATCTCCAAAGAAGATGCAGAGCTTTCCAAGAAACAGTACAAGGCAAAGGTAGCATCCCGTAAGTATCCGTCGGTTTCTTATGAGATTGCAGATCAGATTCAGGAGAAGTGTGGTGTGGAAGTCCGGGTGGCAGTTCCGGGCCATACACAGCGTGGAGGAAGTCCGTGCCCATACGACAGAGTGTTATGTACACGGCTGGGTTCCGCGGCAGCCAAAGCCATCATGGATGGAAAGTTTGGTTACATGATCGCGATGATCAACAACAAGACCAAATGTGTGCCATTGGAAGATGTAGCCGGCAAATTAAAGACGGTAGATCCGGATAGTCAGATGATTCAGGAGGCAAAACGGATCGGTATCAGTTTTGGAGATTAATCGTTCGGCTATCTGATATCCGATAAGAAGGAGAAGAAAAATGTCTTACACGGCTTTATACCGTAAGTTCCGTCCCCAGGAATTTGAAGATGTCAAGGGACAGGAACATATTGTTACAACATTAAAGAACCAGATCAAAGCCGATCGCATAGGACATGCTTATCTGTTTTGTGGTACCCGGGGTACCGGAAAAACCACAGTTGCAAAGATTTTTGCAAAAGCAGTAAATTGTGAACACCCGGTAGACGGAAGTCCCTGTGGAAAATGCCCTGCATGTCAGGGTATTGCCGCTGGGACTTCTATGAATGTCATAGAGATTGATGCGGCTTCCAACAATGGTGTCGACAATATCCGTCAGATTCGGGAAGAAGTATCTTATCGCCCGACGGAAGGCAAATACAAGGTTTATATTATCGACGAGGTGCATATGCTGTCGGCAGGCGCGTTCAACGCGCTGCTCAAGACGCTGGAGGAGCCGCCGGCATATGTGATTTTTATTCTTGCGACAACGGAAGCACACAAGATCCCGATTACGATTTTATCCCGCTGTCAGCGATATGATTTTCACCGGATTTCCATTGATACGATTACTGACCGTCTGGCGGAGCTGATGCGCACGGAGCAGGTGGATGTCGAGGAGCGTGCCCTGCGTTATGTGGCAAAGGCAGGAGATGGTTCCATGCGAGATGCGCTGAGCCTGCTCGATCAATGTATTGCCTTTCACCTGGGTGAGAAACTTACCTATGAAAATGTGCTGGAAGTGCTCGGCGCGGTGGATACAGAAGTATTCTCGGCATTGCTGCGTCAGGTGTTGGCCAAAGATGTGACAGGTGCAATCCTCACCGTGGATCAACTGGTAGATCAGGGACGGGAACTGGGACAGATGGTGAACGATTTTACCTGGTACATGAGGAATCTTTTGCTTATCCAGAGCGCGGATGATATGGAGGATGTGCTGGATATGTCGGCGGAGCATCTGGCAGCTTTAAAGGAAGAAGCGCAGATGGTGGAGCCGGAAACACTGATCCGGTATATCCGGATTTTTTCGGAACTGTCCAGCCAGATCCGGTATGCGGCGCAGAAGCGTATTTTGCTTGAGATTGCGATTATTAAGCTGTGCCGGCCACAGATGGAAAAGGATCTGTCGGCGCTCAATGAGCGTATGGACGATATCGAACAGAAACTGGAAAGCGGAGCATTTGTTTCGGCAGCACCACAGAGTACCGTCTCGCCGGTGAGCAGCGGTGCCGATGGGGCGGGGACCGGGACACCGGAGAAGCCGGAGCTTCCCAAAGCGATTCCGGAAGATATTAAACAGGTGATGCAAAACTGGAGATCGGTTATCTCGGAGATGGGTGGTATCACCAGACAGTATTTAAATCAGGCGGTGCCGACACTCGGACCCGCAGGAGAATTACTTCTGATGTTTGATGATGCCAATGCATTTGCCTATCTGAATGACAATAAGGCAGGGTGTATTGATCATTTGAAAGAAATGATCACACAGCGGTGCGCAAAGCAGGTGGAAGTACAGCTTCGCTTAAATGAAGGCGGGCGCGGTGCGGCCAATACCGTACCGGATTTGCGTCAATTAATCAATTTTGATATTGAGGAAGAAAACTTCTAATGGTATGATAATACAAGACAACTCTGAATCATCAGAGAAAATGAAATAGCAGGAGGACCCCACATGGCAAAAAGAGGTGGATTCCCTGGCGGTATGCCGGGAAATATGGCAAATATTATGAAGCAGGCGCAGAAGATGCAAAAGCAGATGGAAGAAGCGCAGAAGAACTTAGAGGAGCAGGAAGTGACAGCCACAGCAGGCGGTGGAGCGGTAGAAGTGACCGTTTCCGGCAAGCATGAGGTGACAAAGGTAAAACTTGCAGAGGAAGTCGTAGATCCGGATGATATTGAGATGCTTGAGGATCTCATCATGGCAGCAACCAACGAGGCAATGCGTAAAATCGATGAAGCTTCCCAGCAGTCCATGTCACAGATTACCGGTGCATTGGGCGGAGGACTTCCGTTCTAAATATGGATTATTACAGTCATGAGATTGCGAAATTGATTGAGGAATTGTCTGCACTTCCCGGAATCGGAGCCAAATCTGCGCAGCGGCTGGCATTTCATATTTTAAATATGCCGCAGGATCACGTGGATGCACTGGCCTCGGCGATTGTTTCGGCAAAGAAAAACGTAAAATACTGTAAGTGCTGTTTTAACCTGACAGATCAGGAAATCTGTCCGATCTGCAGTGATACTTCCAGAGATCACAAGACGATTATGGTAGTGGAGAATACCCGTGATCTGGTTGCATATGAAAAGACCGGAAAATACAATGGAGTCTATCATGTGCTGCACGGTGCTATTTCCCCGATGCTTGGAATCGGACCGAACGATATCCGCTTAAAAGAACTCATGGTTCGTCTGGAGCAGGATGTGGATGAAGTGATTATTGCTACAAATTCCAGCTTAGAAGGCGAGACGACAGCCATGTATATCAGTAAACTGATCAAGCCGACCGGGATTAAAGTGACACGGATTGCCAGCGGAGTGCCGGTTGGCGGAGATCTGGAATATATTGACGAAGTGACTCTCCTGCGGGCATTGCAGGGAAGAACGGAATTATAATACACCACCATTTTAAGAGGAGGAAAGAATAAATAATGAATAATTTAGAATTGGAAAAACTTGCGAATGAAATCCGCAAGAGCATTGTAACTGCAGTGCATAGCGCAAAATCCGGCCATCCGGGTGGATCTTTGTCTTCTGCAGATATTTTTACGTATCTGTATTTCGAAGAAATGAACATTGATCCAAAGAATCCGAAGATGGAGGGAAGGGACCGGTTTGTATTGTCCAAAGGACATGTAGCACCGGCTTATTATTCCACACTTGCGGAGCGTGGATTTTTCCCAAAAGAAGATCTGGTAACTCTGCGTCACACAGGTTCCTATCTGCAGGGACATCCGGATATGAAGCATATTCCGGGGGTTGATATGTCTAGTGGATCTTTGGGACAGGGGGTTTCCGCAGCGGTTGGTATGGCTGCAGCCGGAAAATTTGATAACAAGGATTACCGTGTATACACATTAACCGGAGACGGTGAGATTCAGGAGGGACAGATCTGGGAGGCTGCTATGTGGGCAGGACACCGTAAGCTGGATAATCTCGTGGTGATCGTAGACAATAATAATCTGCAGATCGATGGAGAGATTGACAAGGTATGTTCCCCATATCCGATCGACAAGAAATTTGAGGCATTTAATTTCCACACAATTGTGATTGATGGAAATGATTTCGATCAGATCCGTGCGGCGTTTGAGGAAGCAAAAAATACCAAGGGTCAGCCGACGGCAATCATTGCAAAGACGATCAAGGGAAAGGGAGTTTCCTTTATGGAAAATGAAGCAGGATGGCATGGAAAAGCTCCAAATGATGAGCAGTACGAAATCGCTATGAAAGATCTTGAGAAAGCAGGTGAAGCATTATGTCAGAAGTAAAGAAAATTGCAACCAGAGACAGTTATGGAAACGCATTGGTAGAGCTTGGCAAAGAGCATGAGAATCTTATCGTGCTGGATGCGGATCTGGCAGGAGCTACGAAAACCTGTATTTTCCAGAAAGAATTTCCGGAGCGTCATTGGGACTGCGGAATTGCAGAGTGCAACATGACAGGTATTGCTGCAGGATTATCTACCTGTGGGAAAGTTCCGTTTATCAGTTCTTTTGCAATGTTTGCAGCCGGACGTAACTATGAGCAGGTTCGCAACTCCATCGGATATCCGCATCTGAATGTAAAGATCGGAGCTACCCATGCAGGAATTTCGGTCGGAGAAGACGGTGCTACCCATCAGTGCCTGGAGGATCTGGCTCTGATGCGTGAGATTCCTGGTATGGTAGTGATCAACCCGTCGGATGATGTGGAAGCACGTGCAGCAGTACATGCAGCATATGATCATGTGGGACCGGTGTATCTTCGGTTTGGACGTCTGGCAGTGCCGGTGATCAATGACAGAGAGGATTACAAGTTTGAGATCGGAAAAGGAATCGTATTAAAAGAAGGTACGGATGTAACCATTTTTGCGACAGGACTGGAAGTGTCAGAGTCCTTAGAAGCTGCAAAGATGCTGGAGAAAGATGGAATTTCTGCAGAAGTAATCAATATCCATACCATCAAGCCGATTGACGAGGAACTGGTTGTTGCATCTGCAACAAAGACGAAGAAAGTCGTAACCGTTGAGGAACATTCCGTAATCGGTGGACTTGGAAGCGCGGTAGCGGAAGTATTGTGTGAAAAGGCACCGACAAAGATGATGCGTATCGGCGTGAATGACCGGTTTGGAGAATCCGGACCGGCGGTTGAGCTGATTCACAAATACGAACTGGACGCAGAAGGAATTTACAAAAAAGTAAAAGCTTTTGCAAAATAATACAGTAAGTACAAAGGAGACTGTCGTATCGAAGGATATGGCAGTCTTTTTTTGCCTGAAGTCTGGAAATATGTCCGGTAGTGTCGTACGATTTTTTTCATGCCTGTCAGGTTTTTCCAAAATTCTACCGGATGGTGGTGATACTATATTCTGGAAAAACGGATAAGGAGGCAGGATATGATAGATATTGCAGAAGGACCGGGACGTGACCTGAAAAATATCAGACAGATCGGGACACCGGCAGAGGGGGATCGGATTTACATAGAAAATGCGGCGTATGCCAGGGTGCATGAAGAAACTTATGAGGAGCGGAGAGTGTTTATCTTTATGGGGCATACAGAGTGCGAGCAGGGTGTATATATGACCTTTGTAGAGGCTGCCATTCCGGTAAGGGATATGGAGTTTTCACAGAATCTGCCGAGATGGGGAACACATGCGTGGTCGGATGTATTCCGTGAGATTAAGAGATCTTATGAGAATTCCATTATTGTCGGATGGGCGTTGGATTGTAAAGGATATCCACCACGCCTGACAGCAGAACTGGAAGCTATCCACAGAGAACAGTTCGGAGGTGCACATCAGGTTCTTTTCCTTATGGACAGTATGGAGGGGGAAGAATACTTTTATCTGCATAAAGGCAACCGGCTGCAACCGAAAAACGGGTTTTATATCTATTATGCAAGGGAACTGCATGAGATACGGATCCCGGATGTGACGATTGAACTGCCGAGACGTGGAACCCGGCAGATGCTTCCGGAGATTCTGACGGAGAGCAAGAAAGAGAACGAAAAAGAAGAATGCAGCAGTTCAAAGAGCGAACGCAAACCAACGTCGTATGCGATGGCTGCCGCAATCGCGTTGCTTTTGGTTCTGGCCGGGGTCGGAATCTGGCAGCAGCGAATTCATATTCCGGGTCTGGAGCAGACCGTGGAGACGATAGGGGAAAAAATCCGCCATGTGTCACAACCGGCAGAAGTCCTGGTGGGAACTGAAAAAAATATAGTGGAAGAACAGACGGAGAGCGCAAAGAGTACGGAAACCATCAGTGAACCCATGCAGCTGATACCGATTGAAGAGGTTCCGGCGGGAGCGGTGAAAAAGGCAGAGGAAGCGGCACCTTCCACACAGCCGGCCGAGGAGAAAGAAAAACCTGTGGCGGTAGAAAATACACAAAATTATTATGTGGTACAGCAGGGGGATACGTTGAGCGGAATCTGTAAACAGGCATACGGATCAATGAAAAAATTAAAAGAGCTTGAAAAGGCGAATGATCTGGAAGATTCGGATGATATCAGGGTGGGACAGAAATTATTACTTCCGTAACGGGGACTGCAATGCTATAATGATAGAAACGTAAGCGAAAAGGAGAAAAATCGGTGGCTGAAAAAACGGAATTTAAAACCGTAGAGACAAGTCAGGAAGACCTGGAGGAACTGGAAGAAAAAATCAGGAGACACAGGCATAAAATAGCCCGCAGAACGGCACTTGTGATCGTTACTGTTGTAGCAGCAGTGATTTTTGTAGAACTTTGGTCTGCACTTCGCACATATTCAGGATTTGAGGTGCAGGCATCGGCGGAGAGAAAGGACAGTGCGGCAACGGGATATAAGATGTTCCAGGGAAAAATACTGGAATATGATAATGACGGAATCGTGTGTCACGATACAGATGACCGGCTGATCTGGAACCAGTCTTATGAAATGACTACGCCGGAACTTTCCGTGTGTGAACAGTATCTTGCGGTTTATGATCGTGGAGGGACATTCATTTATATCATGTCGGAACGCGGACTGGTAAAGAAAATCGAAACGGCAACACCGATTGAACGTGTATGTGTTGCCCGTCAGGGAACGGTGGCTGTGCTGATGAAGGAGGATGATGTCTCGTATGTACGGCTTTATGACAAAAAGGGACAGGAACTTGCCAGTGGCGAATTTTATCAGGAAAAAGGAAGTTTTCCTGTAGATATTGCGCTGGCTCCGGATGCGCAGAAACTGGCAGTAGATATGCTCGACGTGACAAAGGGCAAAACCTGTTCCACGGTTACTTTCTATAACTTTGGTTCGGTTGGGCAGAATGAAATCGACAACAATGTGGGAACGTACAGTTACAAAAATACGATGATATCGGAACTGGTTTATACCGAATCCGGAAAACTTCTCGCGATCAGCGATGCCGGACTGATCTGGTTTGACGGAGCACAAAAACCTGCGCCGAAAAAACAGATAAAGTTTAAACGGGAGATACAGAGTGTCTTCTATAATAATAAATATGTCGGTGTTTCATACAGCGATACCAAAAAAGAAAACAGCTGGCACATAAAAGTCTATGACATGAATGGTAAAACGGTCATGGAGAATGATACAGAGATCGCATACAACAGAATCGAGCTCCTCGATAATAATGAAATATGTGTCCGGGATGATTATAACTGTGAATTGTTTACCATACACAGCATCCGTAAATTCCGTTATACGTTTGACCGGCAGCTTTATAACGTATTGTCGGGATCGGATGGTCAGAATTATACATTGGTATTAAACGGAGAAATAGAAGAGGTACGATTACAATGAACTGGTTATTGATACTGGTTGTATTACTTGTTGCCGGAAATATTGTCTGGGGATTCTTCCGTGGTTTCCTGCGTGTGGTTTATTCAATGGCTGCCTGGATACTGATTCTGGTTTTTGTTACGTTTGCAACGCCGTATGTTGCAGACTGGATGACAGAACACACAGGCCTGGATACCAGAATTGAAAAGAATTGCAAAGAGAAATTGCAAAATGCCGTGGCAGGGGAAGAAAAAGGTACAGAAGAACAAAACACGCAGGAGCAGAAAGATCTCAGCGGTCTGGGAATGAAACTGCCGGCAAACGTATGGAACCAGATAGGGGATACACATAAACTTGCGGATGGCTGGATGGAGCAAAGCGGACTGTATAATACAATTGCGTCAAAAGCATCATCCCTTGCCATGAAAGCGATTGCATTTGTTATTGTTATGCTGATTACGGTGATCGCCTTTCATCTGATTGCCACTGCGATTGATCTGGTGGCAAAACTGCCCGTAATAGGAGAAGTAAATCATATGCTTGGGGGAATTGCCGGATTGATCAAAGGACTGTTGCTGGTATGGCTGGTATTTGCGTTTGCAGCAATGGGGGCAGCGACAGAAGCCGGGAGTGTTGTGATTGATGCGGTATATCAGTCGGAAATTCTGCAATGGCTATATGAAAATAATTTAATACTGACGATTCTGCTTTCGTTTTTATGATTGAATTGTGGTTTGTAAGCACCCGGGGAACAATATCTTGTGGTGCTTATATTTTTGCAAATAAAATGTAAAGTTTTTGTTGACTTTAGGTTGTCTGCGTGATATTATATCTAAGCTGACTCGTGACGAGGACACTGATACAGGCACTGGCAGGAAGCTGAGTGATGGTTGGTGGTCATGATGATGAAAAAAGTTGTTGACAAACAATGACAAACATGATAAGATATCAGAGTTGTCGCGTTTGAGAGATAACAAAGAAAAATAAAAAAGTTGTTGACAACGACTTGAAGATATGATAAAATATACAAGCTGTTGAAAATAACAACAACGAACATTGATAACTGAACAGTGAAAAACCTTGAAAGATTTTGAGAATAATTCAAGAACGCTTCTATAAAGAAGCAACCTTAAAACAGTAAATCAGGACATTGTTTCTGATTAAAAGCCAGATTTAATTCTGGCAGGACAAAACTTTTTAACATGAGAGTTTGATCCTGGCTCAGGATGAACGCTGGCGGCGTGCT
>ERZ791607.794-NODE-794-length-27612-cov-15.183438_pt1 | contig 27612 bp, 22 predicted proteins | sample MGYA00509964_ERZ791607 | MGnify/ENA primary metagenome ERZ791607 (study PRJEB30046, sample SAMN00791907) | human gut metagenome | study: EMG produced TPA metagenomics assembly of the A metagenome-wide association study of gut microbiota in type 2...
TACATATATCTCAGGTTAGTGGCGTTTTTTTGAAGAGTCAATGTTAGAGCAGTTGTACAGATGTACTCACGAAATTATTAATGCCTTGTCGGTACGGAAACTGTTTTAAGCAGTGTTGGCGATACATTTCATTATGCTGTATTAATAATCGGTTTTTGTTTTTATAGCACGGGGACATTAATCGCTCTGTGTTTTTTCGTCATCGGTTTCTTCGGTATCTTTATGGTTCATCTCTATTTCGAGCAACGGTCTTAACAGCGAATAACGCAGCATCTTCCTGTTGTTATCCACCATAGTTTTCACAAGCTCCTTTGTGCCGATAACTATTATCATTTTCTTAGCACGGGTAACTCCCGTGTAAAGCAGATTTCTGTAAAGCAGGTTGTGCGTGAAGGCGGTTATCGGAATTATCACCGCATCATACTCACTGCCCTGGCTTTTATGTATCGTGATGGCGTAAGCGTGTTCGAGCCTTCTCAGCATTTCGGAGGTGTATATCGCTACTCTGCCCTCAAAGTCTATGGTCACGTTCTGGGAAAAGCGGTCTACTGTGCGGATGATTCCTATATCTCCGTTGAAAATTCCGCTTCCCTTTTCATTGTTTTTTGTCCACAGCACATCATAATCATTCTTCGTCTGCATTACCTTATCGCCTGTTCTGAAAATAACATCGAAGAATTTCAGCTCCGCCTTGTTCTGTGACGGCGGGTTCAGGGCCGACTGAAGCTGTTTATTAAGCTCTTTTGTTCCTGCCATGCCCATTTTTGTAGGGCAAAGCACCTGTATATCGTCTATTGGCGAAAATCCGTAGGTATCGGGCAGACGCTGTTTTGCAAGCTGTATCACAAGCCCGGCAATATCGCTTTCAAGCGACTTATTCATAAAGAAGAAGTCGTTCTGTCTGTCATCAAGTACGGGAAATTCGCCATTTACTATTCTGTGGGCATTTGTTACTATAAGGCTCTGTGCCGCCTGTCTGAATATCTCTTTAAGCTCCACGGACGGAATATAATGCGACGCTATAAGATCCTTCAGCACGTTTCCTGCGCCCACAGACGGAAGCTGATTTGAGTCGCCTACCATAATGAATTTAGATGTGGGCTTAATCGCTCTTACAAGCGAACACATAAGAAGTGCATCAACCATCGACATTTCATCGGCTATGACAACATCGGCAGGGAGCGGATTTGTTTCGTTGCGCTTGAATTTAAGCTCGCCCTTTGCGGTAAAATCGACCTCAAGCAATCTGTGGATAGTTCGTGCAGGCTCGCCTGTGAGATCGGACATACGCTTTGCCGCTCTGCCTGTCGGGGCGCACAGAAGTATGCGTTTCTTCTGCGCTTTAAGAATCTTGATAACACCGTTCAGGGTCGTGGTTTTACCTGTGCCGGGACCGCCTGTCAGAATAAATACGGAGCCTGTAAGACAGGCACTGATAGCCGCACGCTGAAGATCCTCGTACTGTATATTCTCCGAAAACTCTACTCCTCTTATCTCATCGGAATAATCCTTTTCGTACTGTGCGGAGGTTCTCAGCATAAAGGCAAGTTTTTTCGCAATATAGGTTTCGGCAAGGTAGTATTCGGGGAGATACACAAACTCACGCTTTCCGAGCGTTATTCTTACTACCCATTCCTTCTCCTCGCAGTCGTCAAGGCAGGATTCAAACTGTCTGCGTTCAATCCCGAGATTATCGCAGACGGATTCACGCAGTTTTTCGGTCGGCAGGCAGGTATGTCCTGCGTTTGCGTTTTCGTGCAGGACATACACTATCCCTGCCCGTACACGATCGCTGTTCTCCGCATCAAAGCCGAGATCTGCCGCCATACGATCGACCGAGCGAAAATCTATATCTATGCCGCTTGTGCATAGTATATAGGGATTTGTCTTAATCTGCTTTATGCTGTCGTGCTCAAATGCAGACCATACGCTTATTGCGTGGGCAGGTCCGAAATTATATTCGCCGAGAAATTTTATTACCTCGTTTACGCCTGTTATCTTGTGATATTCGTTTGATATGTACAGTGCCTTGTCGGAGGTTATGCCTTTTATCACGGTGAGCTGCATACAATCGTTATCTATTATATCCAGTGCTTCCGTACCGAACTGCTTTACTATTTTCTTTGCTATGGCGGGGCCAAGCCCTTTTATAACGCCTGAGCCGAGATAGGCGGATATTTCGCTTTCCGTTTCGGGCATTGAGCGCTCGCACATTGCCGCCTTGAACTGTCTGCCGTACTTCGGGCTTGTTATCCATCCGCCACGCAGACTAAGCCGTTCGCCCTCGTTCACATCTCCCAGATTTCCGACTACCGCTATAAGCCCCTCGTCACAACCGAGATTTATGACAGTGTAGCCGTTATCGGCATTTTTATATATAACGTCCTCCACAGAGCCGCTCAGCTCTACAGAAATATCGACCTTCTGATTATCCAACACACAGCCTCCGTTCTTCAGATTCTATATCTGTTTTTTCTTTGTCGCTCTAAGTGTCACTCTCGGACAGTCAGCGATAAGATTACGGCATATAACGGCGAACTCGCTGTCGCTGAGCAATTCTTCGCCGGCATTTATTATAACCTTGCCGTCTGTCGCTTTAAGGGCGGCTCTTACCTTTCCCTCCACATCGTCACAGCCGTCGGGCGTTACGCTGACAGGCGGTGCGGCAGGCGTACCGAGATTTCCGATGAAAAGAATAACGTTAACAGCCCCCATAATACCGAGAAAAATCATAGCGAAAAGCATTAAGTATGCACCACTCATAAGATCAACTCCTTCTGACAGTTTATCTCATTATATGGTGCATACGCATTTTACGTTACGGATTGCAGGTGCAAAGAATAGCGTTCCAGCCCTCTTTTTCCGATATGCTTTCAACCTTTATATTGTTTTCCTTCAGTGCCGACAGCACCTCGTCAAGTCGCTCGGTGATAATGCCCGACACTATCAGCTTGCCGTTCTTCTTTAAAAATCCGCTGAAATACGGCGACATTGACACGATTACATCAGCTACTATATTGGCGGTAATTATATCAAAGCCTGTGCCTATCTTCTCTCTGAGCGGTTCATCATCGCTGATATTTCCTATATAAGCGGAAACCATATCACTGCCGAAGCCGTTCTTTTCGGTATTTTCCTTTGCGGTGCGTACCGAGTTTTCGAATATATCCACCATTACCGCCTGCTTTGCGCCGAGCAGAAGTCCTGCGATGGACAGTATGCCGCTTCCCGTGCCGAGATCGAGCATTCTGTCGCCCTCGTGTATCTGCTTTTCGAGAAGCTCCATTACAAGACGGGTTGTGTGGTGCTGACCTGTTCCGAATGACGAAGCGGGGTCGATCTCAAGTATCTTTCTGCCGTCTGTATTCTCTACTTCTTCCCAGCTCGGCTTTACTATCAGCTTTTCGCCTACCGTGAATGGCTTGTAATACTGTTTCCAGTTATTTGCCCAGTCCTCCTCACGCACGCAATCTATCGTTACGTCAAGGCTTCCGTAAAAATCATCCGTATCGTTTTCCTTAAGCTCATCAAGAGTACCGCCGAGTGCAGAGAGCATTTCCGCACCCTGCTCATTATCCTGCACATAGCAGGTTATGTGCGGTTCTACGGTTTTAAGTCCCATAAGGCTGTCATCTACATAATCCCAGTTATATTCCTTGTTTTCGAGGAACTCCTCAAAATCGGCGGGGTCGTGAATTATAAATCCGTTAAGTCCAAGCTCGGACAGGCGCATTACAAGCACCTGTATTGCTTCACTTTTCGTATATACATCTACCTGTCTGAATTGCATAGTAATACCTCTTGTTTTTTATTTGCCGACGGGGCATAAATATCTATAGTATATTATCCTACATTTCGAGAAAAAAAGCAAGTGGTTAACGCAAAAATGCACCGCCCTTATAAAAAGGACGGTGCAAAACATTCAAGGAAGAACCTATGCTGAATTCTGAATTGCCGTTAATCGTTATCCTGCAGAGCCTCGTAAGCCTCTTCGCCTGTACGAACCTTGATTACGTTTTCAACGTCGTATACGAAAATCTTACCATCGCCTATCTTACCGGTATAGAGTGCATTCTTGGCAACCTCTACGACCTTTTCAACAGGAACCTTGCAAACTACGATCTCGACCTTCATCTTGGGAAGAAGTCTTGCGTCTACGGGAACACCACGATAGAACTCAGTTGAACCCTTCTGCATACCGCAGCCCATTACATGAGATACCGTCATACCGGTGATGCCGATAGATGAAAGTGCGTGCTTGAGAACTTCGAACTTCTCCTGGTTTGCGATAATGTCTACCTTTGTCATCTTTACATCGCTCTCGCTGATAGGAGCTCTTGCCTTTGAAACGTGCTGTACGGGTACAGAGGTTTCAACAGGAGCAGCCGTAGTAACAACTGCAGTATCTTCTGCGGAAGAACCGCTGTATACGCTGTCGCCTGCGATAACGAAATCTGCGTAGGAACTCGGCAGACCGTGTTCTGTTGTATCAAGACCCTTGAGCTCTTCTTCTCTTGAAGCTCTGAGGCCGATCGTGTGCTTTAAGATATAGAATGTCAGGAACATCGTTACTGCTGTGAATGCACAAACAGTAACTACACCGAGTGCCTGTACGCCAAGCTGTTTAAATCCGCCGCCGTAGAACAGACCCGTGATGCCGTTCTGACCTTTACCTGTTGCGAATAAGCCTACTGCGATAGAGCCCCATACACCGTTGAAGAAGTGTACTGCTACTGCGCCGACAGGGTCATCAACTTTGAGCTTGTAGTCGAGCAGCCAAACACCGAAGCAAACCAGTAAGCCTGAAACAATACCGATTATTGCTGCGCCGAGTGCGTCTGTGTCTGCACATGGAGCTGTGATAGCTACAAGTCCTGCGAGCGATGCGTTAAGGCACATCGAAACATCGGGCTTGCCATTTTTAAGCCAAGTGAAAATCATCGTTACTACCGTTGCAACTGCAGGAGCAATTGTTGTGGTAAGGAATATATCTGCGAGGTAATCTACGTTGGAAGCTGCGGCACCGTTGAATCCGTACCAACCGAACCAGAGGATGAATACACCGAGTGCGCCGAGAGGGATAGAGTGACCTAAGATAGCTCTGGGCTTACCGTCCTTGCTGAACTTGCCGATACGGGGTCCGACCATTGCGGCACCGATAAGGGCCGTAAGACCGCCGACCATATGTATTGCCGTTGAACCTGCAAAGTCAACGAAGCCGAGCTGTGCGAGCCAGCCGCCGCCCCAGATCCAGTGAGCCTCGATAGGATAAACGACAAGGCTGATAACGAATGAGTAGATGCAGTAGCTGATGAACTTTGTACGCTCTGCCATAGCACCTGAAACTATCGTTGCTGCGGTAGCGCAGAATACTAAGTTGAATACGAACTCTGCACATCTGTTGAAGTCTGAAAGCTGAGTAAGAACGTCAAGATTCGGAACACCGATAAGTCCGAAGAATGTATCTTCGCCAAGCATCAGACCGAAGCCGAGAAGTACGAATGCAATCGTACCGAGGCAGAAGTCCATTAAGTTTTTCATTATAATGTTGCCGGCATTCTTTGCTCTGGTGAAACCTGTTTCAACCATTGCGAAACCGCACTGCATAAAGAATACCAATGCGGCACCGATAAGGTACCATATACCGTTGCCGTCGCCGACGTTGAACATCGTGGCGTTAACGGTTTCCTGAATTTTGTCTGCCGACTCGGCAGCAAGAGTTAGCGTGGATAAGAAATCCATTGATAACCGCCCCTTTCAATAGGTAATTTTCTGACTGCGGCTGTGCCGCTTTTTTCTTGAAACGGGTCTGAAAAAATTCTATCTGCACCCCTCTGCGCCTTTGCAGATACTGCAGAACTTTTGCAATCCCGCTTAAAACAAAAGGAGCCGCACGAACTTTTTGTGTTCGTGTAGCTCCGTTGCTTACAAGTATTATTATACTGACGGCGGGGTGATTTGTCAACGCTTTTTTTGCAAGTTTTTTATTCGTTTCTTGCATTTTGTGAAATCTGCATAATATCTTGATGAATTTTTCGCAAATCGGTTATGCAGTTGTGCCAACAGTATATCGGAAATCGGGTTGCGGGTGCGACTGATTTTTGGGCTTTTCGCTTCTTTTTATCGGAATTTGGACGTTTTTTGCCAATTATGACGTATGAATGTAAATATCCGTCATACTGCAAATTCACGCTATTTTAATTCATTTTTCGGTGTTTATTCTGAATAACGGGCGGATTTTTGCAACAGGAATTGAAATTTCTCGCAATATTTATGTAAAAACTACCGCCTGTACGGGTTCTGAAATCAAAAAAAGCGACAGGTAAAGCCATGTACGGCAATTCAAGGGCGGAGCCACCGTAACTTCTGTCGCTTTTTTTAGTATTATATGCGTAACTTTTGGAGGGGTGAATTGCCTATCCCAAACAGCACGGAATATGCCATTGAAACGCTTTATACAGGGGAAATCCGACTCAGCAGTATTTTTATTGTAAGCGCAGCAAAATATGACTGTTTCAAAGCTACCGATAGTTCTGTTTGTCGGATAGCACTTCTCGGGTTCGCTATTCGAATTAATACACTTGTTAATATTAACGAGGGAAAGAACCAAAGAGACTAGGTGCAAGTCTGAGCCTCGCTTACGCAAGGCTCGTGCACTCCGCTAAAGCTCCGCTGGACTTGACAGCCCAGTGAAGCAAAGCGAAACGTCCGAGTGCTTGCGTAAGCAAGACTCAGCCCTATACTCTTAGGTTCTCTCCCTCGTGGCTCCCTCTTTCCTTACTCACACCCCCACCCCGTCGGGGTGTTGGTTGAACTAGTAAAACTACCCGAACATTGTATATCCTGTCGATGCAGTGACGCTTAACGCTACATGTCCGCAGGTTAGTACATATATCTAAGGTTAGTGGCGTTTTTTTGAAAGGTCAATGTTAGTGCAGTTGCACCGATATACTCACGAATTTATTAACCGCCTCAAAGCACAAAAATTGTTGCGTTTAAGTTCGTTATAAAACAAGCCTTTCCGCTATAATATTAAAAAGCAATAGAATTTTATTATTCCTCGCATCTTTCTGCCATATACATTCCAAGCTCGGCGAACACGGGCGGTATATCATAGACCGTCCTGCCGTCCTGTTCGCACATTGTGCATTCGCCGGGAGTTGCGGGAGAGAGCATATCCGATGCGGTGACAAGGTTATTCTCCTTGCGTATGCCGGCATTTTCGAAAAATCCGTCATAAAGGGTGCTTTGCTCATCGTTACGGTACAGATTGACAATGTTGTACTTGCATATCATCATTTCATCGTTTGTTATATGAGAGCCGACACCGAACTGTGATATTCCGTCATCGAGAAGTAATTTCCCGACAATATCCAGCACATCTCTTATCATAGCGGAGGTGCAATCGTCAAGATAATAAATATCCTTGTGGAAAGCGATAATATTTCCGTTTTCGTCCTTAGGCTCGGCGGTTTTTTGAGTGGGTAGCTCCAGAATAAAGAACAGCCTCTCGTTTTCGTGCAGTTTTATGAAATTTTCAAGCAAGGGCAGAGTTTTTTGTGCCGATACATTTGCGGTGATGAATTTTCCGTCCGTTTTATACCCTTCGCTAAGCTTATCGGCAAAGGAAATCGAAAAGCCTTTTCTCATAGTAAGCATAATTTATACCTCTTATTTTCTTCCAGCCAAATACATTACAACCGTCATCGCAAGCCCGAACGCGCAGAGCCACCTACTGTCAACTATCGCTTGTAACGCCTCAACGGCACTGCTCCCGACAAACATTTCAAACAGAAACGCAAAAATCATCATACCGAGCGTCCACAAAACGCCGAAAATCAGTCCCGCCAACATTCCGACAGGAAGGAACGACAGAAAATTCTTATCAAAGTCTGCCACTTCACATTCCTTTCGTGTAAGCTTTTTCAATTCTGCTCTCTTTACGGCTATTGCGGCGGCTTGTGAAATATCCTCGTTTCCTGCACAGCACGAAAAAGTGTTTGAAATATGATAACCGCCATTGCGGAACATACTCGAATAAATATCGGCGGTGTCACTGTCAAAGCCGTCTTTCATTATAATAGTTCCGCTCCGGAATATAATTACCGTCTCTCCGTCGGCACACATTTCATCGCAGTGTACCATATAAAGGACATTCTTCTCGCAACCGACCAAATACGCCTTATCATAACTCTGAGTCAGATGTACACCTTTAAGCTCACCTGTTTTTCTGAAATCGGGATAAACGCCCTCATAGCCGGCTTTATAAAGTGTATCGGTGATATTTTTTCTTATCCGAATGTTTTCGGGTTCAAGTCCGATTATTTCCGATATAGTGGGATAATCCTTGCAAAGCCCCCAAAAAATCATATACAGTTCACGCCAGAGCGGTTCATATTTCACATCATCAAGACCACTGAAACGTTTATTTGAAATTCCTGTTTTAGCACGTCTGACATTCTTTAAGATGATTGCGGTAAACTCATTTAAGCCGTACTTTTCGGCATAAGCTGTAAGAACCGGTAATTCAGGTTTCGCTTTAGAGCTGTCTGTAATTTCCATAAGTTCAAGCACAAGCGGTAGGTAATTACGCTCAGCTTCGCTGATAAAAGTTTCATCAAAGCTGTATCTGTCATATATATTAGCCGCCATACAAACTACTATATCCCATACGCCATCGGTGTTATATGTTTTCCTGCACGGCATCATTTCCGCATTTGCCCGATCAAACTTCAGTTCAAAATCTTCATCACCTCGTTCTTCGCTCCATACTGAGAAATGAATCACATTTTCATTTTCATCAATGCACATCTCATAGACAAGCACATAGCTGTCTTCAGGCATTGTATATTCGGTTTTAACTTTGTCAAGGCAAACCTTTAAAATGAAACCTTCCATATCAAAGAGAACAACCGCATTGTTTTCTTCCGTTCCGGTCAGATATATATTGCAATAGAATAACGAATCGTCATTGAATTTGCTGAATATTTTTTGCGTGAGCTTATCAATATTATTCATAACTGCCTCCCGTATTATTTTGTACTTACATTTTACCATAACTGCCCCGACAGTGCAACCACAAACGCAAAAACACCGCAGTGGAAACACTGCGGTGAATGTTAACGTGGGAAGCTCCAGAATAAAGAACAGCCTCTCGTTTTTGCCATATTAACCTGCTTACTTCTTCTTTATAACCGTTCCCTGTCTTGTTTCCTCGACGGTGTAGCCCATTGCGGTTATCTTATCTCTAAGCTCATCAGCAAGTGCGAAGTTCTTATCCTTTCTTGCCTGCTTTCTCTGCTCGGCAAGATCAAGGATTTCGGCAGGAAGCTCATCAGCTGTATAGGCAGGCTTTTCGTTTACTGTCTTTGCCTTTTCGATAAGCGACAGTGAAAGCACCTTGTCGAAGTCGGCGATAAGCGCCAGCTTTGTTGCGGGTGTTGTGTCAGCCTTTAATACGTCATACAATGCAGTGATTGCAAGCGATGTGTTTATATCGTTGTCCATAGCGGCGGTGAAGCCCTCACGGAGCTTATCGTAAGCCGCCTTGTCAACCTCGCCCTGCTCCGCCTTTAAAAGCTGTGCTATCTTAGCAACCAGCTTTTCGTATGCGCCCTTTGCATTATCAAGATTCTCGTAAGTGAATACGAGCGACTTTCTGTAGTGTGACAGCAGGCAGAAGAAACGGTATATCACGGGGTCGTAGCCCTTGCTTTCAAGCAGGGATACCGTAAGGAATTCGCCCTTCGACTTGCTCATCTTGCCGCTGTTTGTATTGAGATGGTGAACGTGGAACCAGTAGTTGCACCACTTATGACCGAGATAAGCCTCACTCTGTGCTATCTCATTTGTGTGGTGGGGGAATGCGTTGTCGATGCCGCCGCAGTGAATGTCCAGATATTCACCGAGATGCTTCATACTTATGCAGCTGCACTCGATATGCCAGCCGGGGTATCCTACTCCCCACGGGCTGTCCCACTTGAGTTCCTGATCGTCAAACTTTGACTTTGTGAACCACAGAACGAAGTCAGCCTTGTTTCTCTTGTTGCCGTCCTCCTCAACGCCTTCACGGACACCAACCGCAAGGTCTTCCTCCTTGAAATCGTTGAAAACATAATACTTTTCGAGTTTGGAGGTATCAAAATAGATATTTCCGCCTGCTTCATAAGCGTAGCCCTTTTCGATAAGGGAAGAAATTACCTTGATGAAATCTGCGATACAGTGCGTTGCAGGCTCTACAACGTCGGGACGCTTGATGTTCAGCTTAGTGCAGTCCTCGAAGAAAGCGTCTGTGTAATACTTTGCTATCTCCATAACTGTCTTATGCTCACGCTTTGCGCCCTTCAGCATCTTGTCATCGCCTGTATCTCCGTCACTTGTCAGATGTCCTACATCGGTAATGTTCATTACACGCTTTACATCATAACCGACATAGCGCAGGTACTTTTCAAGCACATCCTCCATAATGTAGCTGCGCAGATTTCCTATGTGTGCAAAGTGGTACACAGTAGGTCCGCAGGTGTACATATTTACCTTACCCTCGACATTCGGCACGAATTCTTCCTTTTTGTGTGACAGTGAATTATATAACTGCATTTTCTTATCCTCGCTTTTATTTAATATTGTTTTCTTTAAGTTCTTCTCTGAGCAGGTCTATCTCGCTCTGCATTGTTTCAAGCCTGCTCTGCAAGGCACATATCTGCTGTGCCACAGGGTCGGGAATGTGTATCTGGTCAAGGTCACAGGCATTTACCCTCTGACCGTCACGGCGTACTATCCTTGCAGGAACGCCGACCGCAGTTGAGTTAGGCGGTACCTCCGACAGCACAACGGCATTTGCGGCTATCTTTGCGTTATCGCCCACCTTGAAAGGACCGAGAACCCTTGCTCCCGAGCCTACCATTACATTGTTGCCGAGCGTCGGGTGACGTTTACCGGTATCTTTACCCGTACCGCCGAGCGTTACGTTCTGATAAAGCGTGCAGTAGTCGCCTATCTCGGTAGTTTCGCCTATTACAACGCCGCTTCCGTGGTCGATGAACAAGCCCTTTCCTATCGTTGCGCCGGGGTGTATCTCTATACCCGTTTTCCGCAAAGCACGCTGTGATATCCACCTTGCAATGAAATAATGCTTTTTAAGGTACCATTTATGCGCCCTGCGGTATGCCCTTACAGCCTTGAAGCTGGGATACAGGAAAAACACCTCAAGATCGCTCTTTACGGCAGGATCTCGTTCTCTGACCGATTTTATATCCGCTTTAATTTTATCGAACATATGTTTCCTACCCTTCTCCGAAAATAAAAACGCCCTCGTCTGCATAACAGACGAAGGCGATATTTCTATCACGGTTCCACTTCGCTTCGGAGCTTACACTCCCTCTATGTCTTTAACGCAGACTACACGGGCAGAGATACTGATAAGTCTGAACGTTCCCTCTGCCGACCCGGATAAAAAATCCGTACAGCCGCACTTCACCGCAAATCAGTCTGCCGTCTTTCACCTTACACGGCTCTCTGTGAAACTTTTTCCCGGTTACTCTTGCCATACACGGTCTTTGCACTTATGCTTCATTATATGTTTAGTGTATCATAAATGCAACGCTGTGTCAAGCGAAAAATCAAATATGCCGTTACTCCGAAATATTCTTTGCAACAGGCAGTCTTACGCAGACAAGCGTTCCCTTGCCAAGCTCGCTGTCAAGCGTCACCGTGCCGCCGTAGCAGTTGACGATATGCTTTACTATGGAAAGGCCCAGACCGGTACTGCCCTCTTTGGTGCTTCTGCCCTTATCCACTCTGTAAAAACGCTCAAATACACGGTTAAGCGACTCCTTAGGGATACCTATGCCGTTATCCCTTACATAGATACAGCCTGTCTCACCGACTTTGCGGAGCGTTATCTCCACCCTGCCGCCGTCCTTGTTGTACTTTATGGCGTTGCTGACTATGTTTTCGACAAGCTCGTATATGTGCTTGTATGCGGCACGGACGGTAAAGCTGTCGCCGGACAGTTCTATTGTGACGTTCTTTGCGCAAGCCGCAGGCTCCAGACATTCCTTTACCGCTGTGCATATCTCTGACAGCTTACAGTCGGTCACTTCCTCGGCTGTGGTCTTGTTTTCAAGGGAGGATATTTCAAGAATGTCGCTGATGATTGTTGACATTCTCTTGGCTTCGGTAAGAATTTTTCCGATGTAATAATCCTTCTTATCCTTAGGCACAAGCCCGTTTTCAAGAAGCTCGGCAAAGCCCGAAATTGCCGTGAGAGGCGTTTTCAGCTCGTGTCCGGCATTTGCGAAGAAGTCGGCTTTCAGCTGTTCGGACATACGCTTGTCGGTAACGTCACGGATAACCATAAGTCCGCCGTGCATTGCGTCTATTCCACTCTTGGATACGGGGAATACCTGCACGAGCAAGATCCTGCCGTCAACGGTGCTTTCTATCGTTACCGTCCTGTCTTCGTTTGCCGCTTTTTCCGCTCCGCTGATTATCTCGGGCTTTCTTGCAAGCTCGGGTACGGTCGAAGCACCGTTTTCATCAGAAGCACCGAGCAGCTTTAGCCCGGCACGGTTGATTGATATGACGGACAAATCGTTATCGTAAAGAATTACACCGTCCTGAAGGCTTTCAAGTATGAAGCGTTCCTTTTCACGCTCGTCTTCAAGCGTCTTCATATTATCCTGTATGCTTTTACGCATAAAATTGAACATTGTGACAAATTCATCAAGTTCTGGGTATTTGTGCGACGGTATCTCCTCAAGTTCCGCAGAGACTTTTTCGTCACCGACATATTTCATGCCGCTCATAGCCTTTGATATGCTGTTTATCGGCTTCATTATCTGGCGGGCAACACTGCTTACCGCTATAAGTCCTGCTATTATGCCTATTGCGGCGGCTATCAGCATGGGCGCTATGAACATTGACGCAAAATCCATATAGCTGTTTATATTGTAGCTTATTCTGATTATATCGTCGTCCTTAACCTTCATAGCGGCATAGATCTGATTTTTGCCGAGCGTCTTGGAATATCTTACGGCTACTCCGCTTCCTGTAAGCTCTGCCTGCTTTATCTCCTCACGGGTGCTGTGGTTATCGTCCGGCTCACCGTCGATATAGGTATCTACAAATACAGTTCCGTCCTTATTGATAAAGCTCACTCTGGCATTGCCGACAAGTGAGCTTAATCTGTTTGCAAGGTCATAGTCGTGGTCGGTTTCGTCCTCATATATCACACGGATAAGTCCGAGAGAAGTCAGCATATCGCTTTTTCTGACGTTCTGCTCCGTGCTTGAAAGAAGTGCGGTAGCAGATACAACGCACACCGACATAACTATCGCAATTACTATAAGAAAACGTACTATAAGCGCTTTTTTCATCTGTACGTCCTCCTGTTATTCTCCTATAAATCTGTAGCCTACTCCTCTTACCGTTTTGATAAGATGAGCGTTCTCGGCATCATCGCTGAGTTTTTTTCTGAGCGTTCCTATGTGCATATCGAGCGTTCTTGTTTCACCGACAAAATCTATACCCCACACTTTCGTGAGAAGCTCCTCACGGCTGACAACTCTTGCCCTGTTCTTCAGAAGATACAAAAGAAGCTCGTATTCCTTCAGCGTAAGCTCTATCGGTCTGCCGTCACGGCTCACCTCTCTGAGAGATGTGTTTACCGTTATGCCGCCTGCAGTAATCTTATCGGAAACACTGTCCGACGTGCTTCTGCCGGAACGCCTTAAAAGTGCCTTTATTCTTGCGGCAAGTTCCATAATGCCGAACGGCTTTGTGAGATAATCATCTGCTCCGTTTTCAAGCCCGAACACCTTGTCTATCTCGGCTGATTTTGCTGTCAGCATAAGTATAGGCGTATTCTTTGTCTGCTCGTTTTCACGAAGAATCTTCACTGCCTGCACACCGTCCATACCCGGCAACATTATATCAAACAGGAATATATCCGGCACCTGCTTTTCGGTTGCGGCAAGACAATCCTCCGCACTGACAAAGCTCTCCACCTCGTATGAATAAGCCGAAAGAGCAACCGTCACAAGCTCTCTTATACTGTCATCGTCCTCTGTTATATAGATACGTTCAGCCATTGTATCAGCCTCCAAAGTTTATATAATACGGGTATTCTTGTATTCTCCCGTCTTGAAGAATTCCACCCACTCGCAGATATTTACCGCATGGTCGGCTATTCTTTCAAGATATTTCACTATCATAAGAGCGTCAACCGCAACATCACCGCTGCAATGCTCGCTCTTTATAAGCTCTACTATGCGGTTTCTTATAGAAACGAACAGCTCGTCAACCTCATCGTCAGCCTTTATCGTTTCATTCGCTAGCTCCATATCGGTTGTTACGAATGAATCTATAGAGTGCGAAACCATTATTATTACCTTTTCACTCATAGTCTGTATTTCTCTTACTATGTGCATAATAGCGGATACGTCTGCGGTAAGGCTGATCTCCGCAATATCTGCGGCATTGTCGGCTATACGCTCCATATCAGTCACCATTTTGAGCGCCGCAGAAACCTTACGAAGATCTCTTGCGACAGGCTGTTCACGAAGTATTATGGACAGGCACTGGCTCTCGATGTTCTTCTCTTCCTCATCTACCGCTCTGTCGCCGTCTACTACCTTTTTTGCAAGAACGGCATCGCTGTCACGCAGTGCTGTGATAGCTGAAGCTATCGCCTCCTCTATCATTCCGCCCATACGGATAAGGTCGTTATTCAGCTTTCCGAGCTTATGTTCAAATGTTTCTCTCATTTCTGTTTGCCCTTTCTAATATAATATCACACATAACGTATAAAATCAACCGAAACGTCCTGTGATATAATCTTCCGTCCGCTTATCAACGGGACGTGAGAACAGTTCGTCTGTCGGTGCGTACTCGACCATTTCTCCTACAAGGAAGAAAGCCGTGTAATCCGAAATTCTCGTTGCCTGCTGCATATTGTGAGTAACAATAGCTACCGTGTACTTTTCCTTGAGCGTGTTCATAAGCTCCTCGATTTTAAGCGTCGATACAGGGTCGAGCGCCGATGTAGGTTCGTCCATAAGGATGACCTCAGGCTGAACGGCGATCGCTCTTGCGATACAGATTCTCTGCTGCTGACCGCCCGAAAGACTGAGTGCGGATTTATGAAGTCTGTCCTTTACCTCGTCAAAAACTGCCGCACCGATAAGGCTTTCTTCAACTATCCTGTCAAGCTTTGCCTTGCTCTTTATACCGTGTACTCTCGGTCCGTATGCTATGTTATCGTAAATGCTCATCGGGAAGGGGTTGGGCTTCTGGAACACCATTCCTATCCTGCGGCGCAGTACGTTTGTATCAACACCGTCAGCGTAGATGTCCTCACCGTCAAGCAGGAACTGACCTGTTATCTTACAATCCGGTATCAGATCGTTCATACGGTTAAGGCTTTTCAGATATGTGGATTTGCCACAGCCCGAAGGACCGATGAAGGCGGTTATCTTATTTGTCTTTATATCAAGGTTTATGTCCTTGAGAGCGTGATTTTCTCCGTAATATAGATTTACATTTCTTGTACAGAGCTTCACATCGCTCTGAGATACGATTATATCTGACATTGTTTATCCTCTTTTCTTTTTACGGCATTATACCGAGCGTTTCTTTCTTATTCTATAAGCGACCAGCTTTGCGCATATATTGATTATAAGCACTGTTACAAGCAGTACAAGCGCTGTAGAGAATGCGTACTTCATTTCGGCACCGCCACGCTGTGCGTACTGGTAAAGCTGAACAGTGAGCGAGCCGCCCTGATTCATCACCTTGCCGAAAATATCGCCGAGCGAATTTATGCCTACCTCAGCGGCAATACCTGCTGTGAAGATAAGTGCCGCAGACTCGCCGACTATACGACCGATAGACAAGATTACCGAGGTCAGTATACCGTCTATACAGCTTGGGAGAACAACGGTCCTTATAGTATGCCACTTAGGTGCGCCAAGTCCGACAGCACCCTCTCTGTAGCCCATAGGAACGGTCTTTATCGCTTCCTGCGTGGTACGGATTATGGTGGGCAGTACCATTATTGACAATGTCAGCGCACCTGTAAGCAGTGAGTAGTTCACCTTGAAGATATTGTAGAAGAACACACTGCCGAAAAGTCCGTATATGATCGAGGGGATACCTGCAAGCGTTTCGGTAGTAAATTCGATTATTCTTGTAAGCCTGCCCTGCTTTGCGTATTCGGTAAGATATATTGCCGCACCTACACCGACAGGTGTTGCGATGATAAGCGTAATCACTACAAGATAAAGCGTATTGATTATATTGCCGAGTACGCCGTAGTTTTCGTAAGGATACGAGAACGCCGGAGTTGTAAGGAAGTTCAGGCTCATTCCCTCTGTGCCTTTTACGGCTATGTATATAATCATACCAAGCGTCAGTGCAACGACTATGCCTGACGAAAGAAAAATCAGAGCCTTCAGCACTATGTCGCTTACTCTTCTGCGCTTTTTAGTAAGAGAATTCGTAACTGCTTTTGCCATAGTTTTCGCCATAATCTATCACGCCTTTCCTGCGGTCTTTGCCGCTTTTTCCTTTTTGCCGCCCTTTTTGAGTATGCCGTTGAGTATCAGATTTATTATCATAATGAACACGAACAGCACAAGTCCTATTGCAAAGAGCGCCTCTCTGTGAAGTCCGCTTGAATACGGGAATTCGGCAACGATACCTGTTGTGAGGAATTTTACCGATGAGAACAGCTCCGGCACATTTGCGCTGTTGCCTGCAACAAGTATGATAGCCATAGCCTCACCTATCGCTCTGCCGACACCGAGAACGACACCGGACGCAATACCCGACTTTGCGGCAGGGATAACTACCTTGAAAATAGTCTGTATCTTGGTAGCTCCCAGTCCGTAGCTTGCCTCTCTGTATTCGGACGGAACGGCGGATATTGCGTTCTCCGAAATGTTTATGATAGTGGGGAGTATCATTATGGCAAGTACGATTATGGCGCTTGCGAGGTTTGCGCCGCCTGTGAACTGATGTGTAGGATCATTTGCATAAATGACCTCCTCCAGTGCGTACATAAGCGGCTTTACAAGATTTGCGCCGAGCAAACCGTATATAACCGACGGGATACCCGCAAGAAGCTCGACCGCAGGCTTTACTACATTTTTCATAGCCTTCGGCGCAAGCTCAGATAAGAACACCGCTGTGAGAAGTCCTATCGGAACACCGATCACTATTGCACCGAGAGTACCGAATACCGACGTGAGAATCAGCGGGAGGATACCGAACTGTTCTTTCTTTGCGTACCATGTGTCACCGAACAGGAAATCGGTCAAGCCGATTTTTCCTATGGCGGGAGCACCCGATATTATCATATAAATTGTTATCATCAGGACGCACGCTACGGCTGTGACTGCACACACGGTAAATATGTACTTCATTACACGTTCCGTAACATTAGTAAATCCCGATTTTTTACTTCTTATAGCAGATCTCTGCTTTCCGACCGAGCCTACCGCAACTGCTGCGCCGCTTGTCTTTTCCAAGTAAACCATCCTTTCAGGGCTATACATACTTATACAGCAAATTCCGGTAACGGATTGCTACCGGAAAAGTGCTTACTGTATAGGAATTATCGACTTGTTTTTACTTTACGGGAACTGCACCCTGTGCAAGTACGAGTGCCTGACCTTCTTCTGAGAGAATGAAGTCGAGGTAAGCCTTAACGAGCTTGTTGTCGGAACCCTTGAGTGTTGCGCAGATAAAGGGTCTTTGTACCTCATAAGCGCCGCTCTTTACGTTTTCTTCTGTAGCTTCAATGCCACCGACCTTGAGTGCCTTTACTGTTTCGTCAACGTTTGCAAGTGAAGCGTAACCGATAGCACCGTCTGTTGTTGCAACTGCATTGATAACTGAACCTGTAGACTCAAGTTCCTGTGCGTACTTCGGTTCCTTGTCGCCCATTACGATAGACTCGAAACCGTCTCTTGTACCTGAACCGTCCTCACGGCCGATAACTACGATAGCCTTGTCATCGCCGCCAAGCTCCTTCCAGTTTGTAATCTCGCCGGAATATACCTTTGCAAGATCCTGGAGTGTGATGTCTTCGAGCTTGTTTACAGGGTTTACTACGAGAGCGATACCGTCAAGTCCTACTACTGTAGCGTCAAGCTTTTCAGCTTCTTCGTCCTTGAGCTTTCTTGACGAGTTACCGATGTCGCACTTGCCTTCTGACGCTTCCTGAATACCTGTACCTGAACCTGTGAGGTTTAAGTTAACTGTTACGCCCTTGTTCTTTTCCATAAATGCGCCGTTAACAGCCTTGATAACCTTTTCCATTGATGTTGAGCCGTTCATTGACAGTGTGCCGCTGAGCTCTTCCGTAGCTGTAGATGATGCTTCGGAAGATGTGCCTGCTACGCTGCTTGTTGCAGTTTGGGAACAGCCTGTTGCTGCAGCAACTAAAGCTACGCCTGCGATAAGTGATATTAACTTCTTGTTCATGTTGTTTCCTTTCTTAAGGGCGATACCCCTCGGAGTTTTCCTGATACTCCTTAATGTTTATGTGCATTTTTTATCTGTCGTTCGGTTTCCCTCCCGACTACATTTCATATTATAGTCAGAACACGCTTTACATTAAAGCAAGGAATGGTATAAAGTCGGTAAAGTTTTTGTAAAGCCTCATATTCCGCATAGCAAAGCCAAACTATACACCGACTTTACATTTTTGCCGTGCAACTTTACATTTGATTTTTAACGCTTTACAGTTTTCGGCCGTCACTCCAAATAGCTTTATATCTTGATTTGACGGTTAATTTATGGTAGAATAATATCAAAAGTTACACGAAAGAAGGTATAATATGCCACACTCATCGGGCGGAGGCTCTCACGGGGGCGGAAGCCACCACTCCTCCTCATCGCACAGCTCGTCACACCGTTCATCATCGGGAGGCGGCTCAAGCAGAATAAGAACCAGCCACACATATTTCCCCGGTGCAAGAAGATTCGTCTACTACAGAAACGGCGTTCCGAACTATGTTTACTCGGATACCGACCTTTCAAAAGGTCCGAGCAAGCTGAGATTTTTAATGCTCATATTCTATGTACCGTTTGTTCTGGCGGCATTTTTGATGATATTCACGTCTTTCGGCGTACCCGAAAAGCTGAAGGTAGATTATAACTCGCAGATAGTCATACAGGACGACGCTCAGATACTCGGAGATACAACGAAGCTCGGCGACGCACTTGAAGATTTCTTCAACACAACGGGCATTTCTCCTGCGGTAATGACTGTGTACAACTCCGACTGGGAGGATAACTATACCGACCTTGAGAAGTACGCTTATGAGCTTTATGTAAACCGGTTCTATGACGAAAAGCACTGGCTGATAGTGTATTCTCAGCCGAAAGATCCCGACGATGAATTCAACAACTGGTACTGGGAGGGTATGCAGGGCGATGATACCGACAGTATCATTACTTCATCCGTAGCATACGATTTTACAAATGACCTGCATAAGAGGTTGCTTGTCGAAGGAACAAAGGTAAATGACGCTATCACCGACAGCTTCAACGCACTTACTCCTACCGTAATGAAGTTCAGATTTGAGGGCGAAACCTTCGGAATAGGAATCTTTATGCTCCTGTTCGTCGGCTTTCACGCATTCTTTATGGTATTCTTCCGACCTAACGCAAATAAATACAAGGGTGCAAAGGAAGTACCTCTTGACGGCTACTATGCTCCTCCTCAACAGACTGCACCGCAGTCGCAATCTGTCGTAATGAAACAGGCCTCCTGCGAATACTGCGGAGGTGTTTATACCGTAGGCAGCTGCAATGCCTGCCCTCACTGCGGCGCACCTATTCAACCGCAGGATTACACTGTTCCCGTACATAACGGCACGAGTACAGCAGGCACAACAGACACAACAAACACAAACACGCATTAACAATCATTGAGGTATAATATGAACGGCTCACAGATAACAGATTCACCGATAGGCGCTGTACTGCTGGTAATCGGCTCGGCAATAGCGGTTATGGCGCTTATCTGCGTCATCATTCAGCTTTATAAAAATCATATTTCAGACAGAAGTATGTGCCGTGAAATTTACGGTACAGATAAGCCTGCAAAGCATAAAAATGTGCCGAAAAAATTAAAGGCTCTCGAAGAACGTTTTCGGGAGCTTGATATTCCGCCGGTTTATTCGTTCACGGGTAATTGCTACTGCGAACATTTCACGATAACAGCGAAACGTGAATTTATATTTTATGTATGCTGTCACACGGTTGGCGGCGAAACGCTTGACAAAAAGCTGTTTTTAAATTCAGAAAAAGCAAGGCGGTACATTTTCCGTGAGGTTATGGATATAGTTCTGAACAGTTACGGAGAAGAAGGGTATCAGGTATACGCTTCAAAGCTCACCGCCGAAGAAAAAGAGATAATGGGTATATAATCGCAGGACTCAAGCCGTATATAACGCAAAAATCCCCTCCGCTTTTGCGGAGGGGATAGCAGTCTGTAGAAAAAAGTATGTTTTTTTCAAAAAAGTGCTTGTCCTCAATCCCTATCCCCAAACCCCTTTCCCCCGGAAAGGGGCTGAGTGTGGGGCTGCCGCCCTCACCCTGCTTGGGGCTACGCCCCAAACCCCATTTTTAAAAGTTATATAGGTTTATCGACAAACTGAAATCCCCTCCGCTTTTGCGGAGGGGACAGTTTTATGCTTTGTCTGTCAATCAAACACTGCTGTGCTTCTTAACGTAGTCTACAACCTCGTCAACAGTTGTGAATGCCATGCTTACGCAGGTATCTGCACAACCGTAGTAGATAGCGATTCTGCCTGTATCAGCGTCGCAGAGTGCTGCGCAGGGGAATGTAACGTTCTGAACGTCGCCTACGCACTCATAGTACTCTCTGGGGTTGAGAAGGTACTCAGCGCAACGATACTTAACCTTCCAGGGCTTGTCGATGTCGAGGATAGCAGCTGAGAAGCTGTATACATAGCCGTTGCAGCTCTGGAGAACGCCGTGGTAGAATACCAGCCAGCCTTCGCTTGTTTCTATCGGGATAGGACCTGCACCGATCTTGAGTGATTCCCAGCCCTTCATAGGAGCCATAACGTGTCTGTGTTCGCCCCAGTACTTCATATCGGGCGACTGTGAAAGGTACATATCGCCGAAAGGTGTGTGACCGCTGTCTGAAGGACGGCTGAACATAACGTACTTGCCGTTTATCTTACGGGGGAACAGAACACCGTTTCTGTTAAAGGGAAGGAATGCATTCTCGCACTGGTGGAACTCCTTGAAGTCCTTTGTCCAGCCCACACCGATTGTAGGCTTCCAGCCGTATGCGTTGCACCATGTAATCCAGAATCTGTCCTCGATCCATACGCATCTGGGGTCGTAACCGTACTGCCAGGGGTTAGCTTCTGCAGTTTCGGGGTCGTCGTTTATCCATTCAACCTTTTCTTCGTTGAGGTTCCAGTGTACGCCGTCCTCAGAGAAGCCTGCGTGGATAGCCATGTTTCTTTCCTTGTCGTCAACACGGAAAACACCTGCGAACTTGCCCTTTTCGCTCTCGAAAGGAACAACTGCGCTGTTGAAGATAGAGTTGCTGGTAGGAAGAAGGTCACGGGGGATTATGGGGTTGTTGTCTGCACGCCAGATAACGTCCTTACAGCCTGCGGGTCTGTCCTGCCAGGGAATGTTCGGTAATGATGTACCGTTGATAACTTTTACGTTCATACTTGATTCTCCTTGATAAGTCATATTTCCGTTAAGAAGCGTAAATCGCTCTTTGTATTAAGTATATCATAGCCATTCTTCAAATGCAAGAGTTTTTGTTAAATTTTTTTACTTAATTTTTAGGCTAATAAACTAAAAACAAATTAAATTTTGATTGCAAATCTATATTGCGTATTATGGCAGAGCATTCTGTGCTGTTGCTTATATCCGATGCGTTGAAAAAACGCAAATAACAAAATTGCGGATAAAATTACAGCACCTGTAAATCGGGCATTCGGAAATTTTCACAAACGTATAGTTAGAATATACTAACGATTTGAGTTAGAATAAACAAACTTTTTGTATTTGCGTTAGTCGGTTTGATTTTTGCTTGACAAACTGCTCTGCTGTGAGTACAATATTTTTTGTTAGCAGGTGCTAACCTTTTATTTGGCAATCAAGTTAGCTTGTTCTAATTTAATTAGCATTAACTAATAAGGTTAGCCAAGACTATATAAACAGACAGTCGGAACAAAAGAAAGGATGACGTTCTATGATGCCGCTCATACTCGCATCTGAGGGTGACGAAAATATCATAAAGAAAATCGGCGGAAGTCCTGAGGTCAAGAAGCATCTTGAAAACTTAGGGTTTGTAGTCGGTGGCAACGTAAAAGTCGTTACAACTGTAAACGGTAACCTTATCGTGAATGTCAAAGAGGCAAGGGTTGCGATAAGCAAGGAAATGGCACAAAGAATCATGATATGATTCTTATTATAGAGGAGGATAACCGATGAAGACATTAAAACAGGCAACTGTCGGAGAAACCGTCAAGGTTGTCAAGCTGCACGGCGAGGGCGCTATCAAGCGCAGAATTATGGATATGGGGCTTACAAAGGGCGTAGAGGTATACGTCCGCAAGGTAGCACCCTTAGGCGACCCTGTTGAAGTAACGGTGAGAGGCTATGAGCTTTCGCTCAGAAAAGCTGACGCTGAAATGGTAGAGGTCGAATAAATCCATATTTAATTCAAGAAAGTAAACGAAAAGGTCTGAACAGCCTTTTATGGAAAGAGAGGAATTATCCCGATGAGTTTAAAAATTGCGCTCGCAGGTAACCCTAACTGCGGCAAAACCACATTGTTCAACGCTCTGACGGGCTCAAACCAGTTTGTCGGTAACTGGCCCGGCGTTACCGTTGAAAAGAAGGAGGGTAAGCTCAAAAAGAGCGACGGAGTAGTGATTACCGACTTACCCGGTATCTATTCGCTGTCACCCTACACACTTGAAGAAGTAGTTGCAAGAAACTATCTTATCGAGGAGCGTCCCGACGCTATACTCAATATCATTGACGGTACGAACCTTGAAAGAAACCTTTACCTTACAACACAGCTCACAGAGCTTGGCATTCCTGTTGTTATTGCCATCAATATGATGGATATAGTAAAGAAGAACGGCGACAAGATAAACATTGAGGAGCTTTCAAGGGAGCTTGGATGTAAAGTAGTTGAGATCTCGGCTCTTAAGGGCACGGGAATAAAGGAAGCCGCAGACGCTGCGGTTGAAGCGGCAAAGAACGGCAAGACAGTTCCTATGCACACATTCTCAGGTCCTGTTGAGCATACGATAGCTCACATAGAGGAAGCCGCAGTACACAATATGCCCGAAGAACAGCAGAGATGGTACGCTATAAAGCTGTTCGAACGTGATGACAAGGTTATTGAAAAGCTGAATCTTGACAGCACTGTAATGGCTCACATTGACGAGGATATAAAGAACGTCGAAAAAGAGCTTGACGATGACGCAGAAAGTATTATAACAAACGAAAGATACGTTTACATAGCTGAGATCATCAAGGGCTGTTACAAGAAGAAATCGGCAGGCAAGCTGACAACCTCGGATAAGATCGATAAGGTCGTTACAAACCGTTTTGCCGCTCTTCCGATATTCGCTGTAATAATGTTCCTCGTTTACTATATTTCAATGGTAACGGTAGGTACAGCCGCAACAGACTGGGCTAATGATGGACTGTTCGGTGACGGCTGGCACTTGTTCGGAATAGGCTCGGCAGATTATGAGGACGCATCGGGTGCTTACTCTGACGCTTTGGAGGCTGTTAACGGTTTCGTTACAATAGAGCCTGACAGTGAGGATTTTGAGCCAGGCACTGCTCTTGAAACGCTCAAGTCATACAAGCCCGAAGGCGAGAATCCTTCAGTGCAGATAGATGTAGAGGACGAAGAAACACTTGAAGTAAGCCAGCTTACAGTTTACTACAAGGAGATCCCTGCAAACGCAGATGAAGACACGACACTCGGCATCACATATCTTGACGCTGTTAAGTACTTTGAAGAAGGCGGCGAAAGCGCATTTGAAGAACCCGATCCCGCAAGCTACGGCGTATGGGTACCCGGTATCCCCGTACTTATCGAGCAGGGTCTTGACGCTGTTAACTGCGTAGACTGGTTAAAGGGTCTTATCCTTGACGGTATTGTTGCCGGTGTAGGCGCTGTACTCGGCTTCGTTCCGCAGATGCTCGTACTGTTCATTCTGCTTGCTATTCTTGAGGCTTGCGGTTATATGGCTCGTATCGCATTCGTGCTTGACCGTATCTTCAGAAAGTTCGGTCTTTCCGGTAAATCGTTCATACCGATACTTGTCGGAACAGGCTGCGGTATCCCCGGTATCATGGCATCAAGAACAATTGAAAACGAGCGTGACCGCCGTATGACGATCATGACAACAACATTTATCCCCTGCGGCGCTAAGCAGCCGTTCATAGCAATGATAGCAGGTGCTATCTTCGGCGGTTCTCCCTGGATCGCAACAGGCGCATACTTCTTAGGTATGGCGGCTATCATCGTTTCGGGTATCATTCTTAAGAAGACAAAGATGTTTGCAGGAGATCCCGCTCCGTTCGTAATGGAGCTTCCCGCATATCACATTCCCACGGTAGGCAATGTACTGCGTTCAATGTGGGAGCGTGGCTGGTCATTCATCAAGAAGGCAGGTACTATCATCCTCCTTTCAACTATCTTTGTTTGGTTCACATCATTCTTCGGCTGGGTAGACGGTGCATTCACAATGCTCTCTGAAGAACAGATGGATTGCAGTATCTTAGCTAACATCGGTAAGGCTATCTGCTGGATATTCGCACCTCTCGGCTGGGGCGACTGGCAGGCAACTGTTGCGGCTGTTACAGGTCTTGTTGCAAAGGAAAATATCGTTGCGACAATGGGTATCCTTTACGGAAGCGGCGACGCTACTGTATGGCAGACGCTTGCAAGCAGCTTCACAGCTGTAACAGGTATGTCGTTCCTCGTATTCAACCTTCTGTGCGCTCCCTGCTTTGCCGCAATGGGTGCTATCAAGCGTGAAATGAACAACGCTAAGTGGTTCTGGTTTGCAATCGGTTATGAGTGCGGTTTTGCTTATGTAATCGCTCTTATGATAAACTATTTCGGCAAGCTGTTCACAGGCGCACTTGCAGGCGCAGGCGACATAATCGGTCTTATCGTTGCATTCCTTCTCCTTGCCGCTCTTATCTACCTTCTCGTTCGTCCTTACAAGGAGAGCAAGAAGCTCGGCGTTAAGGTCAAGGTTACAAAGTAAGGTCTTATTTCAGAAATAAAAAGGAGTGATCTTTATGGATCCTGTTATCGGTTCAATAATCGTAGCGGTAATTTTACTTGCGGTGATCATACTGATCATTCACAAGCTGGTAAGCGACAAGAAAAAGGGCAAGTTCTCGTGCGGCGGCTGCGTCGGATGCAGCGGTCACTGCGCCCAGTGCCACGGCTGTGGTTCAGCCCCTGAGTCGCAGACGAAGAAAAGCAAATAAGTAATCAATAAAGTATGAAGCGGAGCCGTGTGGTTCCGCTTTTGCTTTGAAAAGAAAGATAAAAAATATCCGCACTGCCGTGCAGCATCTGTGGCAGTGCGGATAAATTTATCTGTTTATTTCAGCTTTTCGGCATCGGGTATGGCATCTGTTACCTCTACCTCAGCCTTCTGCTTGTAGCAGGAGAATATCTCGTCAAGTTCTAACTTTTTCATCTTAGGTGTAACAAGGCTCACAAGCGGTACGATTATAAGTCCTGCGACCATAAGAAACATACCGAAGTTTACGGGAGATGCAACGTTGAAGCCGAGTATCGTGCCTGCAGGCTTGATTATCATATGCAGTACGGTGCCGATAACGCCTACGCCGAAGCTGACGTAAACGCTTATCTTGGTAACGCCCTTCCAGAAAAGGCCGTACATAAACGGTGCTAAGAACGCACCTGCAAGCGCACCCCACGAATAGCCCATAAGGTCTGAGATAAGAGCGTTCTTGTTGAGGGCGATGATTACCGATATTGCAAGGAAGATTGCTATGAAGGCACGCATTACTATAAGCGACTTCTTTTCGTCGAGCTTATTCTTGCAAAGCGGATTTATAAGGTCGAGCGTCAACGTTGAGCTTGATGTAAGCACAAGCGATGACAGCGTTGACATTGATGCAGAAAGAACGAGGATGACAACTATACCGATAAGTATTTCGGGGAGCGATTCGAGCATCTTCGGGATAATTCCGTCCGAGCCTATCTGCGTAAGCTCCTCATCAGATACGAATATTCTGCCAAAGCCGCCGAGGAAGTAGCTTCCGCCCGCAACGACAAGTGCAAAGACAGTTGATACAATAGTGCCTGTTCTGATAGAACGCTCGTCCTTTATCGTATAGAACTTATGTACCATCTGAGGAAGTCCCCACGTTCCGAGCGATGTGAGTATAATTACGCCGAGCAGATTTATCGGGTCGGGTCCGAAGAACGAAACGAATCCGCCGTTGAGCTCGGGAGAAGCCGTACCCTCCGTGCTGATATGCGACAGCTGATTCACCGCCTCGCTGAAGCCGCCCTTTGAGGCAAGTGTAGCCGCAATTACCGCAACTATGCCGACAAGCATTATAATTCCCTGCACGAAGTCATTGAGCGCCGTTGCCTTATAGCCGCCGACAATAACGTATACTGCGGTAATTACTGCCATACCGATAACACAGAATGAATAATCAATATTGAACGCCATTCCGAACAGTCTTGACAGACCGTTATAAACGCTCGCTGTGTACGGGATAAGAAATACGAATACGATTATCGCCGAGATTATCTTCATAGCCTTGCTGTTGAAGCGTCTGCCGAAAAATTCGGGCATTGTGGCTGATTCAAGATGCTTTGACATTACTCTTGTCCGTCTGCCTAATATAAGCCACGGCAGAAGCGAGCCGAGTATTGCGTTTCCTATGCCTATCCAGGTTGAAGCAAGTCCGAAGTTCCAGCCGAATTTGCCTGCATAGCCGACAAAGATAACAGCCGAAAAATAAGATGTACCGTATGCAAAAGCCGTGAACCACGGTCCTACGCTTCTGCCGCCGAGTACGAAGTCATTAACTGTGGAAGTCTTTTTACGGCAGTATATGCCTATGCCGACTACCGACAGAATGTACAGGATGAGTATTGCTAATATCATTTTCTGTCCCCTTATAAAAGAAATAATTATGACCGTTTAAAGTGTTATCGCTTTCAAGTTACGTCACTTTAAACGGCTAAAATGATTATATACGAAAAAAACCTCTTTGTCAAGCGAATGACAGAAGGGTTTTAAATAATCGTTATTTGTTACAAAAGAGGTAAGGGAAAATTATGCAAGATTACATCCTGGCTAAGCGTAGGAAAAGTTTTTAGTTTGATGTGCTTCTATTATGTCCTTTTAACATTTTTCTATCGTGGAAAGCTACCGATAGTTCTTTTTGTCGGATAGCACTTCTCGGGCTCGCTATTCGAAGCGATGCACTTGTCAATATTAAAGAGGGAAAGCACCAAAGAGACTAGGTGCAAGTCTGAGCCTCGCTTACGCAAGGCTCGTGCACTCC
>ERZ791607.803-NODE-803-length-27347-cov-4.393229_pt1 | contig 27347 bp, 19 predicted proteins | sample MGYA00509964_ERZ791607 | MGnify/ENA primary metagenome ERZ791607 (study PRJEB30046, sample SAMN00791907) | human gut metagenome | study: EMG produced TPA metagenomics assembly of the A metagenome-wide association study of gut microbiota in type 2...
GGCCCCGCGCCGCCTGTCGGAACAGCGGCAGCAGCGGCGTCCGGTTCAGTCGGATGGCCGTTTCCATGTAGTCTAACGCCGCCGCCAATTCCGCCAAGACCTGCCGCCGGCGCCGTTGCTCCTGATGCTGAAGCCACCAGACGCTCCCTCCCGCGAACAACACGCACAGACTGCCCACCAGTTTTATCACGGCAGATTCTCCACGGCGTACAGCCGCCCCTCCGGACCTGTTCGGATCAGCACCGCCTGACGGAACACCCGCCCGGCCATCAGCTCCTGATAAAGCGGCTTTGCTTGCAGCTCCTCTACATTGGCGGCGTGGATGGTGGCCAGCAGCGCCACGCCGCAGCCTGCCGCCTGCGAGATGGCTCGCAGATCCTCCCGGACGGTGATCTCGTCCACGGCGATAATCTGCGGATTCATAGCCCGCAGCGCCATGGGGATCGCCAGCGCCTTGGGACAGCCGCTGAGAACGTCCGTCCGGGGGCCTACATCCATCTGAGGCTGGCCCCGATACATGACGGCGATCTCCTCCCGCTCGCTGGTCACGTACTCGACCTGCTGCCGCGACGCTTCGGCCGCCGCCTGCTGCGGCGGTGCCTGCACATCGGTAGCCGACAGGTCCCGGTCGCCCAGACCGGTTTCGGTCGTCCCGAAATCGATCAGCAACCCTTCGCCGGGAAGCAGCTCGTCCCGCCCCATATCGAACGACACGAACAGGAAAGCCGCCGCGATCGACAGCGCATAAAGCAAAGCTGCGAGGCTCGCCCAACGACGCGCGTTCGATTTATCGTTATTCGGATCGTAATAATACATCGGTCAATTCTCACAAGGAAAACACCGCAGGGCGGCATTCCCCGGGTTTCACTCTATTCGGGCGAGGTAGCCGCGATGAGCGTAAAATTGTTGGCCTTGGCCATGCGCATCATGGCCACCACTTCGTCGAAAGCCACCGACTTGTCGCAATGCAGCGAAACGGTAGGGTTCTCCTGTCCCGCCAGCCGGGACTTGAGGGCTTTCTCCACGCCCTCGCGCGAGCCGACGTTTTCCGTCTCGACATAATACCTGTATCCATGTCCCGTATCCTGGATCGAAATCGTCGTCATCGCCTTGTCCTTCAACTGATTCGAACTTTTCGGCAGAATCAGCTTGATGGCATTGGGGTTGATGAGCGTCGTAGCGATCAGCATGAACAGCAGCAACAGGAAGATCAGATCGGTCATCGAAGCCGACGAAAACGACTTATCGACCTTGGATCCGCGTTTGATTGCCATAACAGATTACTTTTGAACGGGTTGATTCAGAATATCCATAAAGGCGATCGAGTTGGCCTCCATCCGGAAAACGAGCTTCTCGATGCGGGCCACCAGGTAGTTATAACCGAAGTAGGCCGGAATACCGACCAGCAGACCGCCGACCGTCGTGATCATCGCCACGTACATACCGCTCGAAAGGAGCGACATATCGACCGTACCGCCCGCAGCGGCCATATCCATAAAAGTCTGCACCATGCCGACCACCGTACCGAGAAAACCGATCATCGGGGCGCCGCCGGCGATGGTCGCCAGGATCGGCAGGTTGGTTTCGAGCTTCGACACTTCGAGGTTCGCCACGTTCTCGATGGCCGACTGCACGTCACTCATCGGACGACCGATCCGGCCGATACCCTTTTCGATCATACGGGCGATCGGCGTATTGGTCTTGCGGCAAAGATCGACCGCAGCAGCGACCTTGCCGTCCAAAATATAATCTCGGATGCGGTTCATGAAATTCATATCGAACTCCGACGCCTTACGGATCGCCATGAAGCGCTCCACGAAGATAAAGATCGTGAGTCCTCCCAGAATCAACAAAACCCACATCAGCCATCCGCCGCTCATAAACAACTGCCAAAGTCCCATGCGGGTCTGCTCCGCGACAACGACCGCATCTGCGGTCTGCAACAAACTAATCATAATCTTTTTGAGTGAATTAAATTTATTTTATTCGAGTTTTACTTTTTCCGTATCAATCCCGCTCCAAGTCGTATTCAGGCTCCGGCGGATCTTCCGGCAGAAGCAATTCCTGCCGTTGGGCCTCTTCCGCCGCACGCCGGGCCTGCTCCTCGCGGCGGGCCTGACGCTTTTTCTGACGTTTCTTGTTGGTGAAGCGGTCCCGAATACGCTGTTTCAGATCCTTGAAATTATTGAAATCCTCCTTATAGGAGATCCCGATACCGGTTTCCTGCAGGCCCTGGTTCTCGTCGAAACGATCGATGGTCTGCGTGAACGCCTTCAGACGCAGGTTGCCCGACTTGTCGATCAGCCACGTCACATGCGCTTCGCCCATGAAGTTGGAAACATTGTTGCTTACGGCCTGTTTGTTGTCGATGATGTAGTTGCCTTCGACCTCGACCAGCAGACGGTTGTTGATCAAATTGGTGGAGAAGCCGAAATCCACCTCGTCACCGGTCATTTCGGAGCCTGCCCGGTAGTTCAGGATGATCCGGTAATCATCTGTCGAAAACCAGTTGGTAAGCTGGTTGGTAAGCATCTCCAGACCCGTTGCCACACCGGAAGAAGCACCGATATTGGCACTGCCGGAATTGCTGAAAGTACCCAGTGCGACCAGCGAAATGAACTGCTGCGCCTGGGCTTCCTGCGTATTGAGCACGCTGGCCACCGCAGCCTGCGTTTCTATATCTGTAACGGGCACGACCACGCTGAAATCCAACTGCGGGTTGCTCAAACGACCGCCGATATGGATCTTACAATCAACCGGCACCGAACGGTCCGAAATCCGGGAACCGCTCTGGTCGTCGTCCGAAGAGGCGGTTACAGTGTTCAACAGAGGCTGCAACGACGTTTTGAGCTTATAAACGGCATTGATGTCGAGCCGCGCATCGACAGGTTCGCCGGTCCACTGGATCATCGAACCGCTCTCAATGATGAACTTCTTGTTGATGATATTCTGCAAGGTAAAGAGGTAACTGCCTTCGGTGAGCGTGTAGTCGCCGTACATCTCGAAAACACCGTTACCGGGATTGATATGCAGGTTGAGCATACCGTTGCCGCGACCTTTCAGGGCATTGCCGACAGTCGGGTCGATCACCAGTTGGAAAGCCGTGTTATCCTGCACATTGAGGGCCATCGTAATATCCATCGTACTGCCTGTGGACTCCTTTTTACGCCCCTGCTGCTGGAAAAGCAGCTTCTTGCGCACCAGATAGTCGGTCGTATCGACCTGTTCGGGAGTAACGAACGTAACGAAATCGGCCGTCTTCACATTCGACTGTCCCGAAAGAGGCATATAAAATTCGGAATCGCCCTCGGTAGTAGCCACGATGTCCATCTTCACACCGCCCTTGCTGCCTGCGATCGTCGCCGAACCCGAAGCGAAAATCCGGCCGTAGAACAGGTCGTTATCCTTCGAAGTGGTATTGAGCACCATCAACTCTTTCGGCAATACTTTCACCGAATAGGAGATATTGGACAAATGTTCCAGATTGAGGTCGATCGAGAAAAGGCCCTCGTTCTTCTCCGGATCGTACAGCGGCACGCCTTCGGCGGTCAAATGGTTGTTCCTAACTTCGATCACGGCCCGGGGCATCGTATAAGTCACCTGCGTGAAGTCCACCGTCGTGGTGAAATCACGCACGGCGATCTGTCCGGAAAGAGTCGCCTCCTTGCCGCTGCCGCGCAGGGCGATATCGACGTCGGCATTGCCGCCCGTCTTCTCGATCACCCCCTTCAGCAAAGGATCGAGCGCCGAGAGTTCTACCGAATCGAGGGTAGCCCGGGCATAATAACGCTTTTGCGAAGGGGCGTAAAAGCCCCGGACGAGGGTATCGAGATTTTCCCGCTGCTGCACCAGAATACCCGCACGGTTTTGTACGAAATCCCACCGGGAGCGCAGCCAGATCGCCGGAACGGCGAGATCGTTGATCGAAATACTGTCCACGACGATATCGGCCTGCACCTCACCCGCCCCGAGTACCGCTTTCATCGTCGCAGAGCCATTGGTACGACCGTCCACACGGTAGCCCATCGAGGAGGTGAATTGCGAGAAAGGCGCCAGCTCGAAATTATGCAGCGTTAATTGCACCGAATCCTGCAAACGGCGCGACGCGACGCCGTCGAGCAGCAGTTGCTGTCCGGCATTGACCATTCGGAAACGATCGATGCGTATCCGCGACGTATCCGCCGTGATACCGTCCGTATAGATATTCCACGTCTTTTCTCCCCGGCTGATGTACGAAGGAGTCAACCGGAGATCGATTCCCTTACCTGCCGGCCCGCGCCCGTGAGCGAATTCCGAACGGAATCCGATCCGACCGGAAACATCGTCGAGGGTATCCGCGAAATCGGTGATTAGTTCCAGCTTGTTATCCTTGGCACCGCCGCTCATTCCGACACGGCTCATATGGAAGCCATTCAGATAAAGATCCTCGGTCGAAGCCGCGAAAACGAGCGAGTCGCCCCGGTTATGAGCATCCAGATTCAGACGCGTCACCAACATTCGGCCCCGCTCGATATAATCCGAAGCCGCTTCGAACGAAAGTTTGTCGTTCGCCGGATTGATTCGCAGCTGCAACCGCGACCCATCCGCGATCTGCAGCCCGGAAGAGACGGCATTGACCAGCGGATTGATCTTCCGGACATTGACCGTAAGTTGGGAATATCCGTCGGCCAACTCTACCGTATCGGGATGCTGCGCCTGCCAGCCGGGACCGCCGTCGAGCATCGGAACGTAATCGCGGAAACGCTGTTGCAGATAGGTGAATACTTCTTTATAGGAGGTCTTCCCCTCGTAGTCGGCATCGACAAAATCGGAACGCAGACGAATAAACTTGTCCGACAAGCTGTTCCGCCCCACGATCACAACGCTGTCGGCCGCGAGTTCGCGGTCGTTATAACGATAGGATACATCACGGACGAAGATTATTCCGTTCAGGTCGTCGAGCGTACGGCCGACGGCACGCGCAGCGATCCGGGCGGCAAGCACCGACACCGAATCGCGGCGATTGATCCCCAAAGCCGCCAGATTCGCCTCCTCAAGGTCCAGCGCGAAATCATAGCGAGGCATCCGCTCGTCGTTCAGGTCTAGCAGGCCTCTGAAATCGAACCGCAGGTTCCTGTCCCGGGCTTCGATCAGTCCGTTGAACTCCCGGTTCACCAGGTGCCCCTTCATACGGAGCGAATCGTAATCGTATCCGTTGATCCCCAGTCGCAGGATCTCGCCCGACACTTCGGCGTCGGAGTGTTCCGAGCTGAGTTCGCCGTTTACATGCACATTCAGAGAGAGGGGACCGAGCAGATCGTTTTCCAGCAACTCGCCCAGTTGCAGACTGGACGTTTTCACGTCGCCCAGCACACCGCGACAGCCGTCGCGCAGCGAGCTCACCTGCAACCGGCAGGTCGCACCGCCGATCTCGGTCGCCAGCGCAGCATCCGCAGCAAAGGCCGTGAGCGTTCCGTCGAATTTGCCGGTAAGACCGATTTTGCCCGCATTTTTTGCAATACGCAGCACCTCGTCGGGCAAATTCTTGCCTGTGAGGGCAGCCGCCAGCCGATCGACATCCGCCGCCGAAGTCGTCAGCTCGGAAATGTCGGCCTTAAAATGCCCCTTTCCGACATCGGGCAGTCCCTGCGCCGCGAAATCGACCGACAGCTTCGTGTCGGCTCCCGTGCGGACCGAGCGCAGCGATCCCGACATATCGGCCACAGGACCGCTCACATCAGCATTCACGTCGGTCAGCGTCAGGTGCCAATCCTTCATTTTGGGCGAGAAATAGGCGATGTCGTCGGACGACAGCGTCGTATTGACGACCTGCGCCGTAACGTCCACCTCCTCGACGAAATTCTTGTAAAGAGCCCAATCCAATCCGATCAACGAAAGCGAAGGCAACTCGATATTCGACTTCGCCGTCCGGATGTGTCCCTCCCGGATATCGATACAGCCGTTGGCGATACAAAGACAGCCCGCCAGGTCTTCGACTACAAATCCGCTGCGCTCGCGCATCGCCAAACGCCCGATGTCGGTATGGATCACCGGACCGTCAATGGTGAAATTCTTCAGTTCGGCCCGAATGTCGATCAGGTGCATATCGGCGAAATCCACTCCGTACGACGGATTGCGGTGCTCCAGCCGTTCCATGCAGAAATCCAGCCCCTCCGTTTCCAGGCGCTCGATCTCCAGCCTGAATTTTCCCTCCGCCCGGGCCTTGTCCTTTTTGGAGAGTTTATCGACCACCTGCTTGATGTTCATCTCCCCGTCGGGAGTTTCGCGCAGGCAAAAACGGGCGTCCGACAATTCGGCCCGGCTGAAAACGAGCCCTCCCCCGAACAGGCCGAGGCTCTTGATCCGGGCATCCAGACGGCCGGCATAAAGCAACGTATCCCGTTGGAAATCCTCGACATAGAATCCGTCGAGCGAAACGCGGTAAAACAAGCCGATATCCACCCGGTCAATACTGATGCGGGTACCGAGCTTGCGGGAGATTATTTCCGTCGCCTCCCGAGCGACGAAATTCTGAGCGGCAGGAATCTCGAACAACAGGGCGACCAACAGAGGCAGAAAGATCAGCGCCAGCACGATCGCCGACACCATCTTGGCCAGTATGTTCACTATCCTGCGCATTATCCGACAAAACCGTTTTTAATAAATTGCAAATTTAAGCAAATTTCGGGATTTAACATCCGGCAGACCGGATATTTATCGTTAAAAGTCACCGTTCGAAGAACTTGCCGCCACAACCGGCAAAAATCCGCGTCCGATACGACACGGAACCGCAAACCTGCTGCCAATCATGTTCCGACGCTTTTCCGAAACCCGAACAAAGACCCGGCATCGGCCACCGCCCGATAATAAATACGGACATCGGCGAATCATTTCGGATTTTATTCCGTATCTTTGTTTTCATTTAGATACTCCGCCTCGGCAAAACACAATAAATTTGCTTTTGCGCTCGGCTTATTCGTATCTTTGACATAGTCTTGGATAGGATGCGCCTCGAAAAAATGGGAACTCGTTCCCATTTTCTATCGGCTTTCACTATCTTTGTAAAGTTTTTTTTGCCACACAAAAACCACATGGACATCACCATTTTAGGCATAGAATCCTCCTGCGACGACACTTCGGCCGCAGTCATCCGCGACCGGACACTCCTGTCGAACGTAATCGCTTCGCAGGCCGTGCATCAGAAATACGGCGGCGTGATCCCGGAACTAGCATCCCGGGCCCACCAGCAAAATATCGTCCCGGTAGTCGATACGGCCCTGAAAGAGGCCGGCGTGACGATCGACAAGATCGACGCGATCGCTTTCACGCGCGGCCCCGGTCTGCTGGGATCGCTTCTGGTGGGCGTATCGTTCGCCAAAGGACTCTCGATCTCCCACGACATTCCGCTGGTGGAGGTCAATCATCTGCAGGGGCACATCCTCTCCCACTTTCTGGACCTGCCCGACCGACAGCTTCCGCACCCCGACTTTCCGTTCCTCTGCCTGCTGGTCAGCGGAGGACATACCCAAATCGTAAAAGTGGACGGTCCGCTCGACATGCAGATCGTCGGCACGACGATCGACGACGCGGCGGGCGAAGCGTTCGACAAGTGCGCCAAAGTCATGGGGCTGCCCTATCCGGGCGGGCCGGTGATCGACAAACTGGCCAAGGAGGGCGATCCGCACGCGTTCCGCTTCGCCAAACCCCGCATCGAGGGTTTCGACTACTCGTTCTCGGGACTCAAAACCTCGTTCCTCTATACGTTGCGGGACGAAATGGCCGAAGATCCGAATTTCATCGAGAAAAACAAAGCCGACCTCTGCGCCTCGCTGCAGACGACCATCGTGGAAATTCTGCTCGACAAGCTCGTAAAAGCCTCCAAGGAGTACGGGATCCGCGACATCGCCATCGCAGGCGGCGTATCGGCCAATTCAGGGCTCCGCAACGGCATCACGGAGGAGGGAAGGAAACGGGGATGGCGCACCTTCCTGCCCGAATTCAAGTTCACGACCGACAACGCCGCGATGATCGCCCTGGCAGGATACTACCGCTACATGAACGGCAATATCGCAACCCTGGACATCGCACCCGTGGCACGGCTCGAGGAGCTCGAACTGACCGTCGCACCGACAGCGGAACAATAACAGAAATACAAACTGTCCCGACCCTACATACAATATTTTTACGGGCACCCGGGATCCAAAACTTACAAAAAGCTCCACTCTCCCCGCACAGAGCCGCCTTTCGGGAAAACCTGAAACCGATCGAAACATCCGCTCAAGGAGAAACTTACGAAAAAGCCGAATCGACAAACGATACGACACGATCGGCGGGCACGACGTACGGAGAGAAAGGAAAAATATAAATTCAAAGCAACTTTAACTATGAAAACATTGAAAATCGGCGATCTGCTGGCCCGTCTTCCCATCATTCAGGGCGGTATGGGCGTAGGCATCTCCCTCTCGGGACTCGCATCGGCCGTAGCCAACCAAGGCGGTGTGGGAGTGATCTCCTCGGCCGGACTGGGCGTCATCTACCGGGAACACTCCAAAGACTACAATACGGCAAGCATCTGGGGCCTGCGCGAAGAGCTGCGCAAAGCCCGTGAAAAGACCAAAGGTATCATCGGCGTCAATGTCATGGTGGCCATGTCCAACTTCGCAGACATGGTCAGAACGGCCATCGCAGAGAAGGCCGACATCATCTTCTCGGGGGCCGGTATGCCCCTCAACCTGCCGTCGTTCCTGACCAAAGGCAGCAAGACGAAGTTGGCTCCGATCGTTTCGTCGGCCCGAGCCGCCAAGCTCATCTGCGAGAAATGGCTCGCCAACTACAAATACGTTCCCGACGCGATCGTGGTCGAGGGACCCAAGGCCGGCGGACACCTGGGCTACAAGCCGGAACAGATCACCGACGAACACTTCTCGCTGGAGCGGCTGCTGCCCGAAATCGTTTCGGAAGTCCGTCGTTTCGGCACGGCGCACGACACGCACATCCCGGTCATCGCAGCAGGCGGCATCTACACGGGCGAAGACATTTATCGCATCATGGAGCTGGGCGCCGACGGTGTCCAGATGGGCACGCGCTTCGTCACCACGGAGGAGTGCGACGCCTCGACGGAGTTCAAGCGGAGTTACATCGAAGCCTCTCAACAGGACATAGAGATCATCCAAAGTCCGGTGGGTATGCCGGGGCGGGCCATCCACAACTCTTTCCTGGAACGGGTGAAACAAGGGTTGAAACAGCCCAAAAGCTGTCCGTTCAACTGTATCAAGACCTGCGACGTAACCCACAGCCCCTACTGCATCATCATGGCCCTCTACAACGCCTTCAAAGGCAACCTGTCGGCAGGATACGCTTTCGCCGGCGTCAATGCCTGGCGAGCCGAAAAGATCGAGAGCGTGAAAGAGCTGATGACGAACCTTATCGACGAATTCGACCGTTTCAGCCTGAAAAAACAGTTGGCGAAACTGAAAAAATAACGTTCGATAAAAGTACAAAATCCGTATGACACCTTCCGGTATTGCATGCCGAAAGGTGCTCATTTTCCCCTATCTCAATTTTTAGAACCTGCTCGAATTTTATGTAGAGATTATTTGAAAGCTGTTTTCGAGTAGATTCTTTTGGGGAGGTTGCGTAAATAGCGAACTATTTTCAGCACCTGCTGAAAGAAGATGCAGAAAAGAGGTTCAAAAAAGCCGAAACATTTTCTCTCGGCCAATGTCTAACTCATTTATAAAATTCAAAACAGACTCTTAAACGGAAATCGTCCGCCCCGGCTTTTTATACGGCGCAGACACACGAATCGATCTGCTCCCAATCCAATCTAAAAAGACGTAACACAATGAAAATATGAATAATAGTCTTTTATTTCCGCAATGAACAGAATACATGCGGTATAAAAAACGAAGCCGTTTGTTTTATCCTCCCCTCATTTTCACTACCTTTGCGCCACCATTTTTCAACCTTAAAATTAACCTTAAAATAAAAATTCGGAGATGATCGAATTCAGACCCGCACTTCTCACATCCCTGAAGCACTACTCCCGGGAGAAATTCACCGCCGACCTCATGGCCGGCATCATCGTCGGCATCGTGGCCCTGCCGCTGGCGATCGCCTTCGGCATCGCATCGGGCGTTTCACCGGAAAAAGGCATCATCACGGCCATCATCGCCGGCTTCCTCACATCGGCGCTCGGCGGCAGTCGCGTACAGATCGGCGGCCCCACAGGTGCATTCATCGTGATCGTCTATGGCATCATCCAACAGTACGGCATCGAGGGACTGACCGTCGCCACGATCATGGCGGGCGTATTCCTGATCCTGCTGGGACTCTTCCGCCTGGGGACGATCATCAAATTCATTCCCTACCCGATCGTCGTCGGTTTCACCAGCGGTATCGCCGTGACGATCTTCACCACGCAGATCAAGGATCTGTTCGGCCTCACGACCCCCGAAATGCCGGGCGACTTCGCCGGGAAGTGGATGGTCTACTTCCAGAATTTCGGGACGATCGACCTCTGGGCAACGGCCGTAGGCGTTATCAGCGTCGCCATCATCGCCCTCACGCCCCGCTTCTCGAAAAAGATACCCGGTTCGCTGATCGCTATCGTCGTTATGACGCTGGCCGTCTATCTGCTGAAACGCTACGCCGGAATCGACTCCGTCGAAACCATCGGCGACCGATTCACGATCAACTCCCAACTGCCCGACGCGGTCATCCCCGCCCTCTCATGGGAAGGGATGAAAGGACTGCTGCCCGCAGCTATCACCATCGCCGTACTGGGCGCCATCGAATCGCTGCTGTCGGCAACGGTCGCCGACGGCGTGACGGGGGACAAGCACAACTCCAACCAGGAACTCGTGGCCCAAGGTATCGCCAACGTGGTGACGCCTCTGTTCGGCGGCATTCCCGCCACCGGAGCCATCGCCCGCACGATGACCAATATCAACAACGGCGGCCGCACGCCGGTCGCAGGCGTCATCCATGCCGTCGTACTGCTGCTGATCTTCCTGTTCCTGATGCCGCTGGCGCAATATATCCCAATGGCCTGCCTGGCAGGCGTGCTGGTAGTGGTATCGTACAACATGAGCGAATGGCGCACGTTCCGGGCTCTGATGAAGAATCCCCGCTCGGATGTCGCGGTGCTGTTGGTCACCTTCCTGCTGACGGTCATCATCGACCTGACGGTGGCCATCGAAGTCGGACTGGTACTCGCCTGCCTGCTCTTCATGCGGCGCGTGATGGAAACTACCGACATCTCGGTCATCCGCAACGAAATAGACCCCGGTAAGGAGTCGGACCTCGAGTCGCACGAAGAGCACCTCATCATCCCCCGAGGCGTCGAAGTATATGAAATCGACGGTCCCTACTTCTTCGGCATCGCCAACAAATTCGAGGAACAGATGGTGCAGCTCGGCGACCACGCACAGGTGCGGATCATCCGTATGCGAAAGGTCCCCTTCATCGACTCGACGGGCATCCATAACCTCACGAACCTCTGCCGCATATCGCAACAGGAAAATACCCGCATCATCCTTTCGGGCGTCAATCCCAAAGTACACGAAGTCCTGCACAAAGCGGGATTCTACTCCCTGCTGGGCGAGGAAAACATCTGCCCGAATATCAATGCGGCGCTCCGACGGGCCAAAGAACTGGTTGTCGAACCGAAAGAGAAATAGCTTTCCCGCAAAACAAATCTACCCAGGCTCCGCAAAGCGAGTGCAAAACAAAAATACCGTATCGATTGGTATCGGCAAGGGACATGTTAAGATGCGGGGACCGGATAAATCCGGTCCCCGCATCTTTTTTACATCGGAGAACAACAATAAACAACGCCTCTTTTTTTAAGCGCACCAACAAAAACCGTTACTTGCGCGTATAATATTCGACAAGCATCTCATCATTGCCTTCATCATAAATCCATTTCATCTCCGAAACGGTTATTTCGGCCCGGCAGCTCTGTTTTTCGATCCCGTCGTCCGTCACCAACACTCCCGACGCTTCATCATAAGAATAAGTCCCGTCATAATACTCTTCGGGCGGGAAATCGTAATAACGAAAAGTCCCGTCTTCCCGAAATACAGCGATCATCTTATCCTCGTCCTCCACAGCCGTAAAACTGTCGATCATTTTTCCATTCCGATAATACTCGTTCTTCTGAAACACCCATTCTCCGACGACCGATCCGGACTCGCCGTTCGGTTCGTCTTTTTCATCGGAACAAGCTACGACCAAACAAGCCAAAACCCACAGGCTGGCAAAAAACAGTTTTTTCATTGTCAATCGCTATTTAATTTGGTCATATACTTTTCCACCTCGAACGGCACTAATCCCCTGTCGTATCGAGCACAAAGCAAAATAAATACTTCACTGATATTCTTTTTACCAGTTTACCGGGCCTTATACCTCGTTAATATTCTGAAAATCCACGAGCAATTTCTTCAATAAAATATCATCAACCAATAACTACTTGTCAATAAAATCCTTCCAAACATCCGCCAGATCGAATTTCATTTTCATCGGAATTTTCCGCCCGTCAGGGTCTTCGACCGTCAAATTGAAATGAAGGATACAACTTTTGACATCGAATGCAGTAAAACCTTTGGTTACGGCATCGTCGTCATAAATCGACATGACAACCTCAAAGGACTTCGTTTCTTGCGGTTTCCACGGATTATCGAAAGAAACATTAGGAAACATACATTCGTATCTGGAAAACATCCCCTCGTCTCTTCTCAAAACGTACTCTTTATTAAAGTAAAAGGAAACCCATGCAGCCAATCGGTCGCGGATGTAAGGTTCCCCAACCCAATCTTCTCCTGCGATATATTCTTCATAAAATTCAGCGTCGATAAATGTGCTTTGCGACACATTCCGGAGGTCGGCTTTGAAAGTGAATATAACTTGATCCCAACGATCGAGTTCGAATTTACACAGGTAAGGTTCGACAACGATCGGTTGCGATTCGCGTCGTTTCAGCTCTTCCAATTCGCGCCGTTGAGTCAATTCGAGCGTATTCTTAAAGTTGGAAATCATCGTCCCAGCCAGTTTATCCGCCCCGGAACGTAACGTTTTGCGGGACTCGAGGCGCTTGCTCTCCATATAGTGCGGTTATGCTGAATGCATTTCCGAAATTTATTTCCGTCCCGGACGAAATAACAAATACGAAGGATTGAGGTTTTTCAAAGATCAATTGTCCCCATTCACTTTCGAGCAATAACCCGCCATCGGATGTTCTGTCAGGTTTACTTCTATCTTGTGCGAAAATTATTTGCTCGGCATTTGATGAATACGGAGATTCCATTACGTAATAGATGGAAACAAATCCTGTTTGATCCGCTTCGGAGATAATGATGCTTTTCATCGGATCATTTGAATCGGCAAAATCATACGTTCCTTCGATACGCAAATCCGAATTACAAGAGATGAAAGGAACGACGGTTAAATATAAAATATACCTATAGATAAAAGATTTCATAATTTTATTGCCACATAAATATAAACTACAATGGCCAATAAAATAATAGAACAGACAGTCCCCAGATACAAAATAAACGGAATTTCTACTTTGACTTTCTGTTCGACCCGAGCTATCTCCAAACCGTCTGCCGTATGTTTCGGCAACTCGTCGAATCCACCTTTAACCAGCCCGCATTTCGGACATACAGTCAATCCGTCCGGCACGGAATTTCCGCAGTTTTGACACTTCCAGCGATCTTCTATCATACAATCGAATTTCTTGCTGACAGGCGCCGATTCAACCCATTTACAAAAAAGAAAAGCGTGGAGTCGTTCGTTTATCCATCAAGAGGCATTCGGCGTGGCCCGGAAACAAATAAACAATACCCCAGTATATCGAGAACCGATATAGCTATACACGGTGATGAGTGTTCGTATTGCCATCCTTGTTTCCTAAAAATCGCCAAATTTTCTTGATAAGGATTAGCGAAACACTTTCACTAAACAATATGTCGCCATCCGCGGGGACGGCACCGCAAAGTTAGTGAATGTTTTCCAATACACAACACACTGTGGAGTATTGCCGCCGCAAAGATCGTGGAAAAGTTCTAAAATACCAATGGTACGACGCGTGCTCTTCCTTTATTACGGATGCATCCCGTCCGTTTTGCTCCGATCGGATACCTCTTCCCTGAGGGGACATTCGCCGATCGAAAAAAGCCGGGATTCCTTTCGGAACCCCGGCTCTCCATCCAAATTAACTAACCCATATATAACTATTTGACAGGTTTTTCTTCCGCCTTGACCCGGATCTTTCCGAATCCTTTGATCAGCTCCTCGGGCGAGGTCTTGGCACTGTCATAGGTCACGGTCACCTCTTTCGAGGGAACATCGACCTGAATATCCTTGATCCCCTTGCCGATTACCGGCACGTTGTTCATAATGCGGGCCGCACAGCTTTCGCAATCGATATCGACCGTGAACACCGTAGTAACGATCTCGCCCTTCTTCTGCGGCGTCTTCGCTTCCACGGCGAACACCCCGCATCCCAATACTGCCACGAGGCAGCACAAAATCATTTTTTTCATCGTCGTATAACTAATTTAATTCGTTCTTTCAATCAATAAAAATTGATACGCAATCCCGCATAAAACTTGCGCCCCATCAGAGGTCCCCAGATCACCGACGAGTTGAAACCCGCCGAGAAAGGATCGTCCGCATTCAGAATCGGGTGCTTCTGCTTATAATCGAGAATGTTCTCGCAGCCCACGTAAATATCGAACTTGCCGACTTTGCGGGTCACCTGCGCGAAGAACATCGGATACGTCGGCGACATCTCGGAATCGGCCAGGTCGCCCGTCTGGGTCGGCAGGCGCGAAGGACCGTTGAGCTGAGCCGTCACATCGAACACCCAGCGGTTGTAGCGGGTCGAATACTGCAAGTTGAGCAGCGCCTTGTAACGGCTTACCAGCGGACGCTCCACGAGCGCCGTACTGCCGTCCGGACGATCGATCGTCATACGGCTGTTCGTATAGCGGTACGTAGCGAAAATATCGAACCGCTCCACCGGAGTCCACGAAAAATCGACCTGATAAGTATCGGTAAAGGAGCGTTTGTCCGAGCTGTAAATATAAATGTCGTTCGGCGAATACTCCTGATCGGCAATCACCGAATTATAAAATTGCGTGCGGAAGTAGTCGAAACTCAACGTCGCGTCCTCCTCTTTCACGAGCGTGAAAATCTGCGTCAGGCTACCGCCTGCGGTGAGGGCTTTCTCCATCCGGTTGAGCGCTTTGAAATTGCCCGCACCGCCGTCTGCGACCATCCAGGTCGTATATCCCCCGTAAGCAGAGCCGGGATTGAGAGGTCCGCGCACAGCGGCGGCTCCCGCCGAAAGAGCCGTCGGTCTTTCGAACGTAATATGCCGTCCCGTAGCCAAAACGCCGATATTATCGGTGATGACGTTGGTCGAACGATAACCCAGCCCGGCCGAACCGCGCAGGATCGTCGTCGGGGTGATGTTCCACTTGATATGACCGCGCGGAGTAACGTAGAACTTATCGTAATAACCGTTGTAGTCCCCGCGTATGCCCGCAACTACGGAGAGCTTGTCCTTGATCGTGTAGGTATATTCGGCATAGGCGCCTACCTCGTTCTCCTGACGGTCGAGATTCCAGGCTCCGGCGGCATCCAGCCACGGCGTCGGGTTGAGCAGCGACTCGTCAAGGAATTGCAGATGCGACTGCACGCCGACGATCAGCGAATGACGGAAGGAGAAATAGTGGTTGTACATCATGTTCAGCGAAACCATGTTGTCCGTACCGTCGTAATCGTTGAGCCCGAAGTAGGCCCGTTCGCGGAAGCGGTCGTAATCGGCCACGAAAGCGATGTTCGAACGAAGCTCGTCCTGCTGGTCCTCGTCATAGACACCGGGACCGACCGGCATACCGAATTTGAAGTAGGCGTTCAGCTCGCGGTTCTTGATCTGCGAGCCGTACATGGCCCCCTTGTCCCAGTCGGTATCCATCTCTTCACGCATCGAAGCCTTGTAGTGCTTCTGACCGCTCAAGCGATTTTCCGCCAGATACTTGAAGCCCCACCGCACCTGCGCTCCGTTGTCAGCCGTATAAAGCCAGCGGTTTGCAACCGCTCCCAGGCGGGTTTTCGGCAGATCCATAAATCCGTCGCCGTTGTCGTCCATGTCGCCCAGCAAATGAGTATCCAACGATCCGTGCAACAGGAGGATCGTCGATAATTTCTTATCCTTGGTTACAGGAAGCGCCGTCGAAAGGTTCAGCTCGGGACGCAGTTCGTCGTCAAGGTAGAAGTTGATGAACAGCCGCTCGTCGTCGGTCGGTTTGCGGTGCTCGAGGTTGATCTGTCCGGTGATGGCCTCATGTCCGGCAGTCACGGACGAAATACCCTTCGACACCTGGATCGAATTGAGCCACATGCCCGGCGTATAGCTCAGGCCGTAGGGAGCACTCAAACCGCGCATGATCGGACGGTTTTCGTCCAATATTTGCGTGTAAGTGCCGGCCAAACCGAGCATCTTGATCTGACGCGCACCCGAAATGGCGTCGCTGTAACCGACTGTCACCGAAGCGGAGTTCTCGAAACTCTCGGCCAGGTTGCAACAAGCCATCTTGCAGAGGCCCGCGAAGGAGATCATCTCCCCTTTGAGAATGCCGTCCCGCTTCACGTAGTTACCGCCCAGCGTACTGTTCACCACGACCTCCTCGAGTTCCACCCCGTCGTTCGACAGACGAAAATCGACCCGCTCCACGCCGCTCTCGACGCGAATCGTATCGCTGGTATATCCGACGAAGCCGGCGACCAGCATATCGTATCCCTTAACCCGGTGTATGGTATAATTTCCTTCGGCATCGGCACCGGTTCCCACCGTCGTTCCGGCCCAATACACCGATGCACCGACCAGCGGCTCGTCCGTGTCGGCTCCATACACGACACCTTTGACATTCTGGGCCCGAGCCGCGCCGAATGCCGATGCAACAAAAAAGACTAATACTGCTAAATACTTGAATTTCATTTGATTTTCCGTTGATTGTGTAAACATGATGCAAAAATAATATTCCATTCTTGCAATCCGGTTGCAAATCGGGCAACCGGTCTGTCGCAGGGAAAACACAGTGCACGCCGACACTGCACTTTTTCATGCGTCGTTACACGAAAACGGGAGGGGCACGCAGTCCGGAAGAGAGAAGATGGACCGTGCTATGGGCCAGACAGGGACGTTCAGAAACCGTCGCCCAATGAACGGAATCGAACGGAAGCGCCGTCATCTCCGCTGCCAATATGGCCGGAAGATCGACGATCATGACCTTCGTATCTCGCTCCCATTGGGACGACGATACGGAAGTATATAGCTCCGATGCCTTGGAGTGATCCACCCCGCAGCAAACGGCCTTAAAACTGACCGAATGAGAATCGCATTCGGTATGGATGTCGCAACCCCGGCAGCATATATGCACCTCGCCCCTCTCCCGCTCCAAACAGTGGCACGAAAGTACGGCGTATGCCGCTGCCCCCACCGAGAAACAGTAGGCAACCAGCAACATCCACACGGACATATATCTGCGCAGCTTTACGCTCATTCTTCGACTAAATTACATGTTTTAAGCCGGGCGACCCACGCCTGGGCGTCGCGCGCGGCGGTTTCCGCATCCACGTCGTACTCGCCGAGGAGCAAATCGCGGACATCGTCGATACCGAACTCACGTCCCTGCAACCGGTTCCACAACCAGAGCGAGGTTTCGTTCAATGCAATCACTTTGGTCATATCCACTCCGTAACGGCCCTGCATTACCACGATGTGCTCGCCTGCCATTTCACGGACCTTATATTCCTCTTTGATTCTCATCGGTCGGTTTTCTTCTTCAACGTGCAAATATAGGAAAATATTTCGAGAAACCTAATATGACGCACTTTTTATCCCTTCCGGGCTCGGGTAAAAGCCAAAAACACTACCTTTGTGTATATGGAATCGACGGCACCGAACAGACGGCAACAGATCGCAGCGCTGCTCAAGCGCTACTGGGGGTTCGACACGTTCCGCCCCGTGCAGGAACAGGTCATCCTCTCGGTGCTCGCCGGACGCGATACGCTGGCCCTGATGCCGACGGGCGGCGGCAAGTCGCTCACCTATCAGATTCCGGGACTGGCTTCGGAGGGCGTATGCATCGTGGTCACCCCGCTGATCGCCCTGATGAAAGACCAGGTCGATCGGCTCCGCAAGCTGGGTATCCGCGCTCTGGCGATCCATTCGGGCCTATCGGCCCGACAGATCGACATCGACCTGGACAACTGCGTCTATGGCGACGTGAAATTCCTCTACGTCGCTCCCGAACGGCTCGCATCCGAGGCCTTCCGCCTGCGGGTGCAGCGAATGAACGTATCGCTTCTCGCCGTCGATGAGGCCCACTGCATCTCCCAATGGGGCTACGACTTCCGCCCCTCCTACCTGCGGATCGCCGAGCTGCGCGAGCGGATTCCCGGCGTCCCCGTGCTGGCTCTCACGGCCTCGGCCACACCGCGCGTCGCGGACGACATCATGGAAAAGCTGCACTTCACGGAACCCCATCTGCTGCGCAGCGATTTTTCGCGTCCCAACCTCTCTTATGCCGTGCGCCATACCGACGACAAAAACGAACAGCTCCTGCGGATCATCCGCAACGTCGGCGGTTCCGGCATCGTCTATGTCCGCACCCGCGAAGGAGCCGAACAGGTCGCGGCTTTCCTGCGCGACGAAGGTATTTCCGCAGAATATTATCACGGCGGACTGGGACATGCCGAGCGCTCGATGCGGCAGGATGCCTGGATTTCGGGGCGCACCCCCGTCATGGTAGCTACCAACGCCTTCGGGATGGGGATCGACAAGCCGGACGTCCGCTACGTGGTACATTATACGATGTGCGACTCACTCGAAAGCTACTATCAGGAGGCCGGACGTGCCGGACGCGACGGGCGACGCAGCTATGCCGTATTGCTGATTTCTTCCGACGATGCGGGACGCATCGCCAAACGCTTCGAAGCAGACTACCCGCCGCTCGAAAAGATCCGTTCGATCTACGAAAAAATCTGCAGCTACCTCCAGATCGCCATCGGCGACGGAGCGCAAAGTTCCTTTCTATTCAACCTGCGCGATTTCTGCACCCGGGAACACCTCTATACGGGTCTGGTACAGAACGCCCTGAAGATCCTGAGTCAGAACGGCTACATGACCCTCCTGGACGAAGCGGCCAACCCCGCGCGCATCCTCTTCTGCGTCAGCCGCGACGATCTCTACCGCCTGCGGGTGATCCGCGACGATCTGGACCACATCATCCGTGTTCTGCTGCGTCTGTACGAAGGGGTTTTCACCGACTTCCGCCCCATCGACGAAACGGAAATAGCGACCTGGAGCGGCTATACGCCCGAAAAGGTGCACGACCTGCTGAAACGGCTCTGGCAACTGCGCGTGATCCGCTACATCCCCTCGAACCGCTCGCCGCTCCTCTACATGGACGAAGAACGGCTCCCCACCGCCGATCTCTACATCTCCCCCGAATCGTACCAGCAGCGCCGGAAACAGACCCGCGAACGATTCGAGCGGATGCTCGCCTACGCCACGGCGGAAACCGGCTGCCGCAGCTCCTTCCTGGAAGCCTATTTCGGAGTGCCGGAGCCCCGGGAGTGCGGCATCTGCGACCTCTGCCTCGCCCGCAAACGCGCCGCCCGCGCTCCGCAGGCGGAAGCCTCGAAAAAGACCGTTCTGGAGCTGCTCCGCAACGACGCTCTCGATCCCCGGGAAATCGTCGCTGCACTCCGATCCGATCCGGCACAAATCGCCGAGCTCCTGCGCAAATTGAGCGGCGAAGGCAAAATTTCCATACTCCCGGATGGAAAAGTCACGATTAATCGGTAACTTTGCGCGATTTCATGAACAAACCGATCACATTTCAAAATAGCATCAGCAACGAGGAGGCCGCTCTGCTTCCGGCCATCGAATTCCGGGGCCCGATCGTCGTCGTGGACTCGGAACCGAGGCTCAGGGAGGCCTGCCGCTACCTGGCGGCACAGCCCGTCATCGGGTTCGACACCGAAACCCGGCCTTCGTTCCGGGCGGGCGTCGTCAATCGGGTCGCACTGCTGCAACTCTCCTCGCCGGAACAGAGCTTCCTGTTCCGGCTCTGCAAGATTCCTCTCGACAAAGCCATCGTCAAAATCCTCGAAAACAAGGAGATCCTGAAAATCGGCGCCGATGTAAAGGGCGACCTGCGGGCACTGCACAACATCCGGCACTTTCAGGAAGCGGGCTTCGTGGATCTTCAGGAGCTCGCCGGAGAGTGGGGCATCGAAGAGAAAAGCCTGCGCAAACTTTCGGCGATCGTACTCGGCCAGCGGGTATCCAAAGCTCAGCGCCTGAGCAACTGGGAAGCCGCACAACTCACCGACAAGCAGCAGTTCTACGCCGCAACGGACGCCTGGGTCTGCACGCGTATCTACGACCGGCTGCTGCACACACCCAAACCAAAGAAAACGAAGAAATGATCCCGCAAATACACCTCCGACGCGGCAAGGAAGAGTCGTTGCTGCGCCGCCATCCCTGGATTTTCTCGGGCGCGATCGAATCCGTCCGTTACGACGGAAACGAAATCCCCGAAGGTGCCCTCGTCGATGTCTATACCCGTTCGGGCGACTTCATCGCCCGGGGACATTACCAGATCGGTTCGATCGCCGTGCGGGTGCTCACCTTCGAACAGGAACCGATCGACGCGGCCTGGTGGCAGCGGATGATCTCCACCGCACTCGACGTGCGCCGCACGCTCGGGCTCACGGATGCCCCCGACACCACCTGCTACCGTCTGGTTCACGGCGAGGGGGACTCCCTGCCGGGACTCGTCGTCGATATTTACGACACGACCGCCGTGATTCAATGTCACTCGGTGGGCATGTACCACGCCCGCCTGACAATCGCCGATGCGATCCGAACGGTTTACGGCGACCGGATCACCGCCATCTACGACAAAAGTTCCCAAACCGTACCGTTCAAGGCCGGCCTGAATCCCGTGGACGGGTACCTTTACGGCAAAACGGGAGGAATGCCCCGCACCGTGCTCGAAAACGGCGAAAAATTCCTGGTCAACTGGGAAGAGGGCCAGAAGACGGGCTTCTTTATCGACCAGCGCTTCAACCGCGAACTGGTACGCCGCTACGCCCGAGGACGCACGGTCCTCAATACCTTCTGCTACACGGGCGGATTTTCGGTATATGCTCTTGCGGGCGGAGCACGCGAAGTATGCTCGATCGACTCCTCGGAGCGGGCCGTCGCCCTGGCCGACGCCAACGTTCGGCTCAACTTCGGAGAAGAGGCTCCCCACACTTCGCTGGCCGTCGATGCCGTCGAATACCTCAAGGACATCGGCGACCGGTACGACATGATCATCCTCGACCCGCCGGCCTTCGCCAAGCACCACAAAGTGCTGGGCAATGCCATGCAGGGCTACAAGCGGCTCAATGCCCGGGCGCTGGCGCAGATCAAAAGCGGAGGGCTCCTCTTCACTTTCTCCTGTTCGCAGGCGGTCAGCAAGGAGTTGTTCCGCACCACGGTCTTCTCGGCCGCAGCCATCGCCGGACGCAAGGTCCGCATCCTGCACCAACTGACCCAGCCCGCCGACCATCCGATCAACATCTATCATCCCGAAGGCGAATACCTCAAGGGATTGGTACTTTACGTCGAATAAATCCGCTCTCGAACCGAATCCAAATAGTCGATATGGAACGCGAAACGATCGTCCGGGAATTTCTCGACAGACACAAAATCCGGTACGACATCTATCACCACCCGGCTTCCCCGACCATCGAAGAGGCCAAGGCACATTGGCGCGAGGACGGGTCGAAACATTGCAAAAACCTCTTCTTCCGCAACCACAAGGGCGACCGTCATTATTTGGTCTGTTTCGACTGCGACCGCTCGCTGGCGATTCACGATCTGGAACACCGACTGCGGCAGGGCAAACTCACCTTCGCCTCGCCGCAGCGCATGGAACGCTACCTGGGGCTCGAACCGGGTTCCGTGTCGCCGTTCGGCCTTATCAACGACGCGGAACACCACGTACATCTCTTTTTAGACCGTCATCTGCAAACGTGCGACAGTTTGAGTTTCCACCCCAACGATTGCCGAGCCACGGTGGTCATTTCCCGCCCCGAATTCGAACGCTACCTCTCCCTGGTCGGAAATACGTACGAATACCTCGACCTCTACGACTGACACGTCTGAAATCCGCAGCGCAGTGCGAATGAAGGGGCTCTCTAACAGTCCGAATTTAAGTTATCACCCCTGTCAGGATGAACTCTGACAGGGGTGATTTTCAATTTCGAAAACTTGTTAGGGAACTCTTCGCACCTTTCGATTATTTCCGTCGGGAAGCGTTCCTTTGCGCCTCCTCCTGCTGACGCAGCAACTCTTCGTAACGCAACTGGAACTTGGATTTCTTCCTGTTCTTGTTTTTCGCGGCATTGGCCTGCATCACGGCATGAATTTTCTCGTCGTCGATCATCCGGCGGATCACGAGCGTCTGTCCGATCGTGAGAATGTTGGCCAGGAAGTAGTAGTAAGTCAGACCGCTCGAATAGCTGTTGAACCACAGGAGCATCATCACCGGCATCAGATAAACCATCATAAACTTCATACCGGCCATCTGGGGCTGCGACGAAGCCGTCTGCTGGTAATTGATATACGAGAAGGCGAACAGCGCGACGGTCATCAACAGGGCGAACAGGCTCACGTGATCTCCGTAGAAGGGGATGTTGAACGGCAGCGACAACACGCTGTCGTACGACGAAAGGTCGTCGGCCCAAAGGAAATGCTGGCCTCGCAGCTCGATCGAGGCGGGGAAGAAGCGGAACATCGCAATAATGATCGGCATCTGGATCAACAGCGGGATACAACCGCCCATCGGGTTGATACCGGCCTTCTTGTAGAGCTCCATCGTCGCCTGCTGGCGCTTCATGGCATCCTCCTGGCGCGGATATTTCTTGGCCAGCTCATCGACCTCGGGCTTGATGACGCGCATCTTGGCCGTCGATATGTAACTTTTATAGGTCAGCGGCGAGATGATGACCTTCACCAGCACGGCCAGGATCAGGATAATCAGGCCGAAACTCGGGATAAATTGACGCAGGAAATCGAACACCGGAATCACGAACCAGCGGTTCACCCAGCCGAAAATACCCCAGCCGAGCGGAATCAACCGTTCCAGATGCAGTTCGTCGTCCCCCTCGGTCGTCGCCACATGCTTGAGAATGGCGTATTTGTTCGGACCGAAATAGAAAGCGAAGTTGTAATGGTCGGTTTGCGCCGTATAGGGAACCGTCAATTTCGCCGAAAAATCCTTTATGTAACCCGAGCCTTTTTCCGCCGTCGTAAACTTCATATCAGCGTAGGAGAAGTTTTCCGGGGCGATCATCACCGACGAGAAGAACTGCTGCTTGAAAGCCACCCAGTTGAGCGACGACGAAACCGTCTTCTGCTTCTCCCCGTCGCTCATCCCCAGATCGTCGGCCGACGACTCGCCGGGAGCCCGGTAATAGATGGTCGTATAGGTATTCTCGTTCTGAAACCCTTTCTCGTTCTGATAGGAACGGTTGCTCCAGTCGATGCCGACAGTCGTCTGGCTGGCCATCTGCGGTGCCATATTTTTCAGATAGACATTCAGATCGACCAGATAATCCCGCGCCGGCGACTGTATGTTATAAACGACATACTCGTACCGTAACACGGCGTCACGCGCCACCGGCAGATCCATCGTGATGCGCTGCGCACCGTCGGCATCCTTCTCCATCGACACCAGATTGAAGGTGTAATCCGCCGTATTGACCAATACGTTGTTATGGCCATTCTTCACATAGAACGTCAGGGCGAAATTGGCCGTTGCCGGGTCGAAAAGCCGCACCGGCTGATTCCGCTCGTCACGAGGTGCATACTTGGTATAATCCTTCAGCGTAACATCCTTGACCTGACCGCCGCGCGTCGAGAAATCGATCTTCAATACCTCATTCTCCACGGTGAACTCCTCGGCTTCGGCCTGCTGCGCCGCAGCCAGCAGCTCTCCGAACTGCATGATCCGACGCTGCGCCTGCAGGCTGTCCCCGGACAACCGCTCTCCCGCAGCCGCAATAGCTGCGGAATCCGCAGTCGGCAGCGGAGCGTTAAGCGCCAGGAGCGAATCCTGCTCGGCTTGGATACGCGCCTGTTCGGCGTTGTACGCCATGAGCTGTTCCTGATACTTTTTCTGTTGATGCGAATTATAGAACGTGAAACCCAGGAAGATCAGGGCCACGATGACAATTCCGGCGATTGATTTTTTATCCATGCGTAATCTAAATTCTTTGAGGATACCCCGAAGCAGGGTTGCAAACTATTTTTTCTTATCGTCTTTTCCCGCCAGCGCCGCAGCTACGAACGCGACGAAAAGCGGATGAGGCCGCTGTACGGTGCTCTTGTATTCGGGATGGTATTGCGTACCGACGAACCAGGGATGGTCGGGAATTTCGACCACTTCGACCAGCCCCGTATCGGGGTTCGCACCGACGGCTTTCATTCCGTGGCTCTCGAAATCCTTCAGGTATTCGCTGTTGAATTCGTAGCGGTGGCGATGGCGCTCCTGAATCTGGGTCGTACCGTAAGCCTGCGCAGCTTTCGATCCCGGCTCCAACGAACAGGGGTAAGCTCCCAGACGCATCGTGCCGCCTTTGGCGGTAATGCCCTTCTGTTCCTCCATCAGGTCGATGACCGGATGCTTCGTCGCCGGATCCATTTCTGTCGAGGTGGCGTCCTTGAAGCCCAGCACGTTGCGAGCGAATTCGATCACGGCACACTGCATACCCAGACAGATTCCCAGGAACGGAATACGGTGAGTCCGCGCAAAGTGCACCGCTTCGATCTTCCCCTCGATTCCCCGATTGCCGAACCCCGGAGCCACGAGAATACCGGCCATTTTGCCGAGCTTCTCCCCGACGTTCGAAGCGTCTATCTTCTCCGAATTCACGTAATGCAACTTCACCTTGCAGTCGTTCACCGCACCGGCTTGAATAAAGGACTCGCAGATCGACTTGTAAGCATCGGGAAGTTCCGTATATTTACCCACCAGGGCGATGTCGATCGTCCGCTTGGGATTCTTCACCTTATCGACGAAAGCCTGCAACGAACTCAAGTCGGGTTCCTGCTCCGACGGAAGGTCGAGCTTGCTGAGCACCACCTCGTCCAGATGCTGACGGTGCATCACCAGCGGCACTTCGTAGATCGTCGGTACGTCGATCGACTCCATCACGGCATTGGCGTCCACGTTGCAGAACAGCGCCACCTTGCGGCGCAGGTTGGTCGACAGCGGATGCTCCGTGCGCAGCACGAGGATGTCGGGCTGCAACCCGTTTTCGAGCAGGGCCTTGACTGCGAGGATGCCGGTCTGCCCCGTCGCGCCGGTCGCGAGCGCGATGACCGCGCCGGATACGATACCGATGAGCAGCACGACAAAGACGTTGATACCGATGATACCGCCGATGAGCACGAGCACATAGGGGATGATCTGAATGAGATTGTAGGCAGGGATGGGCGCGGGGTGCACGTCCGCATTCAGCGTCAGCACGAGGATGAGTGCGAGCGACGCGAGCGCGGCGGGGAAGGCGATGTGGAAATTTTCGCGGAATTTGTCCTTCATCGCGCAGCCCTGCCCGTTGCAGGCAGCGATGGTTGTGTCGGAAATGAAGCTCAGATTGTCACCGAACATTGCCCCGCCCATGACGGACGCGACACACAGCGGCAGGGAATAGCCGCTCGCCGCGGCGATGGGGATGGCGATGGGCGTGATGAGCGTGATGGTGCCGACGCTCGTGCCCATCGCGGTGGAGACAAAGCAGCTTACGACGAACAGCACCGCCACGGCGAATTTCGACGGGATGATCGAGAGCATGAAGTACGCAACGCTCTCCGCACTCGAGCGGCCCACGACGCCGACGAACATACCCGCGGCTAAGAAGATGAGCAGCATCGTGATGATGTTCTTATCGCCCACGCCACGGCCCATTAGCGTGAGCTTTTCGTCGAACGACAGCGCGCGGTTCTGGCAGCAGGCCACAAGCAGCGCGATGAGAAAGATGACGACGATGGGGATGGAATAAAATCCCATCGGGATTTTGAGCACGTACTCAAAGATCAGGCCGAGGCCCAGATACAGGACAAGGAACACTAAGATCGGCAGCAGCGCCGCGGGATTGGCTTTTTTTGACATGGGATGACACTCTCTTTCTCCAAACATAAAAAAAGCTCCTGCGCGGAGCTTTTTGTGCAATATGAATTATTATAAGGAGCGTGGAGGACCTTGTCAAGTGAGATTTGCCCAAAATTGAGCGCAAAAGGGCTTGACAGAAGGACTCTAATCTGTTAGTGTACAAATATACTCTAACAGATTAGAGAGGGAACAAGATGGAAACGCCGAAAATTTTTGAGAGCGAATACCGCTTTTGCCAAATTCTGTGGGCACACGAGCCGGTCAGGAGCCGCGAACTTGTCGCCCTCTGCGCCGAGCACCTGGGCTGGAAACCGACGACGACCTACACGGTCATCAAACGGCTCTCTGAGCGCGGGGTGCTGAAAAACGAGAATACTGTCGTCACGTCGCTCATCTCACAAGACGAGGCGCAGACCGCCGAGATCGACGAGCTGCTCGACAAGCGCTTCGACGGCTCGCTGCCCGCGTTCGTCGCCGCGTTTACAAAGTCGAGCCACGTGAGCGACAAAGAGCTTGACGAGGTGCAGAAAATGATCGACCTTTACCGAAAGGAGAATCATCATGGATGACGTCTTTTTGAAGCTCGTGAACCTCAGCATCAGCGCAAGCTGGCTCATTCTGGCGGTGCTCGTGCTGCGGGTTGTCCTCAAAAAAGCGCCGAAGTGGGTCATGCCGCTTCTCTGGGGTGTGGTCGCACTGCGGCTTGTCTGCCTGTTTTCGATTGAAAGCGCGCTCTCGCTCATCCCGAGCGCCGAGACCATCCCGAGCGAGATCGTGACCGAAACGCGCGAGCCGGTGCTCTACGAGCAGGCGACGCTTGACATCGTCACGAATCCGACGCTGCCTTCGGCGGCGGAGGTCCCCGTCGGCGTGAGCCGCCAGCAGGCGCAGGTGGACTTCAACATCTACAGCGTCCTCTGGCTCGCCGGCATGGCGGCGCTGCTCGTCCACGCGCTCGTGAGCGCGGGAAAGCTGAAAAGAAAGCTCGCAACGGCGATTTTGCTGCGAGATAACATCTACGAGAGCGAATTTGTCGATTCGCCGTTCGTCTTCGGCGTGGTGAAGCCGAACATTTATCTTCCCATGCACATGGACGAGGGGACGGCGGCGTATGTCATC
>ERZ791607.813-NODE-813-length-27071-cov-2.925415_pt1 | contig 27071 bp, 21 predicted proteins | sample MGYA00509964_ERZ791607 | MGnify/ENA primary metagenome ERZ791607 (study PRJEB30046, sample SAMN00791907) | human gut metagenome | study: EMG produced TPA metagenomics assembly of the A metagenome-wide association study of gut microbiota in type 2...
TAAAAGTATTTGTCTAAATTTAAAATGTGGAATGTTTATCTGAATGTGTAAAATTCTTTCTTAAAGCTACGATGTTCTCCGAGGCGAGAGCCGTTCATGAGCCTGAAATTTCACATCAATATATGCATCCTCTTAGAATTACTAAACAAGACATTCCCTATTGGTTCCGTAGAAAATGTCGTCCCTGCCTGCCATCATTTTACAGAATTTTTCTATTCTGTCCCAGTTATTGTTTACATCAAATTCATAGCTGTGTCCCCACACATAAAACAGCATCGGCTCATCCTCTTTTGGTTCTGCTTTTATGAATTTTTCGGCAAGTTCAAACAGCATTTCATCATCGTGGTGACAGGTTGCTTTTAATTTTATAGGTTCTTTTGGTATCTCAAACGAATGTGACGATTCTACTGTTCTTCCATATTTTATTCCGATTGATTTGAGATACTTGGCTACCGTATCATTCACACAGCCATACGCATATGCCATTCCTACCGGATATGTACCGTATATTCTCTCAATATTTTTCATATCCGTTATAAATTCTTTGTCAAGTTCCTCTTTTGTCATATCTGTTGGTGCTGCATGAGTAAGACCATGTGTTGCTATCTCATGTCCTTTATAAAGCTCGGCAAGTCCATCCTGTTTCATCCTGTTTATGTGCACACCCTCTATTTCAAAATTACTTTCAGGAGACTGTATTCCTGTATTTAGATTAAATGTTGCTTTCATACCATATCTGTTAAATATCTCAACAAGTTTTCTGTCCTGCTCTATTCCATCATCATAACTGAATGTAAGTGCTTTTCTGTATTTCATTATATCTTTCTTCCTTTCTGTTACATCATTATATACTTATAATATTGGGACAAAAAATATTTTGTCCCCCAGCTATTCTCATATACACTGAAATTTTCACATACACACAACAAAAAATTCTCTCTAAATATATTTGTATGTGGAATTTTTTCTATCGTAGTCTGCTTTATTTAATAATGTTTTTAATCACCCCAATATCATTTCCTGTGATTTCAGCTATCTGCTCTATCGTAAGATTAGCTTTATACATATTTTTAATAACTTCCTTTTCTTTTTTGTCCTGTTGCAACTGTTTCTTCTGAAAATCAATTATCTTATCATTTAGTTCTACATTCTTTCCCTTAAGTTCCGTATTCTCTCCTTCTAGCTGAGTATTTTTTCCTTCTAGCTGAATATTTTTCCCCTTAAGTTCCGTATTCTCTCCTTCTAGCTGAATATTTATTCCTTTAAGTTCTTTGTTCTCATCCTTAAGTTCATCTACCATATACTTTACGGTATTTTCATCTAATATTCTTAATGCTTCTGAATACATATCAAACACCTCCTCAGGTTTTACAAGATATTCTGCCATCTCGATATATATTATTTACCCTTTGCATATTGTCTTATTTTTTATTTTCTGAAAAGACAAACCAGCCACACGCTATTGCGTGTGGCTGGTATATAATTTGTATTATCAAGATAAGTTTATCAACTTTTTAAAGTTTTCCCTCACTATCGCTCGGTCAATTATTTAACTCTAACAGTTACCTTTACTTTCTTGCTTCCTACTTTGATTGTTACAGGTACTTTGCTAACTTTCTTCTTCTTAGCTTTAAGTGAAACAACTACTTTACCCTTAGAAGCTTTTGCTGACTTATATGTCAAATATTTCTTCTTAGACTTAGGAATTGTAACCTTAACTGTATCTGTTGTAGCTTTCTTCTTGTTCTGAGCTGTAACCTTAACTGTAACCTTAGCTGTCTTATTCTTCTTAACTGTTACTTTCTTCTTAGCAGCCTTAGCCTTAGTTGTCTTGTTCTGAACATAAATCTTAACCTTAGCTGTCTTCTTTCCAGCCTTAAGTGTTACTGTACCATAGTATCCCTTATATTTCTTAGCTTTCTTAGGTACTGTAATCTTTATCTTCTTGCTTGATGTAACCTTAACTGTAGCGTACTTCTTGTTTGCTTTCTTAGATACTTTAGCTTTGATTGTCTTACCCTTTGTATCCTTAGCTGTGTACTTAATAGTCTTAGACTTTCCTGCTGCGATAACAACCTTCTTAGCTACTGTAAATTTAGCTTTGCTCTTTGCAGGCTTCTTTGTTGGAGCTGTTGTTGGAGCTGTTGTTGGAGCTGTTGTTGGAACTGTTGTAGCTGGAGTTGTTGCTGTTGCTGCCGGAGCTGTTGCTGTTGCTGCTGGAGCTGTTGCTGTTGCTGCTGGTTTTGTTGACGGAGTTGTTGATGGCTTTGTAGCTGCTGTAACTTTAACAACGATTGTAGCAACTTTTGTCTTCTCTTCAACAACCTTCTCAACTGTCTTTTCTTCAACTGCTTTTGCAGCTTTCTTTGAAGATTTTAATGACTGTGTGTTTTTTGTTGCCTCTGTCTTTGCTGGAGCGTCTGTCTTTGCTGGAGCTGTTGTTTCTACAGCTTCTTTTGTTGCTACTACAACTTTGCTTGCATAAACATCAACTATGTACTCTGCTGTTGCTGCATTTGTTGCTGCCTTTGCTATTGCAACAACACCGTTTGTTGCTGCACCAGTAAGTTCAACGCCTGCGAAAGTTGAAGGTTTTACAAATGTAATCTCTGCACTTGTTGCAACTTTTACATTTGTTTCAACTTTGATACTGTTTGTAGTACCTGCTGTTACTGCTAAAACCTGTTCTTTAGCAGATGCCTTTCCATCGCTTACATAAACACCTGAAACTACAAGTGCAGCTGTAAGAAACATAGAAAGGGCTTTTTTCATTCCTGTGGATAACTTCATTTTTCGTTTCCCCCTTAATATTGGTTTAATTTTAGTTACATCAAGGATTTTAGCATGGTTTATAAAATCACGCAATCGTAAATTGTCCTAAAAACTTTGTATATTTTTCATTATTATAGGCAATTTTCAACAATAGTCATATGTTATATGTGATTTTTCCACAATTCACTTTGATTTATATGCATTTTTTTATGTAATATGCACTAAAAAGTATGGTATTGTTGTGTCATGACACATTTTTTTCAAATATTACATTTTTCTTAAGGTGATAATTAATTAGTAACAGTTCAGATATAAAAAGATAATTGGCATACAATGAGCTTGTTCATTGTATGCCAAATTCTCTTTTTATGCTAGTGTCCTGAACTGTTACTAATAACAATTAAAACTCAAATTTATTTGCAAAGTAATTCTCAAGGTCTTCTATCTTGATACGCTCCTGCTCCATTGAATCTCTGTCACGAACTGTCACTGCTCCGTCCTCTACTGAATCAAAGTCATATGTGATGCAATATGGAGTTCCTATCTCATCCTGACGGCGGTATCTCTTTCCAATATTTCCTCTGTCATCAAATTCACAATTGTATGTTTTGCTAAGCTTTGTATAGATTTCTTCTGCCTGCTCTGAAAGTTTCTTTGAAAGTGGAAGGATTGCAACCTTTACAGGTGCGATTGCCGGATGGAAATGCATTACGGTACGGGTATCTCCTCCCTCAAGTTCTTCCTCATCATATGCACTGCAGAGGAATGCAAGTGTCACACGGTCTGCTCCGAGTGATGGCTCGATTACATATGGGATATATTTCTCATTTGTCGAATCATCAAAGTAGCTCATGTCCTCACCTGATACATTCTGGTGCTGTGTAAGGTCATAGTCTGTACGGTCAGCTATTCCCCAAAGCTCGCCCCATCCGAATGGGAAAAGAAATTCTATATCAGATGTTGCTTTGCTGTAGAAAGAAAGCTCTTCTTTCTCATGGTCACGCACACGCATCTCATCTTCTTTGATGCCAAGTGTTTTAAGCCAGTTGATACAATAATCTTTCCAGTATGCAAACCACTCAAGGTCTGTGTCAGGCTTGCAGAAAAATTCAAGTTCCATCTGCTCAAACTCTCTTGTACGGAATGTAAAATTACCCGGTGTTATCTCATTTCTGAATGACTTACCTATCTGTCCGATACCAAATGGCACTTTCTTGCGTGATGTACGCTGAACATTTTTAAAGTTTACAAAAATACCCTGTGCCGTCTCAGGACGGAGATAAACCGTATTTTTAGCATCTTCGGTAACGCCCTGGAATGTCTTGAACATAAGATTGAACTGGCGAATTTCAGTAAAGTTGTGTTTTCCGCATGAAGGGCAGGCAATCTCATGTTCCTCAATATATTTCTGCATCTCTTCATTTGACCAGCCGTCAACACTTCCCTCTATCTCAATGCCGTTTTCCTGCATATAGTCTTCGATAATCTTATCTGCCCTAAATCTCTCATGACAATCTTTACAATCCATAAGCGGATCTGAGAAACTTCCAAGATGACCTGATGCTACCCATGTCTGAGGGTTCATAAGGATTGCACAGTCGATTCCTACATTGTACTTGCTCTCACGGATGAATTTCTTCCACCATGCCTGTTTAACATTATTTTTAAGCTCAACACCAAGGTTTCCATAATCCCATGTATTTGCAAGTCCGCCATATATCTCTGACCCCGGATAAATAAAACCTCTTGCTTTTGCAAGTGCAACCATCTTGTCCATTGTCTTTTCCATGTCGTTTTCCTCCAATTTCTGTTAGTTCGTTTTAAATTGTTTATTACGCACACAATAAGTAAACCATAACTATTATTGTGCATATGTGTACCCATTGTATAAAACCAACAGGTTTCCTGCTTCATTCTCCTTGCAACCGGCTAACTCCGCAGGTATTCAAACACTTATACAAAAATATACCATTGAACCTCATTTATTGCAATGTTTTCAGACAATAAAGTCCAAAGTCTTAAATTTATGCGGCAGATACCTTGCAAGATAACTTTTCATAAACCGCTTTAATTCATTGAGCACACTGTCAGTGACTGTAAAAGCATAAAGCTTTTCAGGGGTACTTGTAAGTATATACTGTAATGTGTATTTCGCATCTGCACTAAGCACTATCGGATATTCTTTTGAAAGCTTTTTGTCTTTTGCCGCACATTCCCGACAGATAAGACCGCCCTCTGAAAGATATACACTATGTACTTCCTCTTTTCCGCAGCGCAGACACCTGAAAAGTTCCAGCCCCTCACCTTCCGTCAGCATAAGACGCATCTCAAATATAACTCTTATAAGTTCAAACGATATTCTTCTGTTTTGAAGTGCACGCATAGTAATATACATCAGCAGAAGTTCCTCCGCCGCCTCAATACCCTCCCTTGAAAGATACTGTACCATTTCAGCAAAATATGATGCATAACACAATGCATCATAATCCGTCGTAATCTCTTCAAAATAAGTTTCTATATCTCCACTCACAAGATTGTAAGCATTTCTTCCCTCATAAAAGGTAAATTTTCCAAATGTAAAAGGAACCGTACACGCCGAAAGGGTGCTGTTTAATCTCCTGGCACCCCTTGCAAACGCTGATATACGACCTCTTTCTTTTGTGAGAACCTCCACCCTCTTATCAAATTCTTTCATCGGTGATGCCGTCAGTATCATCCCGGTAAATGTAACTGTCTCTGCCATCTTTTCTTTCCTTATCAGCAATTTCACTGTCATCAAAGCTGTTTCTTATCTCAGTCCTGTACTTAAGATAATCCTCTACGCTTCCAGTACTGACAAATCTCGTCCATAAATCCTCATCATGTTCCATCAGCTCCACACTCATATAAAGAAACCTCCTTTGTATTTCTATATCTGCTACTAAATATGATTTGTATGATGAAACAATTATATTCCTGCATTTATTTCCATATATGGTAATACACATTTAGATTTGAACAAACCTATTGCAAAAAACTATGTATATGTTTTTTCGGCATGCTATTTACTGCTCCAGCTCCTTACTGTCATAACCAAAGTTCTTCATAAGAAAATCGCTGTCTCTCCAGTCTTTCTTGACCTTGACCCACAGCTTAAGATTAACCTTACAGTCCAGCAGATTTTCAATATCTCTCCTCGCATCTGAGCCTATCTTTTTGAGCATACTTCCCTGCTTTCCTATTATAATACCCTTGTGGGAGTTTCTCTCACAGACTATCGTGGCATCTATATCTATGATATCGCTTCCTCTGCGTTCTCTCATCCTGTCAATGCCGACAGCTATTCCATGCGGTACTTCCTCGCTTAGATTTCTAAGAGCTTTCTCCCTTATCATCTCGGCAACTATCTGTCTCTCCGGCTGGTCCGTAATAGTATCTTCATCGTAATAGCAAGGTCCCTCCTCAAGATGACTGAATATAGTTTTCATAAGATCTTCCGTATTTTCACCTTTAAGTGCCGATACCGGAACAATGTCATCAAAATCAAGCAAATCTTTGTAAGTTGAGATAAAAGTGAGTATTTCTGCTTTTGAAACCGTGTCTATCTTGTTGATAACAAGAACCACGGGTGTGTCAACATTTTTAAGCTGCTCGGCGATATGTCTCTCACCTGCACCTATAAAGGTCGTTGGCTCAACAAGCCATAATATAACATCAACTTCCTTTAATGTACGCTCGGCAACGGATACCATGTACTCGCCAAGTTTATTTTTAGCCTTGTGAATACCGGGAGTGTCAAGAAAGATTATCTGTCCTTCCTCACCTGTATAAACAGTCTGGATACGGTTTCTCGTCGTCTGCGGTTTATTTGATGTTATGGCTATCTTCTGACCGATAAGTCTGTTCATAAGGGTTGATTTGCCGACATTTGGTCTGCCTATAAGGGTCACAAAACCCGATTTGAATTTCTTCATGTAAATCCTCCGTATATATACTATAATTATTGCGAAACTGATTATATTCTATGTTACTTGCACATCTCTAACAAATAATAACGCAGGCACGCTCTCGCTGCCTGTCACTCGTAACAGTACATAAGTCAGTGAAAAAGCAATAATATATAAATAATAGTCAGGCGGATATTAGCAATCCGCCTTTCTACTTGCCTGATATTCCTATGATAGTGGTTTGATTACTTCAAACATTGAAGCTTCATCTTTTATATGCTGCTCGTTTCCGATTACACAGATGTTTTCTGCATCTGCTACTTTTCTCACTGCGTCCGCTGTTTTTCTTATATCTTCTTTTGTGCAGGCGAGTATCTGGTCTCTCTCTTTTTGCAATACTTCAAGCGGTGTTTTTGTGAGATAAATGTTCATTGAACGTTTTCCATCCATTGCCGGTGTGAGCGGTGTGTCTAATCCGCTTATCGTTCCTATGATAGTTTTTGTGACTTCTCTCTCGTCTGCTTCATAATTTGCAAGGTAATCTGCTGCTTTTTTATATACTTCATAAGTTGCTGAGAGATTAGGGTCTCTATAGGATACAAAACTTCCTGAGCCGTCTCTTGTAAATTTGCACATTACTCCGTATGCTCCGCCTTTGACTCTCACTTCATTCCAGAGATAACCATAACTTAAAAGATGTCTTGTCACTGTCATCGCACCATCATTTACATCCGGTACATCTTTGTATGAACCTGACACTGCCGCATACTGTATTTCAGCAGGTGTTGAAAATGCTGTTTTTCTGTATTTCACATCAGGTCTGTATTTTTCAAGAGTGGAAACATCTGCCTTATTTTTCTTTTCAAAGTCGTCTAGTTTTCCGATAAAACTGCTCATTGCTTCTTCAAACTTAGCATAATCTTCATCATCACAGGTACATGATATAAGCATATTTTCTTTTTTAAACATTGCTTTTACAAGTTCTTCACAGCCTTTGATGAGTTTTTCTTTCTCCCCGTCAAAGTTTTCGTCAAGTTTTACAAGATAATCATAGTATCCTATTCCCATTGAATAGTCATTGTACCATCCGTCAACCGTAATTCCTGCCATGCTGTAACTTACCGCAGCCTGATGTCCGGCTGACATAAGACGCACTTTAAGTCTTGAGCGTGTCTCCGCCACGACTTCTCTCAAATGCTTCTCATCAGTGAACACTGTCTTAAACATCATTTCTGCCATAAGCCTTACAGTATCTTTTATCCTGCCTGCCAATGTCTTTGTCTTTACATCAAATTTAAGCTCTACATCCTCTGAATTATATAATGAATAGATATTTAAGTCAGAGCCAATACCACCCGAATAGAAATTAGTCTCCGTGTCAAACTCCCTGAATGTATGCTCTGTCGTATCCATATATCCGAGAAGTGTTGCAAGAAAACTTATCTGCGGTACATACTCCGAAAGACTGTTCACATCAAAAAGCATATCAAGATATATGATTCCATTTGTGTGTATGTCATGGTGAATAGTCTTTACTCCACATATCTGCTTTTCTTCATTGTGCAGCGGTCTTACTTTCTTTCTTATATCCTCCCTTTTAAGAAGCGGAATTTTCTCAAGCACTTCCTTAGGTGACTGCTCCTCCTGGTATGCTTTCAGAGCCTTTGTCTGTGCAACAAGCTCATCTAACTCCTCATCTGAGAGTGAAGCCTTGTAATCTTCAAGCTTTTTCGCAATTGCTTTCTCGTTTTCTAGTGCAAGTCCCGGCTTTGGATTCATCTCTACAAGAACTGCATGAGGATTGCCTAATATATATTCCTCGATAAGTTTCTCATAATAATCTGTTCCAAGTTTTTCTCTGAGATTTTTATATATATCTTCATATATAAGTCCGTCATATGGAAGCGTATCATCATAAAGCCATGTCTTAAATGTCTTTAATACATAGAGAAGTCCCTTTGGAAATCCCCCAAAGTCAGCCTCTCTCTCCCTAAATTCCGTACTGTTTATCGCAGCTTCAAGATCTTTTCTATCAATTCCCTCTTTGACGATTTCTTTAAGTGTTGACACTATTACCTCATAAAATTTGTCCCTGAGTCCCGGCTTTGCATTTTTTGTAGTAATACTAAACATACTCTGTCTTAAAATATCGCAGAAATCAGCATCTATATCTGTTCCGATACCTGCATCTAGAATTGCCTGTTTAAGCGGAGCACCCGGCATTTCAAGAAGTACATATGAGATAAGTTCAAATGCCCTGCACTTTTCCTGGTCGAGTGTCACATCCATTGCCGTACAGAATGAATAATATGTCTTTTCTGAGCAGTCTGCATCTGTTGCGACCGCATATTCTGTTGAAAGAACTTTCATCTCATCAAAAGGTTTCTGTGGCTCAATATGTGAATCAATCTCTATTGCCGGAAAATTCTTAAGATAATTTTCATCCATCCAGCTTAATCTTTCCTCTATATCAACATCTCCATAAATACAAATATAACTGTTTACCGGATGATAATATTTTCTATGGAATTCAAGATAATCCTCATAAGTAAGGTCAGGAATGTTTTTAGGGTCTCCGCCAGACTCATGTGCATAAGTATTATCAGGGAAAAGGCTGTTCATCGTAAATCTCTCTAAAACACTCTCCTCTGAAGAATAAGCACCTTTCATTTCATTGTAAACAACACCGTTGTAGGTAAGCGGTGCATCCTTGCTCTCAAGCTCATAGTGCCAGCCCTCCTGCTTAAAGATTTCCTCATGCTTATATATATTTGGATAAAAAACGGCATCCATGTAAACACTCATAAGGTTTGCAAAATCTTTATCATTGTAGCTTGCAACCGGATACATAGTCTTGTCAGGATATGTCGTCGCATTAAGATATGTGTTTAATGAACCTTTTACAAGTTCCACAAACGGATCTTTTGCAGGATATTTTTCCGAACCACATAACACCGTATGCTCTATGATATGCGGCACTCCGGTCGCATCCTTAGGTGGTGTGCGGAATGCAATATCAAATACTTTATTATCATCTTCATTGCTGAATATAAGAACTCTCGCACCACTCAATTTATGCTTAAGTGTAAGCATAAAGCTGTCAACTTCTTTTACATACTCTCCATTTACCAACTCATAAGTTTCAGGTATTTTTACTTCATTTAAACTCTTAATACTCTTAGCCATCTAAAGCCTCCTAAATTTATTTTTAATCATGCTTCTGCACCATTGTTACGGGCATCTAAAAATCTGATAAAGTTTTCTTCATTTAATGGTTTTGAATAATAATATCCCTGAAGAAAATCTCCACCCATTCTTCTAAGTATCTCAATGTGCTCCTCCGTTTCTATACCTTCTGCAATTATCTTTTTTCCCTCTCCTCTTATCATTGGCATAAGTTCATTCAAAAATTCATTATCACCACTTGCGTATGACCACAAAAGACTCTTATCAATTTTAACAAAATCAATAGGCATAAGCATTATGCTCGCAATATTTGAATAACCGGTTCCAAAATCATCAAGTGCTATCTTGGCTCCGTTTTCCTTTAACTTAGTAAGAGTTTCTCTTACCGCTTTTTCGTCGGTGAGCCTGCTCTCCGTTATTTCAAAATGAAATCTTTCAAATGGAATACCATATTTTGCGGCAATCTTTTTTAAATCCTGAACAAGATGCTTATCCTGACATTGAATAGGCGAAATATTGATGTTCATATCATTTATTCCCCTGTCAAATATATTGTTGTCAACAGCAAAACGACAGGTCTTTTCAAACATCTGCCTGCTTAACTGTATTATTGTATGATTTATCTCTGCCACATGAATAAAATACTCAGGGTTTATGTAATTATGTTTTCCATCTTTTAATCTCGACAAAACTTCAAGAGATGTAATCCTGTTTTTTTCAAAAGAATATATCGGCTGAAAATTTAACTCCAGGGAATTGTCTAGAATAGCCTCCTCAATCCTGTGGGCAACTTCCTTAAATCTTCTCGCTTCCTCAAGAGCTTCCTTTCTAAGATGTATAAGTTCATTTGGCTTGTGGTGCCCTTTATGATCTGACCTCGCATAGTGGATACGCTGAATTATATCTTCGGCATCATCTGAATCATCCGGATATGTCACATAATAATAACTGTACTCATGTGATAACGCCTCTCTCTTGACATTCCACTGATGCGGCATTACCTTAACCACTTTCTCATACAGTTTCTTCGCCATCTCCGTGCTGTCAACAAATACCGCAAATGTTGCTGCACCTATATGATATATGTTTTTATCCTCAGCCTTATAATATAATATTTCAGCAATCTGTCTCTGGACTTCCTGTAAACTTTCCTCATCGTATATCCTGCATATTGCATGATAATTCTGAACTCTTATAAGAAAACATGACACACTTTCATTGTAATCAATTTTTTCCCTGAGCACTTCCATAAAACCATTAAGATTAAATCTTCCTGTTCTTATGTCAAGATAATAATCAGGACTTTTCATTGAAAAATATAACAAAAATGTACACATATTTGCAACAATCATTGTAATTCCAACACTATTTTTATTAATGTTATCAGCAATCGCTGCCATTGTTATGATAATATCGGTTACAAGTATCATTCTGTATAATTTCTTATTTTTCTTTTTTCCTGACGTTTCGGCAACAGCTATCGTCATAAACATTGTCATCATATACAGCACATTCATTATGTTTCTCGCCATTCCAGAATGAATTATACCATCACTTCCTATATAAAAATACCACCCTGTCAGTGGACTTGTAACAATTAAAATAGCTGCTGCAAGGAAAATACCATAATTTATAACAGAATAAAAATTTATCACTTTTTTATAATGAAAAATTGATAATACATAACTGTTATAGCATACAATAAATATGATACCTGTCAAATAAACAAATATATTAAGCACACATATATAAATATCTGGTATTTTTCCCACAAAGCCACCGGCATAACACTGTAATGCACTTAAAATCGTATCAACAATAAGAAAAAAAAGCGTTTTCAAAAACTGTCTGTTGCTTCTTATCGGCAGACTTTCCCTGATAAAATATACCAAAACCAGTATAAGCAGCATTACAGCCGTCGCCAGTTCAAAATGTATATTATATATCATTTAAACTTCCTCCTTCCGCTAACTCTGAGAGGAATTTTTCTATACTGTCTTCCGGGATAAATTCAATTATTTTCTCTCCCTGAACATAATCGACATTCATCTTGGTAACCAATTTAAAATCCTCCTGACAACCAACTCCATCCAGACATACTATCCACCCCTTTTTTTTAAACATACGTATAAGATATATAAGCTGCATACTCTTTTCACTGCAGAATCTAGCTACCAGCTGATGACTTATCTTTACACCAGAAAAAGGCATATCCATAAGATTTTTAAGATTGCATGCTTTTATTCCAAAGTGATCCCATATAACAGAAACTCCGTATTTTCTGAAATATGCTATGCTTTTTGCAAGAACATCCTCAGGCAGTTCCACACCAATATATACTTCCAAAATTATATTTTCAGGATTTACGTCATATTCTCTTATATAACTCATAAATTCTTCACATATTGCTTCTGATACTATATGAAATCCGGCTACATTTACCCTGATATGACTGATTCCCTTTTCAAAAAGTTTTTCCCTTTTGGTAAACTTTAATATATTTTTTAAGAACATTATATTTACATCTCTGCTGCAGCCTATTTCTCTTGACATCTCCCAGACTTCCTCTATAGAAATTCTTCTGTCACCTGTCTTAATGACCGGATTTATCTCAAGTCCGTTTACCTCTTTTTTGCTAACATCATATACCGGCATACATTCAAGCTTACATTCATCATTCTCAAGCATTGACCTTATAAGTCTTATATTCTCAAGCTCTCTTTCTATCCTTTCCTTTACCTCACCATCATATAAGACAACTTCCCTGTCTAATGAATCCTCTGTTGCAATTTTTTTCATACTGAGGATAATTCGCAAAAAATCAGATAACGAATATTGTGAATCAACATTCCCCACAATGTAAAATTTATAATACATACTTATATTTTTATCATTTATCCTTATTGTCCCGGGAAGTTCATACTTGAGTTCATCATAAATTCTTTTGACATCTTTTTTGTTTTTTACTACTATTACATATTCATAACTGTGTATATGATAAACATTGTGCCGTCCACCAAATTTTCTGAGTAGTTCACCCAGAATAGCATGAACCTGGTTTATCTCATCCTCAAGACAGTAATTTGACATATTCTGCATACTGCTTGCACACACTGAAATACAATAAAAACTTTTATTATATTTTATTTTTTCCTCTATAACCTTCTTAAATCCTGCCATCGAGAAACAGCCGCTTGCACTCACAATATACATATCTACATTGTGTCTGATAAGGTAATATATTATGATTACTGCCGCAACACAATAATATATGAGCATAAGCTTCTTTTTCGGAAGATAATATAATTCTAAGAAACATATTATTACGATATTCCATGTCTGCATAAAGATATACTGTTTTATTCCAAGCTTTTTTCTTGTTTTAGTAAGTGCATAAATACCTGAAAGAACATAAAATATTATAACAACTGAAAACAATCTCAATGAATTTTCTTTATAATATATGATTCCGTTTCTGACATAAAAGATTTTTTTATTATAAATCGAAGCAAATACCGCCACCATCGTAATAACTGCAGGTATAAACATTATGACTACCACTTTTCTTTTTAAAAATGTAAGAGATAATGTCTGTGCAAGATAATACAGCCAGAATAATACTGATGCCACTATAACCCCTGCAAAAGAAAATGCCGTAAGTATGACGCTGACACTGTTTGAAAGCCTTATAAGTCCACTTTCTCCAAGTCTCTTTACCAACTCTATGGTGACTACTCCAAGTAATATATGCAACAGATCTGAAAAGAACCTGTTCCTGTATAACGGCAGCCAGTTTTTATAATGATAAAAAAAGGTTACCAGTCCTATCAAAAATAAAGCTACGATTTCATACGCATAGATATAATTTATCATTTTTTCCACAACTCTCCATTGTATAATGTATAACGGTCTTTACCCGTATTTTTTGAATGATATAGTGCTGAATCTGCCTTTTTATATATCGTTTCAAAATCATTTCCATCCTTTGGTGCAACCGAAACCCCTATACTGCTCGTTATATTGACAACATTTACCCCGTCCGTATAACTTCGCTGATTTGCCTTTTTAACCTGTTCAGCCTTTTTTATGATATACTCCTTAAGGCTCTCATCGTCAAAGGCATCGTACACTGAACAGACGGCAAACTCATCACCTCCAAGCCTTCCTACTAAGGCATCATTCTTGAAGATTTTGCTAAGCTCTGCCCCTGTGTCAGCTATTGCTTTGTCACCATATATGTGTCCTAAAGTGTCATTGACATTTTTGAAATTATCAAGGTCTACCATATAAAATATATAGTACCTGTCTGATTTATTTTCATTGAGAAGCAATCCCATCTTTTCTTCTATCGTCTTTTTGTTTAAAACACCTGTAAGCATATCATTTTCTGCTCTCTGAACAAGATTTTTCTCCATTGTGATCTGCTTTGAAGCATCCATAAGTTTACCTATGAAACATTTTGGGGAACCATTATCCTCTCTCTCCACAAAGCCTGACACCCTGTACCAGTCATATTCGCCGTTCCTGTTGAGCACTCTGACTTCAGATGTAAAGAAATCCTCTTTACTCTCAAAAAATTTTCTTAATCTGCTCCTTATAGATAAATCGTCAGGATGAATATAATCATAAACATCATATATAGCTTCACCCATCAGCGGTTTTGTTCCTTTATCAATGATTATCCCAAATTTATCTTTTAGTTCAAATTTTTTAGGATTAAAATAATATTGGAATATTATAGTCTTGTCAATTTTACTGACTGCATCATAAATCTTCTCAATATCCAATAACTTTTCCCTGCTTTTTACCGCAAATATAAGCAGCGTCATAATGCATATCAGATTAACTAAAAGTATCTTGATAAAGTTCATGCTTTTGCTTGTGATAAAAAACTCCGACAAATTATTTCTGCTACCTTTTGATACAAACATAAACGACCAATTATTTATATGTGTTGGAACCGTGGTCACTATATAGTTGTATTTGTTATACCTGAATAAAAAATCTGTCTCTCTTGCGTTCCTTATGCTTGTTCTCACTCCACTGTTGTCAATTCCTCCATATACCTTACATTCATTTAGATATGTAAAAATATTTGTATCTGCCGATATTTCAAGTTTTGAGCTGACATTCGTATCTGCAAGCACATCCCCACTGTCGGATACAATGATTACACTGCCATATTTTGTTATTCCTGAAGCAATAAGTTTATTCTTCAAATCACGAAGAAGCATTGAGCCTACGATTACTGCCCTGACTTTATTTTTATATATAACCGGTGCAAATATGTTTATCTCATCATTTCCCTCATAATTTATCGTTATCTCATCAGCCACATTTGCTTTTTTATCAAGTGCTTTTTCAAATCCCTCGCTGTTGCTCACGGACTTATAAAGGCAGTTTCCGTATAATCTTATACCGTTTATATCAAGTATGGATATATCATCAAAATAACCATTAAGCTCTTCAAATACGGCTGCAAGTTCTCCTCTGTTACTAAGATCCTGTTCGGAAATCCTCTCAGCAAGTATCTCCATATTGGAAATTCTTTCACTAAATATTTCTTCAAAATAAGCCTTTCCAATACTTGCATTGCTATTTACAACCTTTTTTATATTGCTTACATTATTTCCTCTAAGTTCTCTGCCAAAGCATACTACCGTGAAAATCCCACTTAATACAGATATAATCAACAGCAGATAACATATTTTTTTTAAATTTATCATCTTATTTTTTTTCATAATCCTGTGCCTCATTTACTTCCGTAAACTCCATACCTCTAAATGTATGTATTCTCCATTTTTTTAACAAAAACCATCTTTATAATATCACAATCTCTTCTATATCGCAATTCTTTGTATCGTTTTTGTAACAGAAATTGCTTCGCAATTCTCGTTGGCATCCACACTATATTACGAGTATTTTCCTATGCATCAAAAAAACGGAGCAGTCATATCTCTGCTCCGTTTTTTTGATGCATATCGCCGCTCATTATTTTTCAGCGAGTCCGCCTGTCATTTTTTTTACATAATCATAGATATACTTTCCTGCATCTTCGCCGTATTTTGCAACTATCTTTATGATGGCACTTCCAACTATCGCTCCGTCTGCTATCTTTGTATATTTATTTACCTGTTCAGGTGTGTTTATTCCAAAGCCGACTGCTGCCGGTGTGTCAGTCACCTCTTTTATTGATTTTACAATGCTTTCAATATCCGTCTTTATCTCACTTCTGACACCTGTCACGCCCATTGATGATACTACATAAATAAAGCCCTTTGCTTCTTTTGCTATCATCCTGATACGCTTTTCTGAGGTAGGTGCTATCATTGATATAAGATACATTCCGTATTTTTCCGCTATCGGTGCAAGTTCATCTTTTTCATCGTATGGAATATCAGGTATTATAAGTCCGTCTATTCCTATCTCCTGACATTTTGCACAAAATCTCTCATAACCGTACTTGTAAAGTGAGTTTGCGTACCCCATAAATACAAGAGGTATATCCGTTTTTTTACGAAGTGAGCTTACCATATCAAAAATCTTGTCTGTAGTGCAGCCACCTGAAAGTGACCTTATATTAGCTTCCTGTATAACCGGTCCTTCTGCTATCGGGTCTGAAAACGGAATTCCTATCTCAACAAGTGCAGCTCCTGCCTTTTCCATCTCAAGGATAAACTCCTCAGTCTTTTCAAGATTTGGATCTCCCGCCGTTATAAATGGTATAAATGCTTTTTTATCTTCAAATGCCTTACTTATTCTATTCATGTAAATCAATCCCCCTGTATCTTGCTATTGCTGCCACATCCTTGTCTCCTCGTCCTGAAAGACAACAGATGATTATCTGGTCTTTATCCATCTTCGGTGCTATCTTCATAACATGGGCTACTGCGTGTGAGCTCTCGATAGCTGCGATTATTCCCTCTTCTTTTGCAATATATTCAAATGCGTTTACCGCTTCCTCATCTGTCACCGGAACATATTCTGCCCTGCCTATATCTTTAAGATATGCGTGCTCAGGTCCTACTCCCGGATAATCAAGTCCGGCTGAGATTGAATATACAGGTGCTATCTGACCATATTCATCCTGACAGAAATAAGATTTCATACCGTGGAAGATTCCCTCTGTACCGGTTGCCATTGTTGCGGCTGTCTTGTCAGTGTCAACTCCAAGTCCTGCTGCTTCGCATCCGATAAGTTTTACATCTTTATCATTGATAAATTCATAGAACATTCCCATAGAATTGCTTCCGCCGCCGACACAAGCCATTACCACATCAGGAAGTCTGCCCTCTTTTTCAAGTATCTGTGCTCTCGCTTCACGGCTTATGACACTTTGGAAATCCCTTACTATTGTAGGGAACGGATGTGGTCCCATAACCGAACCAAGTACATAGAGCGTATCGTCAACTCTGTTAGTCCACTCTCTCATACACTCGTTTACTGCATCTTTAAGTGTCTTAGTACCGGTCTCAACAGGGTGTACCTTAGCACCGAGAAGCTCCATACGATATACATTGAGAGCCTGACGAATAGTATCTTCCTTACCCATGTATATCTCACATTCAAGGTCGAGAAGTGCTGCTGCCGTAGCTGTTGCAACACCATGCTGGCCTGCTCCTGTTTCTGCGATAATCCTTGTCTTTCCCATCTTCTTTGCTAGAAGTGCCTGACCGAGTACATTATTTATCTTGTGAGAACCTGTATGGTTTAAATCCTCTCTCTTAAAATAAATCTTTGCTCCGCCTAAATCCCTTGTCATCTTCTCTGCATAGTAAAGAAGTGAAGGTCTGCCCGCATATTCTTTGAGAAGTGTGTCGAGTTCTTTATTAAACTGCTCATCTTTCTTGTAAAATTCATATGCTTCTTCAAGTTTCTGTATCTCGTTCATAAGTGTTTCAGGTATGTACTGCCCTCCATGAACACCAAATCTTCCCTTACTCATTCTGTTTATCCTCCATAATCTGACTACATCATTAAGTTATATTCTCATCATAACCGCAATCATAAAATAATGTTACGAATTGCCACATCTATACACATTTTGCAAACACTTCAAATTTTCTTTCAGCATTTATCAAATCTGTCCTGCTTTTATAAGTGACTTTAAAGTCTCAATGCGGCTCTCTCCGGCACGCATCATAGTCTCACCGATAAGCACACCGTCAACTTTTCCCTGTGCAAGCTCTCTTATCTCTTTCTCACCTTTTATCCCACTCTCTGAAACAAAAGTAATATTATCCGGCACGAGATTTCTAAGTCTGAGACTGTTATTTATATCAACAGTAAAATTTCTTAAATCCCTGTTGTTTACACCGATAAGTCTTGCTCCCGCTTTGACCGCTCTATTAACTTCTTCTTCGTCATGCGTTTCAACAAGGGCACTGAGACCAAGTTTATCTGCTGTCTGCATATATTTTTTAAGACTATCATCATCAAGTATCGCACATATGAGAAGCACCGCATCAGCTCCGATAACCTTTGCTTCATATATCATATACTCGTCAACGGTAAAATCCTTTCTTATTATAGGAATATCTACCGCAGCCCTTATCTCTTTTAAATATTCGTTGCTGCCCATAAACCAATACGGCTCAGTCAGTACTGATATGGCACTCGCACCGCCTTTTTCATATTCCTTTGCTATCTCGACATAAGGAAAATCCCCGGCTATAAGTCCTTTAGACGGTGAAGCCTTTTTCACTTCACATATAAATGAAAGACTTCCCTTTTTAATCGCATTTTCAAACGGAAAACCAGTTTCAGCGTTAAGACTTTCGGCTTGCTGTTTCATTTCTTCAAGAGAAACTTTATTTTTCGCCTCGGCTACACGCTCCCTTGTCTTTGCCGCAATTTCTTCTAATATGTTCAATCTTTTCTCCATTTCTGTTTTTGTCTGTTAAACTCTTTCTAAGCACCTATTTTAAGACAATTTTTCTCTATAATATTTTCCAGGTCTTCACCAAGAACTTTTTAGCTTATATTCTCTTGCTTCCAATCTGCTTTATTTGTTGCTGTCCTCTATAAGCTGTTCAAGTTTTGCCTTAGCTTTTCCGCCTGTTATCATTTCTCTTGCTTTTTCAATTCCCTGCTCTATTGTAATTCCGTCTGTTGCGATATAGATAGCTGCTCCGGCATTGAGTAATACCGCATCCATCTTTGGTCCCTTAACTCCGTCAAGAATTTCTCTTGCTATCTGTGCATTTGCAGCAGGTTCTCCACCGACAAGGTCCTCTTTCTTGCAGCGTGTAAATCCAAACTGCTCCGGTGTTATCTCATAACTCTTAAACTCACCGTCTCTGTACTCACAAACTTTTGTCGGTGCTGAAAGTGAAATCTCATCAAGACAATCCATTCCATAAACTACCATAAGTTTTTTAAGTCCGAGATTTTTAAGTACATGAGCAAGCGGCTCCACAAGTTTTTCATCATATACACCCATAAGCTGCATATTTGCCCTTGCCGGATTTGAGAGTGGGCCGAGTACATTAAACATTGTGCGTATTCCCATCTCTTTTCTGACTGCACCTACAAAACGCATTGCAGGATGATATTTCTGTGCAAATAAAAAGCATATTCCATCCTCTTTCAAAAGTTTTTCGCTGTGCTCCGGCTCAATATCAATCTTAACTCCGAGTGCCTCAAGACAATCGGCAGTTCCGCATTTGCTGGACGCCGCCCTGTTTCCATGCTTTGCAACATGGACTCCTGCTGCTGCGGCTACGATTGCCGAGAGTGTAGATATATTAAATGAATTTGCCTTATCTCCGCCCGTTCCTACAATCTCAAGAGCATCACCCTCATTGTTAAAAGGTGTACATTTTGATGACATTACCTTTGCTGCCGCTGTTATCTCGTCGATAGTTTCACCTTTTATCGAAAGAGCAGTAAGAAATGATGCTTTCTGTGCGTCTGTTGCTTCCCCCGTCATAATTTCTTCCATTACCTGTGTCATGACCTCGTCAGTAAGGTCTTTGCCATTTACAAGTGCATTTATTGCTTCTTTTATCATGTTCAAACCCTCCATTTTTATATTCATATCTTAATATTTTCATACAAAATCTACAAAATCAGTTTTGTCATGTCATAATATTGCCTTTATAATCATCCTGCATATATCTGATACTGTATGTAACCAAATCGTTACTCAAAAAAATTCTCTAACATTTTCATGCCGTCAGGTGTCATTATTGATTCGGGATGAAACTGAACACCATATATTTCATAATCCCTGTGCTTTACCGCCATTACCTCACCGTCATCTGTGACCGCCGTTACAATAAGCTCATCAGGTATTGTATCTTTTTTTGCGATAAGCGAATGGTATCTCGCCACCTTTGCCCTGTCACCTATCCCCCTAAAAATCTTACAGTTCTCATCAAGTTTAACCTCTGACTGCTTACCGTGCATAAGTTTAGGCGCATATGTAACTTCTGCTCCAAATGTCTCACATATTGCCTGATGACCGAGACAAACACCAAGAATAGGTATCTTTCCTTTAAAATATTGTATAACATCCTCACATACTCCCGCATCAGCCGGCTTTCCGGGGCCGGGTGATATAAGAATATGACTCGGTGCAAGTTTTTCAATCTCACTTACCGTCAGCTCATCATTTCTTATCACCTTAATATCTGGATTTATCGTTCCCACAAACTGAAACAGATTGTAGGAGAAACTATCATAATTATCTATCAGTAATATCATATAAGCCTCCTTTTATATGCTTTCCTGTCCCATCGAAACCGCGTTCATAACTGCTTTTGCCTTATTGATACATTCGTTGTACTCACTCTCAGGTACACTGTCTGCAACAATTCCCGCACCTGAACGAACAAAAACTTTTCCATTTTTCTTAAATGCCGTTCTTATTGCAATACAGGTATCAAGATTTCCCGTAAAGTCAATGTAACCTATCGCACCACCGTAAATTCCACGCTTGTTATTTTCAAGTTCATTTATTATCTCCATCGCACGGATTTTGGGTGCTCCAGAAAGTGTTCCTGCCGGAAGTACCGCATCTACGGCATCAAGACTTGTTTTATCATCCCTTATCTCACCTTTAACCGTTGAACCGATGTGCATTACATGGGAATATCTCAAAATATCCATATAATTTTCTACTTCAACCGTACCGAATTTGCTTATCTTTCCTATATCATTTCTTCCGAGGTCAACAAGCATATTATGTTCGGCTCTCTCTTTCTCATCGGTAAGAAGGATTTTTTCAAGTTCATCATCCTCCTCTTTATTCTCTCCCCTAGGCTTTGTGCCTGCAAGTGGAAATGTATGGAGTACACCGTCCTCAAGTTTTACAAGCGTTTCCGGTGATGCACCCGCCACCTCTATATCATCACTGCTAAAGTAGAACATATAAGGTGATGGATTTATCGTTCTGAGCACTCTGTAAGCATTAAGCAGACTTCCCTCATAATCAGCCTCAAGCCTGTTTGAAAGCACAACCTGGAAAATATCTCCTTCATATATATAATGCTTTGCTTTTTCAACCATCTCACAATACTCTTTTTCGGTAAAGAGAGGTCTGAACTCTGATGTAATCTTTCCCGGATTAACCTCGACCATCTCTCCCGTTCTTATAAGCTCTATTATCTTATTTATCTCATCAACACATCTGTCATAATCTTCTCTTAAATTTTCAGTCCTTGCATTTGCGATAACGATTATCTTCTGGCTGAAATTGTCAAATGCGATAACCTTGTCAAAAAGCATAAGATCAACATCTTTGAAGCCCTCCTCGTCATTCGCATCAAGATTTAATTTAGGCTCACTGTATTTTATATAATCATATGAGAAGTAACCCACCAGACCGCCTGTAAATGTAGGAAGTTCTTTTATCTTTGGACTTGTGTATTCCTTTAATATTTCTTTTATCTTCTCACCCGGATGTTTAACTTCACTTACTTTGGTCTTTCCATTCTTAACCGTCATCACTCCGTTAGTACAGGTAATCTCTAACTTCGGATCGTATCCGAGAAATGTATATCTTCCCCATTTTTCCTGATTTTCCACACTCTCTAACATATAGCAGTGTGAACTTACGCCTTTTAGGATACGAAGCACCTGCATCGGTGTTCTTATGTCTGACATAATTTCCATGCTTATAGGTACAACTTTGTACCCTTTAGATAATCCTTTTGCTTCTTCAAATGTTATCATGCTTTGCCCTCCTTATCTTATGACAGTTTCGCAAACTTTCTTAGCTTTCTGAATGAATGTCAGCTCACTCATATAATTTCCAAAGAAAGGATAATTGTATGCAAGCATACATTATCTTTCCTTTGAAAATTACATTCATTCAAGGGAACAAAGAGTTGCTTGCGACTCTTTCGCGCTTGAGCGGAATGCGTAGCATTTATTTCTTTTCCGCGAAATGCGCATCCTCACGGAGTGTTTTTTGTGTTATAGGAAATGAGAAGTTTCCTAATAACATAAAAAAGTCCTTGAACATTATCATACTTATATAATAATGTTCAAGGACGGTTATACAATAATAATATACCGCGGTGCCACCTTGCTTTATGGTCTGCCCACACTCTTAGCGAAATACTAACATATTCCCGGCAACTAACGCATGCCTGCGCGTCATAGAATACTCGGAATGAAATTCCTTTGACTATGCCCTCAGTGGTCCATTTAATAAACAGCTTTCTGCGGGTTCTCAGCATCCCCTGCTCTCTGTAAGCGCCTCTTTTATTTTTATCTCCACTTCAACAGTTTCAATTTATTTAACTGGTTAAAAGTATATACCCTTGCAAAATGATTTGTCAAGGATTTTTTCCGTAACACTTCAGCCATATGAGCTTTTAGATAACATAAAAGAAAAATATCCGGAGAAACTGGAAAAGTGCAGATATTTTCTGGCAGATAAAGGATATGACAGTACTGAGCTGATAGAGTGGCTTACCACGGAAGGAACAGCTCCAGTTATAGACATAAGAAATATGTGGCATGGAAATGAAACAAAGCAGTTTAAAGATACAAATATAGTTTACGATTACAAAGGAAGAGTTTATTACATAACTGACAGCGGAGAGGAAATAGAATTAGTATATAAAGGATATGATAAAAGCAGGGATAGCCAGAGATATGGATTTCATCCTAAATATCATGATAAAAGGATATTCAGAATACCATTAAAGACAGACCCGCGTATATTTACAAAGGTGGCAAGAAATTCAAAGAAATGGAAAAGACTGTATAAAAAAAGAACAAGCATCGAAAGAGTAAACGGACGGATAGACCATGATTTTCAATTTGAAAAGCATACGATAAGAGGATTGAAAAAAATGAAGATGTTCCTGAATGTGACATTTATAATACAGCTTACATTAGCAAAAGCAAAAATAGAGTCAGGGATAACAAATGGACTGGCAAGATACACTGCATAAAATAAAAAAGCATATATAAACAGCAGAGACTGATATAAACTTTTCAGCGAATGGCGTTAGAGGCAGAAAGCCGTCCATGAGTCGGAAATTTTATATCAGTCTCTGCGTTAAAAAGCCACAGCGAAAATAATTCATCCATAACTCCCACTTGGAGACTTCACCTTTTTATCCCCTACATTTTTATTTTTTCATATCCTACATTCGAATTGGTTTTTTTATTAAATCCATTCTTAACATATGCATTAGCAGAAAACAACATCACAAACACAATCATACCAAAAATCACAATATTAAACTTAATAAGTTTTAATTTATCCATCTTTTTCTTCCTTTTCCCTAAAAATTTCATTTATATTAACCTTTACATAACTTCTTACTATTAATTTATCAATTAAATTCTATTTTTCCATATATATCTTCAAACCTTTTTTTCTTTGGTGTGTAGTCTTTAATTTCTTTTTGATATCTATCATTTAAATCAATATATACATTCTCACCACCTTCATAATTTTGTACAATATATTCTCTAATTGTTTTAAATGGAAGTTCAATTTTTTGTTCCAATGCAATTTCTATAAAAAAATTCATGCCCTCAAATAATGTAACAACTGATTTTTCTAAATTTCTATCATCAATCACCTCTTCTAAATAATCACAGAAAAAATCTGAAAAAAAGAAATTTAATAATGTATAAAATTTTTTTTCTTTTATTTGTATCATAATACTCCTCATTTCTGAACGAATTTGTATTTGTTGTGAAGATGCACTGAAATCACAGCTACCTGTCTTCGCTCATAAACAAATAGCAATGAAAGTATCCCTAAGGAGCTACAATGCACAATCTAATAATCATTTTAACTCTTGTTAAATATATGACATTACCAATAAGTACCAGATACCTGTTCTCAATCCCTCATAAGACTGTATCATGTAATTATTGCCACACCCAAATTGTTCAAAACCTTAAAATGAAATAGAAATAATTCAAAAGATTCCAACTAAATTGGAGCCCTATTCCCTCCTAGAATAAGTTCTGAAATTTTTGTTTTTTACATGAAACAAATCCTGATATGAAAACTTCTTTCCTCAGCCTACATCAATCACACAATTACATTACACCACTTTACAAATTCTTTTCAAAAAAAAGAAAGCGTACAGGGCTTTCTGGTGTATAATGAATTTGAACTATAACATTAAGAAAGAAAGTGACCCTGTACGACAAAATTATTATACAATGAAAACACAATAATTGGTAAACTCAATCAATATTTTTTTATTTTAAAACTTTTTCTGCACCTACCGCAGATACACTGTTTTTACTGGTACTTTCAATATTGGCTTTGGAATCAGTTCATTCAATAAGATTCCTGTATCAGCATTTTTTATCTGGAATAACTAAGAAATCTTTAAATGCTTTTTATCATGCATGTTCTTATGCTAAAAGAGAATTTTATTGTTTATAATACTAGCAATCTGAAATAGTAGAAATATTGTGGGGGGGGGCTTTTTAATAACTTAAAAGTGGCATAAATAAATGATTTGAGTGGGGCAGCAGAACAATTTTATAAAATGTAATGAGAAGGAACCCGTTAGAAATTGGTGCGATCACGAAAGATGAGTACAATGAATGAAGGTTATAATTATCCGGCGAAGGTATAAGAAACTGGATAATTGCATATTTTAATAATGGAGATAAGGGGAAAGGAAAAGGTTTTTCTTGAAATCATGAAACAATCGTGTTATATTATTAGTAGAAAAGATGCCACCGATAGACGGTTGGCCCAGTAAATTATAAGTGAAAATAGCCGCTCAGTTTACCAGACCGGGGCGGCTATTTCTGTGTCTTATCAGTATCCTTACCAAGGGAATATCCTAATCCAAAGCTTACCACTGCGATAAAATCAATAATACTCATTGGCTCAGCCCTCCTTTCGTCAGATTCCCAAATGGGTTTCTATGTAATCGGAGGGTCACAGTCCCTCCGGAGAGGGCCAACCGCCTACCGTTATGGTGGCATCCAATAAAATTCTAACATATCGTATCGCTTTTTTCAATTATACTTTTAAAATCCGCACGATCTGCACAATTCCAAAATGCAAGGGGAGATGGAACATTACATTTCTTTGGATTCCCAGAGATATTTTGCGCCATCTAACAGTGTAATAAGTGCTTTTAGCATAGCTGTGAAATCTTCCTGCAATTCGTTGATCTCATCTTGAAATAAAGCGACGTCTTTGGGTATAATCTCCTGACTGTCGAAAGAGAAGATGTTTTGCTCCAGATCAAGAAGTCGCTGGTACAGTAATTCGACTTCATCAACTAAAGGAAGGATCGTCTCCTTTTTCCCGACAACACAGATACGGTCGTATAAGCAGCTTCTTGTATAAAAGATTTTCTTAGGAAGTCCGCTTGCTTTGATACGGGCTTCGATTTCTTTGCGCTCATATGGTGATGGGCGAAAACTGATTGTTTGGTTTTTATGCACATTGCTCATAGTCATTCATCCTGAATCAAATGGTGTGATTTATCATTTTGCGTGTTGTCTGTTCATGACCAGATACAACTCGTCGTGAATAGTAAAACAAGTAGATCATATCGAATAGCCAGTAGCAGAAATTGCTACTATTTTGCTACTAAAAATCTGCAAAATAGTGTGTAACAGCAGGAATATGCAACAAAAATCAGAACATTTACCGCAAAATACGAAAGAATATTACGGGATGACTAAACCCCCGGGACGAGTTTGAATAATTTTTAAAAGCTCGCAAAGCCTAGTAAAATTGGCATTTGCGAGCTTGATTTTTGCCTTGTGGTACTATTTTGGTACTAAACAGTAATTATTAGATTAGTCAGTCAATATTTGGATTGATCCAAATTGACGAACGATACTGGGATTTTCTTCTGGATATTCTTTTAACAGTATTTTGTAGCCAGAATCAAAATAGGCTGCAGGGAATAGACTACTAACTGTTAGAAATTCATTTGTACCAAGCCATTTAAATCCTAATTTTGAAGGTATTTTCGCAATGCCAATTATAAGATCACTATAATCAATGGGATATGTATTGGTTTTACGAAGCATATATGCATGTTGTGCATGAGGTCGTAAGAAATATGATGGAAGAGATTTTCTTAAATCAACTAAACGCGACTTTTTGCCTTCGTATACTCCTTTGTATTCAGAAACAGTTATTGCGTCTGTGGCTACAAGAAGAATATATGAGTACTCATTTGGGGTTTTGTAAAAATAAACATACTCATGAGAATTTATTACTTCAGATTTAGCTTGGTGAAGTGCAAACCATAGGGCAACCCAAACATTATCCACTACGTCAATATGAGATGTTTTGATTCCGTAATGCTGTAGTAGAGGTTCTAAAATTTTGCGATCATATTGTTTAAAAGATTTAATGTTTCTTTGAATGAAATTCATCTTTTGGTTATAGCTTGCGGTGATTGAATCAAAACGTGTGCGACCTCTGTATAAGGAAGGTGTGAGCGAACCATTGAAAAGGTCTGTTTGTCCACGTAAGAATACATTGTGTTCCAAATTATTCATATACTTGCCATAGCCAATAAATTGTGTTAAGTCATGAACAGTTTCGATAGTGTAGATGTTAATTGATTCACCACATGATAATATTATCGGTTCAAAAGTAATGTTTGAAGGCGTTTTTTTCTCAAAATTTAGTACTTTGTAGAGCATAGTTAAATCTCCTTTCTTATGCCTGAGGCCATGTAATTTTCCATTCAAAATATTCATTTGGAGAAATCTCTC
>ERZ791607.819-NODE-819-length-26863-cov-3.120076_pt1 | contig 26863 bp, 27 predicted proteins | sample MGYA00509964_ERZ791607 | MGnify/ENA primary metagenome ERZ791607 (study PRJEB30046, sample SAMN00791907) | human gut metagenome | study: EMG produced TPA metagenomics assembly of the A metagenome-wide association study of gut microbiota in type 2...
TTTTTCTATATTTTCCGTGCTGTTTTTCATCGATACCGTCTTCGCCGTACCTACACCTGCCCCGGAAGCTTCCGTACGATTCAGACTGTTTACCACAGATTTCTGGGGGGACTCATCCTCCAGCGCAGCGGTCACCTCGATCTGCTTCGGTGACAGAAAGGAGAACAGCCCTTTCTTTTTCACTTCACGGACATTCATGATCACCAGTCCGTTTCCCAATTCTTTTTTCGCAGCCTCTGTCGCCTCTGCTTCTGTTTTCCCGGTAAATTTCTTAATTATCATACTGTTCCTCGTTCCTGTGTCGGTTCAATGCGCTTAATATCTTAAGCTGTGACCATACCCACAGACTGTAATTCCACATTCGATTCTACTTCGTTGTAAGACACTACGACCAGATCCGGATAATAATCTTCGGTCAGCCGCTTGAAATACATTCTTACGATCGGTGATGTCATGATAATGGGGGTCTTTCCCATGTTTTCCAGCTTTTTGATCTCTTCTCCCACCGCATTGAGAATTGCTTTGCTTCTGGCGGGATCCAGATTCAGGAAAGCTCCTGTCTCTGTCTGTTTTACGCTTCCCATGACTTCCTGCTCGATCTTTGGATCCAGCGTCAGCACACTGGTAGTCTCGTGGGAAGGGAAATACTTGGTGGAGATTGCTCTCTTTAAGCTCTGTCTCACATACTCCGTCAGGATATCGGTATCCCTTGTCGTCGGTGCATAATCCGCCAGAGTCTCCAGAATCGTCAGCAGATCCCGGATGGAGATTCCCTCCCGCAACAGATTCTGCAATACTTTCTGGATCTCGCCCAGTCCCAACAACTTTGGTACCAGCTCGTCCACCAGAGAAGGATTGTTCTCTTTTACATTGTTGATAAGGTTCTGTACATCCTGTCTGGTCAGCAACTCCGCAATGTGCTGGCGGATAATCTCCGTCAGATGCGTAGCGATGATGGACGGGGGATCTACTACCGTGTAGCCCAGGCTCTCCGCCCGCTCTCTCTGACCTTCCGTGATCCAGATAGCCGGCAGATGGAAGGAAGGCTCGAACGTGGGGATACCCGTAATCTCCTCTTCCACATAACCGGGATTCATTGCCATATAATGGTCAAACAGGATTTCTCCCTCACTGACCTGAATACCTTTGATCTTGATGATATACTGATTCGGATTCAGCTGAATATTATCACGCAAACGGATAATAGGCACCACCGTACCAAGTTCCAGCGCAATCTGTCTTCGGATCATAACCACACGATCCAACAGGTCACCACCCTGGTTCACATCCGCCAGAGGAATAATACCGTAACCGAATTCCAGCTCGATGGGATCCACCTGCAACAGACTGTTGACATTTTCTGGCTGCCGGATCTCCTCCGCCGCAGCTTCCTCGCTGTCTACCTCCTGCTCGATCTGGGCTGCTTCTATCGTACCCTCGATATTTCTTGCCACGATGATAAACACCAGTCCCAGTCCCACGAACAGGATCGTATTCAGTTCCGTCACAAATCCCAGAATTGCCAGCATGGCTCCCACCAGGTACAGACCCTTGGGTACACCGAACAACTGGCTTACCAGTGTCGTACCGAAGTCAGCATCCTTGCTTCCCTTGGTCACCAGAATACCGGTGGACAGTGAGATCAACAGGGAGGGGATCTGGCTTACCAGACCGTCACCGATAGTCAGGATAGCGTATTTATTCAGAGCACTGGTGATATCCATGCCCTGCCTCGTCATTCCCATGATGATACCGCCCACAATATTGATGGTGGTGATCAGCAGACCCGCAACCGCATCTCCTTTTACGTATTTTACAGCACCATCCATGGAACCGAAAAAGCTTGCCTCTTCCTGGATCTTCTCTCTTCTCTTCTTCGCTTCCGCATCTGTAATGGCTCCGGTGTTCAGATCCGCATCAATAGCCATCTGCTTACCGGGCATTGCATCCAGAGTAAATCTCGCTGTTACTTCGGATACACGTTCAGAACCTTTGTTGATGACCATGAACTGGATCAGGATCAGAATAATGAAGATAATGACACCGATGACCAGATCACCGCCACCTACGAACTCACCGAAGGTTTCCACGACATTACCTGCATTACCGTCTCTCAGGATCAGACGGGTGGATGAGGTATTCAGCGCAATACGGAAGATTGTGGTAAACAGCAGCATCGTAGGGAAGAAGGACATATCCAGTACTTCCTTACTGAACATCGTGGCGAACAGGATTGTCAGCGCCACGGAAATATTAATTGCTAACAGAATATCCAGCAGCCAGGAGGGAATCGGCACAATAAACATGATAATGGCAGCCATGATATAAATTGCTACCGCCACATCCGCTTTTTTCATTTTCATCTGTGCCTGACCTCCTTTCTCTTTTTGTGTATTTTCATCTTTTTCTAATATTTATGATTCTTCTTTATACTTTCCCCTGCAGATGATATACAAACGCCAGGACTTCTGCTACCGCCTGGTACAGTTCCGGCGGCACCGCCTGTCCCACATCCACGTTTGCATACAGCATTCTGGCAAGTGGTTTGTTTTCTACGATTTCTATCTGATGCTCCCTGGCGATCTCTTTGATCTTCGCTGCCAGATAATCCTCACCTTTTGCAATCACAATAGGGGCATCCGCCACCTCCGGATCGTATTTGATCGCTACAGCATAATGGGTGGGGTTCGTGATGACCACATCCGCCTGGGGCAGATTCTGCATCATTCTCCGTCTGGAAGCTTCCTGCATCTTCTGACGGATACGGCCCTTAATCTGCGGATCACCTTCCTGTTGCTTGTACTCTTCCTTGATCTCCTGCTTGGTCATTCGCATGTCTTTGCTGAATTTATACTTCTGGTAGATAAAGTCAGCAGCGGCGATGATCATATAGACCAGCGACACCCGGATCCCCAGATCTGTCACTATTTCACCAATCAATGCAATAGACTGCATCAGATCCATATCATACAATGAAAACAGCAGAGGCCATTTATCCTTCAGATAATTATAACATATGTAAGTGATCAATCCAATCTTCAGAATGGACTTGATCAGTTCCACCAACGCATTGACAGAAAAAATTCTTTTGAAGCCCGAAAGCGGGTTCAATTTACTGAACTTGGGCTGTAGCGGTTTTCCCGTAGGCTTCCAGCCCACCTGTATTACATCGCTCAAAAATGCCACCACTAATCCCAGCAAAAGGATCGGTGCCATAATGATGATGGCTTGTAAAAGCATCTGCCGGAATGCGACTGCGGTATCCTGCTGTGGCATGTTACCGTGCCAGAAAGTCACCACCTCGGGAATTCTCCCGTAAATGACGCTGAACACATTTATAAACTGATACCCCATGTGTCCAACCCATATTTTCAATACCAGAAATACCGTCAGCAGACCCAGCCCGTTGGCAATCTCACGGCTTTTGGCAACCTGACCTTCTTTTCTGGCATCAGACAGCTTTTTCTCGGTAGCAGGCTCTGTCTTCTCTCCGCCCTGTCCTTCTGCTGCGAAGAATTGCAGATCATATTCCAGGATCACATCATACCTCCGATAAAAGATACTACCATCTTTTTCATTTCCTGATAGACAAAATCTGCAGCCCCCGGAAGCATCCCGGTGGTAAGGAACATCGCCGTCAGTCCCGCCAGAACCTTCAGCTGAATACCTACTGCAAACATATTCATCTGGGGAGATACCTTGGCCAGCACTCCCAGGATTGCATTCAGAAGCAATATCACACAAAAAATCGGCAATACAATACGAAAGCCGATCAGGATATAATCACTCATAAATTCTGTCATGGACTGCAGCAGACTGTCTGCGTGGAACACTACCCCGTTCACCGGGATCAATGTAAAACTATCTGCCAAAGCTCCGAAGAGATACCGGTACATTCCGGAAGCGATCAGCATCAGCATAAAAGAATACTGATACAAGACACCGGTAATGCTGGTGGTCTCTTTCGTAGCCGGATCCAGTAACGTAGCCATGGACAGGCCTGTCTCCATGTCAGCAATGGAACCGGCAAAATTCACGACTGCCATACAGATATTGGCCCCGAAACCGATCAGTAGCCCGGCAATTGCCTCTTTCATGACGATCACCGCATATTCCATCACAGTGTCAACAACTACCGCATCCACCGGCGTCAGCGTCTCATATAGTAGCCACGCCGTAAAAAAGCTGATGCCGATCCGGATTCTGGCCGGGGTATCATTCATCCCGAAATAAGGCGCTATATATACAAAGCAGGATACTCTTACGAATATCAGCAGAAAATATTCAAGATCATATATTGAAAAAGAAAGATCTACCATATTTCTTCCCGTCACCTATGTACATACTGGCTGAAACTTGACCACAATTGCACCGTGTACTCCACCATCGTGTTCATCATCCAGTGTCCGATAACCATCAGACATAAAAAGATGGCAACGATCTTCGGTACAAAGGTCAGTGTCTGCTCCTGAATGGAAGTCACCGTCTGGAAAATACTGATGACCAGACCAACAACCAGGGATACCAGCAACACCGGCAGGGATACCTTGATGATCACATATAACGCATTATTCGTCATTTCCGATACTGCATCTATCGTCATAGCAAAACCTCATCTTACGAATCTAATAAAATGTCTGTACCAGTTGCCCTATGATCAGTGCCCAACCGTCTGCCAGTACGAACAGCAGGATCTTGAAGGGCATGGAGATCGTCGTCGGCGGCAGCATCATCATACCCATACTCATCAGAGTGGATGCCACTACCATATCAATTACAATAAACGGAATATAGATCGTAAAGCCGATCCAGAACGCAGTTCGCAGTTCGCTGATCATAAAGCTGGGAACCAGCACGGAATTCGGAATATCCTCCAGGGTTCCGTCCCACTCCTGTCCTGCGATATCCATGAACAGTTCCACATCCTTCACCTGAGTCTGTGGATACATAAATTCCCGTAAGGGTGCCATGCCTTTTTCCAGAGCCTCATCCTGATCGATCGTGCCCTCCTCAAAAGGCTGGATTGCTTCCTCATTGATCCTCGTGATCGTAGGCTCCATAATGAAAAATGTCAGGATCAGTGCCAGTCCGATCAGGATCTGGTTCGGCGGTGCCGTCTGGGTATTCAGTGCAGACCTGGTAAAATGCAGCACGATGATGATCCTCGTAAAAGAGGTCATCATGATAATAATGGTCGGTGCCAGTGCGATCAGCGTCAGAGTGATCAGAATCCGAAGCGCACCGTTGATCTGTCCGTTACCGTTATTGTAGGTAATGCTGACAGTATTCGCCGTATTCAGCTGTCCTACCTCTTCCGGGGTCGTGGCTGTTCCCGCCGGATTGATCACCGTGGAAACTTCCGTATCTCCCGTCAGATGACGCTCCGATGCCTGCACCTTTACCGGCGTACAAATACACAATATGCCTACCGTGACCAGCAGGCATACCATATAGATAATCGTCTTTAATTTTATACTTGCATCAATGATCTTTCTCTTCATTCTCTTTCTTCGCCGCACGTTCCAATAATTCCCGGAACCCGGAAGTACTTTCCAATGTAGTCTTACCTTTAAGTTGTTCTGCAGGAATCTGTCCCAGGGCCGTTACGGTATCCTTGCAGACCGCAATGGCAAAATAAGACTCACCGATCCGGACCAGCTGAATGTATTTGTTATTTGCGATCCGAACGGTCTCTCTCACTTCAATATTGCCTGCCGCTCCCTGTTGTTTCTGGTATCCTGCGATCCATTTCGTTACCAATGCGGTTACCGCCAGTACTGCCACAAAGATGAACAATACTGTAATGAACTGGGCATAACTGTCTGCTTTTCCGGTAAGTATGATCATTAACCCACTACCTTTTTCACAGCTTCAATAACACGTTCTGCCTGAAAAGGTTTTACAATGAAATCTTTGGCACCGGCCTGAATAGACTCGATAACCATTGCCTGCTGGCCCATTGCAGAACACATGATAACCTTAGCGCCACCGTCTAACTTCTTGATCTCCTTCAGTGCCTGGATGCCGTCCATCTCAGGCATGGTGATGTCCATCAGAACCAGATCGGGATTCACTTCCTTAAACTTCTCCACTGCCTTCATTCCGTTCTCTGCTTCTCCTGCAACATTGTAACCGTTCTTGGTCAGAATGTCCTTAATCATCATTCTCATGAACGCTGCATCATCGCAGATCAAAATATTCTTTGCCATTTAATTTTCCTCCATTTGTTTGGTCTATTCTCTGTTTTATTTAATAATTTCCGTAATACGGACGCCAAAGCTTTCTTCAATTACAACAACTTCACCCTTGGCTACAAATTTTCCGTTTACCAGAACATCGATCGGTTCTCCTGCAATACGATCCAGCTCAATGATCGTACCCGGTGAGAACTCCAGAATCTCGGAAATGGATTTCTTCGTTCTGCCAAGCTCTACGGTAACTTCCAAAGGGACATCTTTGATCAGACCAATATTTTCCTGTCCGGAAAGTCCCACGCTGTCATTTGAGAAGCTCTGGAACTGTGCAGGCTGCACATTGACATTCTGCTGCGGCATTCCCATATTGCCCATCTGGTTCATCATGCCCATGCCATTCATCTGTTGCATTCCCATGTTCCCCATCTGCTGCATTCCCATCTGAGGCATACCATTCATCCCCATCTGGTTCATGCTATTCATGTCCATGCTGGGCATCTGATTCATACCCATGCCACCCATCTGGTTCATCATGCCCATGCCATTCATCTGTTGCATTCCTATGTTCCCCATCTGATTCATGCCATTCATATGATTCATAGCCATGGGATCCGGCTGCTGCATATTCATCTGAGTCATATTGTTTGCGCCGGCATTCATCTGTCCTGCATTGTTCTGCGGAGCTGCTGCGGGAGCAGGTATGCTTTCCGGCTGAGTTGCTGCCTGATCGTTGCTTTCCTCCAGGCTTCCCATCTGGGTATTGATAAAGGTCTCTACCAGTTTACGGGCAAAATCGATGGGATACAACTGCATGATAGAACTGTCTACCAGATCATCGATTTGCATACGGAATGCGATTTTTACAAAGGTTCCTCCTAAAAACGGAGATATTTCCTTGCCATCCTTTACCTCTGTCAGATCAAAAAGAGAAGCCTCAGGCGGGCTGATATCAATTACCGTCTGCAACAGTGTGGAAAGGGAAGTCGCTGCGGAGCCCATCATCTGGTTCATCGCCTCGGAAATTGCACTCAGGTGCAGTTCTCCCAGTTCTCCATCTGTATTCGTACCGTCACCGCCCATCATCAGGTCAGTGATAACTTTTACATCATGTTCTTTTAATACCAGAATATTGGTACCGTCCAGTCCCTGGGTATATTTGATCTGAATAAATACACAGGGCTTTTCATAGGCGTCCAGCAGGTTTTTCCATGTAGCCAGCGTAACCACAGGAGTTGTAATATTTACTTTGCGGTTTACCAGTGAATATAGGGTTGTGGCAGAGGATCCCATACTGATATTGGCCACCTCGCCAATCGCATCCTTCTCTACATCCGTCAGTTCCTCTCCGTCACTGACAACCGGTGCTGCGTTCTCCGCAGCTTCATTCTCATTATTATAATTTTCAGCCGTACTGTTCTCCGGTGCCGGATCTGCTGCCGCATCACCGCCATCCGCGGTATCCGACAGATCCATACCTTGCAGCAGGGCATTTATCTCATCCTGAGATAACATCCCATCCATCGTTACTCCTCCTCTCTGATCACCGATGTGATCTGAACAGCATACGAATCTCTATCCGTACCGGGCAGTGCCGTGAACTTTTTAATATTGCCCACATACACATTCATGTCGGTATCGACTCTGGAATCCAGCCGGATACAGTCGCCCACCTGCAGATTCAGGAAATCATTCACCGAAATGGTGCTCTTTCCCAGCACTGCCTTGATCGGAATATCTACTCTCCGGATCATGGACTCAATGTACTCCTCGTAGTGTTCATCGTGATTCTCCTGCATTGTGGAGAACCAGTATTTGGTGTTCAGTTTATCCATCACATCTTCCAGTGTAAAGAAAGGAAGACAGATATTTACCATTCCTTCGACATCCCCGATTTTCATATTCAGGGTAACAATAGCGATCATATCGCTGGGAGCAATTACCTGTGCAAACTGGGGATTCGTTTCCAGCCGGCTTAATACCGGTGAGATTTCAACAACATTTTTCCAGGGCTCACGCATCAGCTGCGTAAACATGACCAAAAGCTTCTGTAAGATTGTCAGCTCTATATCGGAAAAATCTCTGCTCTTTTCCAATGGCTGGCCGCTGCCTCCCAGCATACGATCCAGCATGGCATAACATAGATTGGTTGCAATCTCTATAATAATATTGCCGTTGAGTGGTGCAAAATTAACAATTCCAAGCACCGACGGATTCGAAAGTGCGTTGGAGAACTCACTGAAAGTAACCGTTTCCGAACTTGCTACCGATACCTGCACGTTCTTGCGCAGATATACCGGAAGGTTCGTAGAGATCAGTCGGCTGTAATGCTCGAATATGATCTCCAGGGTTCGTAAATGTTCTTTGGAGAATTTGGTAGGGCGGCTGAAGTCATAGTTTTTGACCTGCTTATCGTCCTCCCCCTGGATCTGGTCTACATCCAGGTCTCCCTCAGACAACTGTTTCAGAAGATTATCAATTTCACTTTGTGAAAGTATATCACTCACAGGCCCTCACCTCCTGTCATCTTATTTTCCCGCTTCATCAGCCGAATTTCACTCCGCTGATTGCGACCTTATAGATGAAGTCGGATTGGAATAGATCCTGAACAGACTTCAGAATCTCCTCTTTTAAGCCTTCCATATCCTCTCTGCACTCATCCTCTGTATGTGCGGAAACGGTAGCCGTGATAGCATCCTTGATCAGGTTCTCATAGCTTGCCAGCGTGTCACTGCTGCCATAGGTCTTATAATCCTTATGCTTCTTGTTGATAGACAAAGATACATCAAACATGATGTAATCCTGTTTTGCTCCTGCTTCGCTCTTCAGAGGAATTGTCATGGAGTCTGCAATATTATATACCTCTGTATCGGTAAGGGCAACATTCGTTGTTTCTTCATCCCCCGGAACGGTAAGTTCCAGATTCATGGCAGTCGTAATATTGTCTACCAGTTGTGCGGTCTTCTTATTCGTACCCACAATGCTCACAAGCATGACGCTGGTCAACACAATGTTCACCACCAGCAGTGCCAGAATCAATACTGTCATCAGATTTTTCTTCATTGGTCTTATGCTTCCTTTCCCTCTCCACACTAATATGTTGTGGATGGATTATAGATTCTGATCTCTACACGCCGGTTCTTGCTGCGCCCCTCTTCTGTGGAGTTATCAGCTACCGGTACACGGTCACCCATCCCTGCGTGTCTCAGATCAGATGGATCCAGAGAGGTAGTCTCTGTCAGATAATAGAACACGGAAAGTGCTCTGGCGCTGCTCAATTCTTCATTATCGGCAAACCTCGCACTGTGAATAGGGACATTATCTGTATGTCCTTCGATTTCTATGGTGGAATTACTTCCGTAACGTTCCAGGATCACTCCCACCTTGTCCAGAACTGCCTTAGCCTGATCCTTCAGGCTGTCACTTCCGGAATCAAACAACAGCGCTCCCTTCATAGATAACTGCACATATTGTGCCGTAAATGACACACTGACCTGATCTGCAAGGCTGTCCTCCACCAGAGCTTCCTGTACTGTTTCCGCCAGTTCTTCGTTGCTCTCCAGATTTTTCTCATTCAGTGCCTCTTCCAAAGCTTCTGCGCTGTCATATTTCTCATAATTATCAGAATCCGTCTCACTGTCTGCGTTTCTTCCGGCATTACTGATATACTCATCCAGATCATTCAACTGGCTGACGCCGTTGCTGATCAGGATACCCTCACCGATTGCCGTGGATCCGGCATTGAAAATGCTAAAAGTGCTGTTCGACATAGCTGCTGCCATTTCGCTGTACTTGGTTGCATCTATCGAAGACATGGAAAACAACATAACAAAGAAGCACAGCAGCAAGTTCATCAGGTCACTGAATGTGGTCATCCATGCCGGGGATCCAGCAGGTGGATCTTCAGGCTTACGTTTTGCCATTATGCTTCACCCCCTGCTTCCTCTTCACCATCTGCACTTGTTCTGTCCTTCGGAGGAAGGAATGACTTCAGTTTTTCTTCGATGACACGGGGATTTTCACCAGCCTGTATGGATAAAAGCCCCTCAATCATAACTTCCTTCTGCTGCATTTCCACAGCATTATCTGCTTTTAATTTATTGGAAACAGGCGTACAAATCCAGTTTGCCAGCAAGGATCCGTACAATGTAGTAATCAACGCCACTGCCATTGCAGGTCCCAGTGTGGACGGATCGTCCATGTGATACAACATATCTACCAGACCGATCAGGGTACCGATCATACCCCAGGCAGGGCCCATGGCCGCCAGTGTATCCCAGAAACCGATCGTCTCTTTATGTCTTCCCTCTACACTTACCAGTTCTGTCTCCATGATGGCACGTACCAGTTCGGGATCGGTACCATCGACGATCAGAAGAATTCCCTTTTTCAGGAAAGGTTCCTCCAGATCCGTTGCTGCTTCTTCCAGAGACAGCAGACCTTCCTTACGTGCCACATTGGAAAGCTCTATGATCTTGCCGATCATCTCGGAAGTATTCAGTGCCGGTGCCTTGAAGATCAGAGTAAAGGATTTCAGACCCGCTATGTAATTCTGTAAGCTCATGGACATGAGGGTACAGGAGAAAGCTCCACCGAATGTAATAATTGCAGAAGCCGGATCCAGATATTCTCTGAATCCTCCGACACCCGCAGAGCTTATGATACCAAATACCAACATGAATAACGCTAATAATATTCCTGCTAAAGATGCTATATCCACTTAAATCACCTGGCATTCTGCAAATTATTTTGCAAAAATATCCTTTCTGTATAATATTACAAGATTTTTTATTTCTTGTCTACTTTCTTTTACAATTATTTTCCTGCCTGTGGTGAGAGTCAGCACCGTATCAGGGGTCTCTTCTACCAGTTCGATCAGATCCGGATTCACCAACACCTTGACCCCATTGATCTTCGTAACTTCTATCATACTGTTTTCTCCTTCCCCATTCATTGTTCAATATCTTCTGTAGTTTATGACTTTTACCACATTCTCCAATTTTGTTATAGTACTTTTTTCCCTTGATCTTTTATACATACAAAAGGGACAGGTAGCATTCCTATCCCCTTTATACGTATATTGCATTTTTAACGTTTTATTAACGCTTCAGATTGGTCAGTTCTTCCAACAAAGTATCGGATACGGTAATGATACGGCTGTTGGCCTGGAAACCTCTCTGAGTGGTGATCATCTCAGTAAACTCGGAAGACAGGTCTACATTACTCATCTCCAGATGACCGGTGGACATGTATCCACCGCCTGCGGTGATGTCTACGCCGATACCATCGAACTCACCGGAGTTCAGGGTTGCAGAGTAAAGGTTGTCTCCCTGCTTCTCCAGGCCGGAAGCATTGGCAAATGCTGCGGTAGCAATCTGGCCTAACAGTTTGGTCATACCGTTGTCATAGCTTGCGTAAATCATACCATCCTTCTGAATGAATACACCGATCATATCTCCCGGACGACGTCCGGTTCCCAGTCCGTCCAGGTCACCACTGGTGGCACCGATGGTGGAAGTACCCTTGTTATCGTAGTTGGTGCATTCGGACAGGTCGATGGTAATATCGGAGAAGTTGCCACCTAACTGTGAAAATGCTGCATTAATGCCCAAGTTTGTAGTAGAACCGCCGACACTTTCCAGTTTACCGGTGTCTTTATTGAATACCACAGTAGTTCCTTCAAAATAACGACCTTCCATGGTAATAGCACTGCCGTCTGCCGGAAGCAGCTGATCTCCGGTACCAGATCTCATATTGCCAAGCAGCTGCTGCATGGTAAGCTGTTGCGTTGTGTCTGTAGGGCTGGTAATATACAAATTCAAAAATTCATTGGTAGATCCCTCATATCCATAAGCTGCTGCAATGGCATCCAAAGCCTCCTGCTGTTCCTTTGCTGCTGTAGCATTGTTTGAAGTATCAATCAGGCTTCCATCAGCATTAAAAATTTTCGTCAGGTCAGCTATATCTTTGGTTCCATCCTTTGTTTTCAGCATCGTTCCATCCCACTTGTAGGCATCGGTATTCAATGTCACCTTAGTCTCCATCTTCTGCTGGGTACGGTTTCCGAAATCCAGTGCGGAAATATCGATCTCTGCTCCGGTGGAATCCAGCAGTTTCGTCAGTTCCATACTATAAACATTGGTGTTCGGTTCGCCAGACTGTTTAAAGGTAAATTTTGCAGTATAACTGTAACCTCTCGCATCGAAGAAGTTCAGGTTTACGGTCTTACCGTTGGCACTGGTCACATCCTTATCGTTCTCATCCAGAATACCGGAAATATTTGCCTGTGTGGTAGCCTCAGGAGGATATGTCATATTTGCCGTACTCATAATACGCAGTGCAGTTACGGTATCCTGCTTGATATTGCCGGTAGTCTTATCCACGCCCCAGCCCATAACATTGTAACCGGTGCTGGTCATTGCCAGGTTGCCGGCACCATCTACATAGAAAGAGCCGTCTCTGGTGAAGAAATTCTCGGAGCCGTTGCTGACTACGAAGAAGTTGTCTCCGGTGATCATGATATCAAAGGGGTTGCCGGTAGACTGCGCGGAACCCTGCGTGGTAATGGCAGTATTGATAGCTCCTGCCTTAACGCCCAGACCGATCTGCTTGGCATTGGTACCGCCGACACCAGTGGTAGCGTTGGCACCACTGGCCTTCTGTGTGGTCTGGCTCATCAGTTCACTGAAAGTCATGGAACTGGATTTGTAAGCTGTTGTGTTGACGTTGGCAATATTATTACCGATTACGTCCATTCTGGTCTGGTGTGTCTTAAGTCCTGCTACGCCAGAATACAATGATCTCATCATAGTGCTTTGTTCCTCCTGTATTGGAACCGTGCTCCCTCTCTGTCATTCAAGGGAGCATGACCTCCATCCCTGGTCCGGTCTACATAATAACGGCTCCGTTAATATTTGTAAATACGTTTTCTTCGGTTTCTCTGCTGTTCATGGCAGTCACCACGGTCTTATTGGGTACATTCACAATAAAGGCCAAGTCATCCACGATCACCAGAGAATCCCTGATTCCCTTCTGTCCCGCTTTTCTTGCTCCGCCATTCAAGCGTTCCAGCTGTGCGTCTGTCAGCTCAATGCCTCTGTTTTCCAGCCGTACGGCGGCATGCTTGGAGAATTTCAGATCCTGCGTTCCGGAAACATTCTGTTCCTGGCTTTTGTTCTGTAGGATCTCCTGGAAAGATACCAGATTATCCTGTGCTGCTTTTACGGTCTTGCGGCTGCTGTTTAAGTACTGATTTGCCAGCTGGTCAATGGACAGAAAACTGTTGTTCTGAATATCCATATCCATCTGCCCCTCTGCGTCAGCTGCTTACTGCATTATACGCTCTCTGTGCTGTCAGTTTCTTCTGACTCATCCTTGCTCTCGGTATCCTTCTTTTCTTCTGCTTCTTCGGCAGCTTTGCGGATCTCCTTGAGACGTTCAATGTACTTATTCAAGCTGTTCACGGTATCTTTTGCCAGGAAGGATTTCTCGTAATCAGTCATATCGTTGTATTCCTTCTCCAGATCATCAATGGTCTTGCCATCACTGGAATCAATGCCGTTTACATTAGGAAGCTTGTTCAGCTTTACGGTAAAGTTGTAAGCCTTGTTGTACGCATTCAGATAATCCGTATCCACTACGGAATCCAGATCATCAATGGAGTACTTCTTTTCGTTGATATAAAGGTAAGCTTTGTTGTTCTCGTAGGACACATAATCCACTTTTCCCTGCACCAGTTTGGTATCGCCGGAGGATGTGGTGGTCTTGATATAGACCTCCTTGCCTACCAGAGAACTTGCTCTCTGCAGATCCATACTGTTGGACATATTCTGCATCTGCTCTACCTGTGAGAACTGTGCATACTGTGCTATGTATTCCGTATTGGACGTAGGCTCCAGAGGATCCTGATATTTCATCTGTGCTACCAGAAGCTGTAAAAATGCTTCCTTGTCCATTCCGCTGCTAGACTTTGCAGCTTTACTCACGGAAGTCTGAGATGCGGTCTCTACGATCTTACCGTTTTCCACGGGTGCAACCAATGCCATTTCCTTTTTCTCCTTTCGTTATTTATTATGCGGTAAAATCCACCGTATTGCCGTTCGCCGACATCATATCTGCTGCGATCCGGTCTTCTTCGGTCTGAGGCTCTTCTTCTGCAAATGCTGCGTTCAGATTGATCCTGCGGGTACGCTTTCTACCTGCACCCGTTTCATTTGCCGTATTACTGTTATTGCCTCTTCCCTGCTCCAGATTCTGTTCGAACTGGTGGGTCTGAACGGTAACTTCAATAGCTTCTACCTTGACACCCTGCTCTGCAAAGTTTTCCTTCAGCTGTACCATCTGACTTTCCAGTGCTGCCTTGACTGTTTCATTCTGTGCAATGAAATTGGCCGTAACCACACCGTTTCTGGATGCCATCTGTATATGCAGAGTTCCCAGGCTCTGGGGATGAAGCTGCATTTCCAGTTCAGAGCTGTCCGCCTTGACGGATACTTTCATATAATCCATGATCTGACGCATAATGTCCTGCGTATCTGCGGTTCTTGCTTCTTCTGTCTGTGCCGTCTGCTGTAACTGTGCCAGGAAATTGTCTTCCTTCAGATTCTGTAATAACAGATTGCCATGCTGTCCACCGTCGTTGTGTTCCTGTCTGCTGCCGGAATCTTCGGTCTTGTTCTCCTGTGCGTTCTGTACGGGAACTTTTTCCCCGCTGTCAGGTACCTGTGTCACGGTTGCTTCTGTGGTATCCACAGTAGATTCTTCCGTAGTAACGGCCACATCCTCTGTTTTATCTGTTTCCACGGTGATCACCGGTTCCGCCACAGTTTCCTGTGTGATCTGTGTTACCGCTTCCTGCCATTTTTCAGGAGATAGCTGTAACTCTTCCTGCGCCTGCCCTGTCAGTTCCTTCTGCAGATCCATAATTCCTTTTACATCATTGTACAGATTCTCATCCGTCAGTAATGCGAACGAATCCTGTGCTCCGCTGACTGCCATCAGCAATTCATTCAGTTTCCCGGGATCTGTCAGATCCACTTCTGTCATTCCCAGATCTTCCATGGTGGCCTGCAGTTCTTCTTCACTGACGGAAAATGTATCCGTGATCTGTTGGATCAGGTTCTGTACCACCGTTCCCACAACTTCCTGAACTTTCTCCAGATCCTTTGCATCCAGGCTGTCATCTTCCATCGTCTTGTTTCCATCAGAGACATCCTCTACATTGTCGCGTTGTCTGCCGCCGGCTCTCAAAGATTCACCACGTCTGACATCGTTCCGTCCCGCCTGGGTGCGGTCCCCGTCGGCTGCATTAGTTGTCTGGGCATTGCTCTGGGTCTTATTCCATACCGCCTGGAAGCTGGTTCCCGCATTCTGCTTCGCTGCTGTGACCATATCCGGTATCTGCACATTGCCGCTGTTACCGACACCTTTAATTGTCGTTCCTGCCATAACTCCTCCTTTCCCAGGCCCCTTTTACCACCTTATGACGGTCTATGACCTGTAATTATACTACAAATCATGTATCGGATCTTTTCTGCTTTTTCTTAAGATTCCGGATCCATAATTTTAGTAATCTTTGCCGCTACTTCTGAATTCATAGCTCCCAGGATGGCACCTCTGTCATCCGCACTCATGACCTTCAGAATTCTGGCTGCCAGATCCAGATTGTTCGTCATCTGTTCAAAAATTGCCGCTGCCTGCTTCGGCTTCATGGCTGAATAAGCGGCCGCATAATCCTGCACTTCCTGACTCTCCTGCAGCTGAGTCACTACCTGTTTGTAAATATATTCCGCAGTGGCCGGATCCATGGACTCATAATATTTCTTATATTCTTCCGCTCCGGGTCCCTTATCGGAATAAACGACCTCGTCATAGAATTCCTTCTGAATCCGTTGGAATTCCACCTGCTGATTTTCGAATTCCTTCAGCCTGAGAACTTCGGCTTTCAGCTGATCCAGTTCTTCGTCCTTGGCGGAAGATGCATTCTGTATCTGCTCCAGCTGTAGTTCCAGACTCTTGATCTGATCCACCGCATCCTGTAAGCTGGTATAACCGCCGTAAGCACCGGAATTCGTTGTCTCAGTCACAGAGTTGCCGGGAAGAATCCGGTTAAGTACCGGAACATCCTTTAAGATCGGTGTTACTACCGAGCTTCCGAAGCCGCCGATATCCAGCTTGATGATTACACAGATTACAGCAAGCCACAATGCCACGATCAGGATCGTGGCCCCGAAGGTCAAAAGGCTGTTCCCCTCATTCCCGTCCTCCAGTTCATCTTCCTGTTTGGCAATTTCCCTTGCCCGGCGCTTTGCTTCTTTTCGCTGGGCCTGCTGTTCTTTCTTTAAATTTTTTTTCTCTTCCACCAGCTGTTTTCTCTCGTTATCCGCTGCGTTTTCTTCCGGAGTTTTTTCTCTTGCCATACTAAACCTCATGCCTTTCCATCACCTGCCGGCTTTTCGCCCCGCATCCCCGTTCTAGCGGTTCTTCTGTCCGTAGGTGTAACTGGTCAGTTCATCAATTGCTTTACTTTCCGCATGGTTTTCTTCCTGCAGAAAAGCCTCAAATGCCTTCTCCCGCAGTGTCTCATGCATCTTTCTTTCCTTCATGGCCTCTGCCATCCGTTCTCTGGCAGCTTCCACATTTTCCTTTGCTTTTTCCACCCGGATTGCCTGCGTTGCCACAATGCTGTCCATTTTCAAAAGTGCTTCCTTGTTCTCTTCAATGGCCCGCAGATCCAGCTTTCCTTTTAACAGCCCCGCAGATTGCTCTTCATACTCTCTTCTGCGTTCTTTCAAGCGCTCCAGATGTTCTGTTTCCACATTCAGAGCCGCCTGCGCCGTTCCGAATTCCTGTTTCGCCTGTGTTTCCATTTTTTCTTTGATATTCAGGATGTTTTGCAGAGAATATCTGAATCTCGCCATTTATCTCACCCCTGATCTGCGAACAGCTCTTCCAGCATCTGTACGGTCTCTTCAAAGGTAAATTTTTCATCCGTACCCTGGCATAGGAAGCCGTTCACAGCATCGATTCTGGAGATTGCATAATCAATATTCGGGTTGCTGCCCTTTTTGTATGCACCGATATTGATCAGATCCTCCGCCTCATTATAGGTTGCCAGTACATTTTTCAGCTTGTTGGCTGCCTGTTTGTGTTCCCTGGTGGCGATCTGGCTCATGCATCGGGAAATGCTCTGCAAAATATCGATAGCCGGGTAATGGTTCTTATGTCCCAGCTTTCTGTCCAACATAATATGACCGTCCAGAATGCTTCGGGCGGTATCTGTAATGGGCTCGTTAAAATCATCGCCGTCTACCAGAACTGTATACAATCCGGTAATAGAGCCTACTGCGGCTCTTCCGGCTCTCTCTAACAGCTTCGGCATCTCCGAGTACACACTGGGAGGATATCCTCTGGTCACCGGCGGTTCTCCGCTGGCCAGTCCAATCTCCCGCTGGGCCATGGAAAAACGGGTCAGGGAGTCCATCATCAGCAGGACATCCTTGCCCTGATCTCTGAAATATTCCGCGATAGCGGTAGCTGTCTTGGCCGCCTTGTTACGCTCCAGAGCCGGCCGGTCGGAGGTTGCCACAACCACAACAGATCTGCGCATACCTTCTTCACCCAGATCTCTCTCAATAAATTCCCGTACCTCTCTGCCTCGCTCGCCGATCAGTGCTATGACATTGATATCCGCTTTGGTATTGCGGGCGAACATACCCATCAGGGTGGATTTGCCCACACCAGAGCCGGCAAAGATACCAATTCTCTGACCTTTTCCTACCGTGATCATGCCGTCTACCGCCTTGACTCCCAACGGCAGTACCTGATCGATAATAGTTCTGGACATAGGATCGGGAGGTGCTGCCTCTACCGGATAGGCGGCTCCATTGATCATTTCGCCGTCAATAGGCACGCCCAGTCCGTTCACCGTCTTGCCCAGCAGTTTGTCGTTTACCGTGACCTTCAGGGCATCTCCGGTATTTTCCACCACACATCCCAATCCGATACCATCTACGGAATCATAGGGCATAAGCAGTGTCTTCTTGTCACGGAAGCCTACCACTTCTGCCATGATGGGCCTTGCCCCTTCCGCATCCGGAAGGATCCGGCACAGATCCCCCAGTTTGGAATCCGGTCCGGCGGACTCTATGGTCAGACCTACCACATTGACCACTTTCCCCAGCTTACGGTAAAAGCTCTTTTCTGCCATTTTATTATATTTTTCAAAATCAATGTTCTTAATGACCATTTATCAGCCTTCGTAGGATAATAATTTTAGTTTCTGACGCAGTTCCGACAGTTGAGTCCCCAGTCCACAATCAAAAATGCCGCTTTCGGTCTCGATCATGCACTCACCTTTGCCCAGGGTCATGTCCTCAACGATCTCCACCGTACTGTTCGGTGCAGTTGCCCCTGCCATGATCTGCTTTTTCTGCATGCTGACATAGGGATAATCTTCTTTGGAAACATGTACGAGAAAGCTCCGGTTGTCCTCTGTTTTTCTCATGGTAGCAGAAATCAGATAGCAGAGCACTTCTCTGTAAGAATGCAGATCCACATCAAAAATATGCTCGTAAATACCCGTAATGGTATCTACGAACTGGGGCTCCAGTTCATCCATTCTCTTCTGATATTCCGCATCCAGTCCGGCAGCTTTTTTCTGATATTCCGCTGCTCTCTGGGCCTCTGCGCGTTCAGCCTCCGCTTTTGCTTCCTGCTGTCCCTGCCTTCTGGCCTGCTCCAGTGCGTCTGCTTTCTGTGCTTCTGCCTGTGCTCTGGCATCCGCCAGAATGCTCTCAGCCTTTGCTTTGGCATCCTCTATGATCTTCTGAGCCTCTGCTTCGGCTTCCTCTTTTAATTTCTGCAGATCTTCGGCCTTGATCACATTGCCGGAAGTCTGCGGATTCTCTTCGCCATCCCCGGTGTCCGTCACCAGTGCCTCTACTTTATCTGCCGCCAGTCCGGAGATAAATCCGGTTCCTTCGTCCTGCTGCATTTTGGCAGCCAGTTCCCGGATCCTTTTCGCTACCAGATCGTTGGTATCGATCACCCGGGCATCTTCTTCCACAAGCTGTGTAAATCCCCGTTTTAAAAGATTACTAGACAACGATCTCGTCACCTCCACCTCTGGAAATGATGATCTCTCCGGAATCCTCCAGCTTACGGATAATATTGACGATCTTCTGCTGTGCTTCTTCTACATCCTTCATACGAACAGGACCCATGAATTCCATATCTTCCTTGATCATAACAACCAGACGTTTGGACAGGTTGTTGAAGATAGCATTCTGTACCTGCTCGTTGGCACCCTTCAGTGCCACTGCCAGATCGTTGTTGTCCACGTCACGCAGCACACGCTGAATTGCCTTGTCGTCCAGGAGCAGTATGTCCTCGAAAACGAACATCTTTTTTCGGATCTCGTCTGCCAGTTCGGGCTCTTCGATCTCCAGAGTCTCCATGATATGTTTCTCGGTACCACGGTCTACAGTATTCAGGATATCCACCACTGCATCCACACCACCGATAATGGTGTAGTCCTGATTCACCAGACTTGCCAGCTTGGACTCCAGTACTTTTTCCACTTCCTTGATGACATCCGGACTGGTACGATCCATGACTGCAATACGTCTGGCTACCTCTGCCTGGCTGTCGGGTGGCAATGCGGAAATGATCAACGCCGCCTGGCTGGGTGACAGATAAGACAGAATCAGAGCAATGGTCTGCGGATGCTCGTCCTGAATGAAGTTGATCAGCTGGCTGGCATCCGTCTTACGCACAAACTCGAAGGGCCTTACCTGTAAAGATGCAGTCAGCTTGCCGATGACATCCATAGCCTTGTCGGAACCCAGTGCCTTTTCCAGCAGTTCCTTTGCGTAGTTGATACCACCCTCGGCAATATACTGCTGTGCCAGACACACTTCGTAAAATTCGTTGATCACTTCTTCTTTGACCTGAGGAGTCACACTTCTGGTATTGGCGATTTCCAGGGTCAGTTCTTCGATTTCTTCTTCTTTTAAGTGTTTAAAAATTCCGGCGGATCTCTCCGGTCCCAGAGAGATCAGGAGGATTGCAGCTTTCTGCAGTCCCGATATTCCACCTTCTGCTTTTGTCCTTGCCATAGTTACTCCGTTTCTTAGTTCCAGTCCTCGTTCAGCCAGTTACGCAACAATGCCGCTGCGGATTCCGGATTCTCATCTACGAATTTTTCAATCATCTTACGTGTCTCAGACTTAGATTCCACATCAATATCTTCCAGCTCTGCTTCAGGGGTAGACTGCAGCATATTCTCCACAGATACCTCTTCCTCCTGCTGTACCGCCTGTCTGGTACGCATACTGTGCAATATCACAAATGCCAACAGTCCCAGGATCAACAGCAGCATAAGCACGCTCAACACATTCTGTGCCGTAACCGGGCTGCTTTCCTTATCGTAAAAAATAGGACTTTCGTAAGCAATAATCGTAATATTACTCTCATTGATACCGGTGGCATTGGCTACCAGGCTGTACATATCCTGATCAACTGTCATCTTGGTATCTGCGCTGTTCTGGGATTTGTATTCATCCCAGGTAGTGCCATCCAGAAGCCCCTGTCGTTTTACATCCTCATAATGAATTTCTTTATAAGTAATTGCTGCAATAGATATGGAGGAATTAGTGTAGTTGATTCCTCCTGCCGGTGTCACAGTATCCTTAATAGACTCATTCGGCAGATAATCCCGGCTGGTTTCGGAAGTAGAGGAAGAACTGTTGCTGCTGTCCGGAGATACATAGGTAGTATTTCCGCTCTCCCCGTTGGAAGTTGTCCCCGGTACACCGCCGCCGTCATTGGTATTCTCGCTCTCATAAGTCTCCTCATGGGAAAGCATACCTTCATCTCTGCCGGAGTTTGCATAATACTCTTTTACGGTCTCCTTATAATCAGAGAAATCCATGCTCAGGTGGCTGGTAACGGCCGCATCATTATACTGTTTTGTTCCCAGCAGTACCTTCTTGACCTGATTGGCGATCATGGATTCCGCCTGATTCTGCAGCTCCTGCATAGAATTAGCAATTCCTGCGGTAGAATAATCATCTCCACCTGCAAACAGCAGGTTGGAATCTGTATCCATAATAGTGATATTCGCCGTAGTATCGTTGCGCAGCCAGGTAGCCACACATTTTGCCAGTGCCGCAGCATTGGCGGAGGTAAAGGTGCCGTCCAGTTCCAGTTGGATGAAGGCAGACGCCTCTTCCTTCTGTGCTGCCAGAGTTCCGTTATCTTTCGGGAAACTCAGATGTACCTTGGCTGATTTTACTGCGCTCTGTGCTTCTATGGTCTGTGTTATGTATTTTTCCAGATAGGAATTGTAAAGTCTCTCTTTGTCAGTGGCGGTCGTAGACATACTACCGCCCAGATAATCATTCAAATCTAACGCATCTGGTACATATCCTGCGGAACCCAGTGCCAAGTTTGCCGCACTCTGTTGGCTGCTCTCTACATCGATCTTCAGTCCGTCATTGGATTCTTTATGTGCAATTCCCGCACTGTCCAGAGTATCTATGATCTCCGAAGCCTGTGATGTTGTCTCACAGGTGATCAGCCGTACATACTGGGGCTTACTCATAACGTACATGATGATTGCAAATGCAAATATCACAACCGCCGCCGCTCCAATGATGATGCTCTTCTGCCTGGTGGTGAATTTGTTCCACCATTCCAGTATTTTTGCAGGTATTTCTTTTAATTTGTCTGCCATTGCAGCTCTCTCCTCTTACGTCAAGAATAAAAATACTTCTTTAGATCTGGATCTGCATCAGTTCCTTGTATGCTTCCATCACCTTATCGCGGATGGCTACGGTATACTGCAATGCAGTCGAAGCCTTATCCATAGCAATAGTAAGGTCGTGGGTGTTGTCGGTCTCACCCAATGCAAATCGTATCTTCTCATTCTCGGCATCCGAGAGATAACTGTTGGTGATCTTCACATTGTCGATTGCTGTATTCAGAAAAGTTTCGAACATAGTGCCTTCTGCCTTTTTCTCCTTCTCCGCCAGCATTCCGGTCAGAGAAGTGGGAGATACTGTGGCAGTACCGTTTACACTGTTCAAAGCTGTAATTGCTGAAATATCCATTTTAATAAACCATGTCCTTCCTCACATATATTCCGGCGCCGCTATCCGGAGCCCGGTAATAAAGAACCGTCAGCTTACTGACCGATCTCCAGTCCTTTTAATGCCATGGACTTGCTGGCGCCAAATGCCGTGGAATTGGCTTCATAGGATCTGCTGGCATCGATCAGATCCGTCATTTCCTGAACAATATTTACATTCGGATATGTCACATAGCCGTTCTCATCCGCATCGGGATGGGAAGGATCGTATACCATATTCATCTCCGTAGTAGTATCTTCAAAGATCTGGCTTACCTTCACGCCGCTGCCGGTATAACTGCTACTCACATTGTGCAGCACCTGACTGAAAGTCTGCTGCTGCCCCTTCTGCTGGAAAGTAACGATTTTGCGGCGATAGGGGGTGCCATCCTCGGTTCTTGTAGTATTGGCATTGGCAACGTTTTCGGAGATCACGTCCATACGAAGTCTCTGGGCAGTAAGTCCCGATGCCGTAACATCAAATGCTGAAAACATACTCATACGCTAATTCCTCACTTCATCACTGTCTTTAAATTAGTAAATTCCTGATTAATGCTGCTGATCAGTCCCTGGTATTTCAGCTGGTTCTCCGCCAGCATTACATTTTCATTTTCAATATCCACGTTATTGCCATCCAGGCGATAGGAATAATTGGCATAGTCCAAGTAAGCCCTGCCCCGCAGTCGGCTCAGATCCACATTGGCCACCTTATCATCCATGGACTCATATCTGTTATTGCCAAGAGCCTGCTGCAATACCGATTCGAAAGCCACATCCTGCCTCTTGTAGCCCGGAGTATCCACATTGGCGATATTATTGGAAATGGCTTCGTTCCGCTGCCAGGCTGCGTCCGCTGCCCGGTCCAGAACATTGATATAATCAAATGCGTTTGTCTGTATCATATTACCTCACATTCCGCGGTCTTCTGACAAGAGCACCCAAAAACCGCTTTCTACCATATACCCATTTTATTTTATTATAAAGTATTTCGACAAAAACACAATAGTAAAATAAACTCACACAGAATAAATATAAAGAAAAAAGACTATTTTTCGCAATAGTCTCTTCTTCCTAAATTTTTCTTATTCTTGCAAATTCTTACATTTTTCATTTAATTTCTGCCGTTCTGACGCTTCAGTTCCTCGATCTCATCGAATACGGCATCATTCAAAACTTTAATATAGGTTCCTTTCATACCGGAGGAACGGGATTCAATCACACCGGCACTTTCGAACTTCCGCAGGGCATTGACGATCACAGATCTGGTGATACCGACTCTGTCGGCGATCTTGCTGGCCACCAGGATTCCCTCCATGCCGTTCAGTTCGTCGAAAATATGGGTGATGGCTTCCATCTCTGAGAAAGAAAGAGTGCTGACTGCAGATTTTACGACAGCCACCTTACGGCTCTCCTCCGCACTCTCTTCATTCACAGCCCGCAACATTTCCAGTCCCACCACTGTGGTACCATATTCGCAAAGGATAATATCATCAATATCATACTGTTCATTGCATTTGTAAATGAAGAGGGTTCCCAAACGCTCTCCGGCAATCTCGATCGGAGTGATGATCGCCTGAAATTTTCTCGTATCGGTATTTTCAAAGCCAAGAGTCTCCAGGTTGACGTTCTCTTTCGTGGATAATACGCCCAGCAGTCTCTCGTTTAACATCGGATCAATAAATCCACCGATATTGTCATCCAGCAGTTCTGTGATCGGCTCAATTCCATCGGATTTTCCTACGCCGAGGACCTTTCCTTTCCGGCTGATCACCAGTACATTGGAATTCAGAATTTCCCGCATCACCTTACAGATGTCGCTGAATACCACTTTGCTGGAGTTATTGTTGTGTAACAATTTCCCGATTTTACGTGTTTTGTCCAACAGTTGTACGCTACTCATCTATTTCCCTCCGTCTACACATACTAAGAAACTACCAGATGTTATGCACATTGTAGCACATGTAATTTCAGATTACAATGAAAATAGCGTTAATTTATGAGAAAATTCTGACAGTATATAAAACTACTTCTCTTCCGTCGGTTTATTTTTCACATAGCCGCACTGTTCGTCCATGCAGACCAGTTTGTTGCCTTTTTCCAGCAGCAGCTTGCCACAGCGGGGACACTTCTCTCCCGAAGGCTTCTGCCATACCATGAAATCACACTCCGGATTATCGATACAGCCATAATATTTTCTGCCTTTTTTGGTCTTTTTCATGACAATATCCTTGCCACACTTGGGGCAGGCTACACCGATCTTTTCAAAATAAGGCTTGGTATTACGGCATTCCGGGAATCCAGGACATGCCAGGAATCTGCCGTGGGGTCCGTATTTGATCACCATTCGTCTGCCGCACAGTTCACAGACCTCATCGGATTCCTCGTCCGCAATGGTCACCTCTGCCAGGTCCTTCTCCGCTTTTTTTACTGCTTCATCCAGATCAGGATAGAAATTGGACACGATGGTCTTCCATTTTACCGTGCCTTCTTCCACACCATCCAGCAGAGCTTCCATGTTGGCCGTGAAATTCACATCCACGATGGAGGGGAATGCTTCCTTCATCATATTGTTGACCACTTCCCCCAGTTCCGTAACGTAGAGATTGCGGTTCTCCTTGGCAATATATCTCCTGGCAAGGATGGTGGTAATGGTAGGCGCATAGGTACTGGGACGTCCGATGCCCAGTTCTTCCATGGCACGCACCAGACTGGCTTCGGTGTAATGTGCAGGGGGCTGGGTAAAATGCTGTTTCGGATCAAAGCTCTGGAATTCCAGCACGCTGTTCTCGTCCAGATTACCGCCGAGCACATTTTCTTCTTCCTTATCATCTTCCTGGGTGTAGACACTCATGAATCCATCAAAACGCATTCTGGAAGCTGCCAGAGTAAAAATCTGGTCCTTTGCCTGAATCTTCACAGAAGTGGTATCATACTGTGCAGCACTCATGCGGCTTGCCACAAATCGTTTCCAAATCAGCTGATACAGACGGAACAGATCTCTGGGAAGCTGCTCCTTGATAGCAATAGGCATCCGGTTCAGATCCGTGGGACGGATAGCTTCGTGGGCATCCTGAATCTTCTGGCTGTTCTTCTTCTCCGTTGCTGCAGCGGTCTTGTATTTTTCACCGTAATGAATATCAATAAATTCCGCTGCCTGTGTCTCCGCCTCTTCGGATACACGGGTAGAATCGGTACGCAGGTAGGTGATCAGACCAACAGTGCCCTCTCCCTTGATATCCACACCTTCATATAACTGCTGTGCCAGACGCATAGTCTTCTGGGTAGAGAAATTTAATACCTTGCTGGCTTCCTGCTGCAATGTGGAAGTCGTAAAGGGAAGCGGCGCTTTTTTCACACGTTCGCCGTGACGCACTTCTTTTACTTCGAATTTTGCGCCATTCAGGGAATCCATAATGCTGTCTGCCTGTTCCTTGCTGGTAATTCCCTGTTTTTTTTCGGTGGTACCGTAATATTTTGCACAAATAGGCTTCTTCTCGCCTTTTACTTTCAGATTCACATCCAGAGACCAATACTCTTCCGGAATAAATGCGTTGATCTCGTCCTCTCTGTCACAAATGATACGGAGTGCCACAGACTGTACACGGCCGGCACTTAAGCCTCTCTTGATCTTTGCCCACAGAAGTGGGGAGATCCGATAGCCCACCATGCGGTCCAGCATACGTCTTGCCTGCTGGGCATCCACCAGATTCATATCGATCTCCCTGGCGTTTTTCAGAGATTCCTTTACCGCATTCTTGGTGATCTCATTGAAGGTAATACGATATACTTTTTTGTTTTCCAGTTTCAAGGCATAATACAGATGCCAGGAAATAGCTTCTCCTTCACGGTCCGGGTCGGTTGCGAGATAAATCTTATCTGCCTTTTTTACTTCTTTGCGCAAAGAAGCAAGAAGGTCTCCCTTTCCGCGGATGGTAATATATTTCGGTTCATAATCATGTTCCGGATCAAACCCCAGCTGACTCTTGGGCAGGTCTCTCACATGCCCCTGGCTGGCCATAACTTCATAATTTGCTCCCAAAAACTTTTTGATTGTCTTCACCTTGGCCGGTGACTCTACAATTACTAAATATTTTGCCATATGCACTCCCATCTATCCGTCTGTCTACGGACCTACGGCATCCGGTTCCCGCCTCTTTGCCGTATTTTCCCCTGCTTTGAGTAATCGTGAACCACTATACAACAAAAAAATGGGAATGGCAAGAAGATTTTTCATTTGCCCAGCCCCAGACAGTATAAAAAAAGAGCCAAAAAGCAATTTTCTATGCTTTCCGACACTTTTCAGGGTTGGGCTATTCTATTAAAGAATAAGCAGCTGATAGGGGAATCGAACCCCTGTTTTCGCCGTGAGAGGGCGACGTCTTAACCGCTTGACCAATCAGCCATAGGTTACTTACGAACCTTGTTCAGTATAATACATTCTTTTGAAAATTGCAAGTATTTTTTGAAAAATTTCTACAATTTTCAAAGAGCAGCTGATAGGGGAATCGAACCCCTGTTTTCGCCGTGAGAGGGCGACGTCTTA